>OGQL01002513.1_pt1 | contig 11698 bp, 7 predicted proteins | sample 1553211 | NCBI WGS metagenome assembly OGQL01 (sample SAMEA2579942, study PRJEB22360) | human gut metagenome
TGTCTGTTTTTATGACAATATCCAATTAAATATTCTGGCGTAAGCCCCTGATACGAGCCGCCACTCAAGCCATATACCGTCCGTTATACCACCACACTTACTTAACCTGCGTAACTGTTCCGTCATCTGCCACATTTGCATTAATACTCACCTTATTAAGAAGGCTGAATATTCTGCTTTTATCTTCTTCCTGTGTGCATATATGTGTCACACAGCCCTGTAATGTGCCGTCCTGAACAGCTGGCACTACTGATACATCAATTTTATCACCATAATCATTGCCACTTATTCTGATATTAACGAGCATTGTATCAACATTATATTCATCGAACCAGAAATTACCAAGACTATAGAATATAGGCTTATCCTCATAATACTCTATACCCTGAAGGCAATGGCTGTGACCGCCGATGATAACATCTGCTCCTGCATCTATATATTCCCTTGCGCTAGACCTCTGAACGTCCTCAAGCACAGTTGTATGCTCAGTACCCCAGTGGACAACCGCAACTACATAATCTGCATTAGCTCTGGCCTCTTTAATCGTCTGGACAAATAACTCTGTATCATAACATCTGAGTATTCCTGGCGTAGTATCTGTAGCCTGTGGTGTCATCTTATACTTTTCAGCTCTTGAAGCTGCCACAATAGCTATCTTCTTACCGTCAACTTCTGTATAATATGGTTTCATTGCTTCTTCAAGCGTTCTTCCAGCTCCAACATACGGAATCCCAACTGCTTCTAAAGCAGAAAATGTATCATACATTGCCTCCTGTCCATAATCATATACATGATTATTAGCAAGCTGTGCAACATCTACTCCAAGTGCATTAAGCACCTTTGCTCTCTCTGGACCAGCTCTGAATGTCCACATTTTATTAGCAAGAGGTGCACCTCTGTCACTGTAGCAGAATTCATTATTAACCAATGTAATATCTGCATCTTTCATATACTTTATAAGCTCTGGCGATATACATTTAGTAATATCTCCGTTATTCTTATCAAGTTCTTTAGTTGTCGGCTCACCCTCCGCAATGTTAATATCACCTGTAAATGTCATTGTTATGTCAAACGGGTGTGTATCAATTGTTGTTTCTTCCTGTGTTGAAACCTCGCTTGTATCTAATACATCATTACTGCTTACACTTGATGATTTCCCACACCCTGATATAAACAACACACTCATAATGACAGCTATAATAACGGCTGATTTCGTCTTTAAAGCATTTTTTACTATGCTCTTTCTCATTATATAGTATTCTCCATTCCTGACCTATATGTATTCTGTTCTCGTTCAATCATTCATAAATAATTATTGATTATTATCAATTATTGATTATTCACAATTACTTATTACTATCAATCATTTATTCTTAACAATTATTTATTCTTAGAGTTCTTTGAATCCTTATGTTCACTGACTGATTCGTCCATAACGCCCCCTGCCGCAAGCAGTGCTTTAGCTCTCTCAAAGGAATCCATATGAACTAAAATATCACATTTGGCATTCTTATCATTATTAAGAAATCTAAGAAGTCCTGTATGTAACTTCCATCTTTCAAAATATGAAATATTGTTCTTTCTAAGAACCTTCTCTATCTTCTTACATTCTTCCATTGATACATCAGAACGAATTACTCTTTCCATTGTTGAAACTTCACTCATCACATAACACCTCTTTTATTATAGTTTCAATTCACTTTTTCAGCCTAAATTTTATCACATAAGAATCAAAAAATCTATAAAAAAATAAAACTGCCACTTTATGTTAATCATAAAGCGGCAGTTTTTGTTACTATATATTAGGTTAACCGGATAAACTTTTTAATTATCTTGATAATCCTTTTCTCTTCTTCTCATAGAAGAATACACCTGCAAGTGCCATAACACTCATAATCATTAAGATTACATATACTACTGAGTTAGTTGTATCACCTGTTGCTGTGCTCTCTCCTGTTTCTGGATTACCAGTTGCTGGCTCACTTGTTGATGGTTTATCTATAACCCCTCCTGAGCCTTCAGTCTTAGCATCACTATAGATGATTGCATATGTTGAGAACTTATCTGACTTAAATGTAAGTTTACCTGTTGCTGCATCAAATGCTGCATCAAGGATAGTTGTTTCACCATCGTGTACTCTCACAATCTTATAAGTTCTTGTTACTGCAGAATCTGTATTAATAAGATTTTCTGGAAGAGCAATTGTAAATTCAATCTTCTTATCTGTAGATGTTATTGTTCTCTTATCGTTACCAACTGATAATATAATGCTTATATCGAAATATGAACCAACTACATAATTACCAGATATAATACCTTCTACTGCATTCTTATCTTTAGCAGTTACGCTGTCAGCAATATTCTTAACATCAACTTCAATCTTTACATCAGCACCATTAGCAATTGCCTCTTTTTCTGCTTCTGTAAACTCTATGTCATCAGTATCTACTACAACACTTACGATGTCTTTCATATCACCTGATGCAACTGTATCTGGTGTAAGCTTAGCAATTGAAGTAACATCTATCTTCTCAGCACAGCCTTCGTGTTTACAATGACGAGACTTAGAACCTTCTTCCAAAACTGTAGGTGCTTTATCAACTGTAAATTCATCGCTGAAATCATGTCCTAAAGCATCTATTTCCCTTGTCTGTTCAGCATCACACTTAGTACATAATCTGTGTTCAACACCCTTTTCTGTACATGTTGGTGCTGTCTTAACTGTCCACTCACCCCATACATGCTCTTCTGGTCTGTCCTCTACAAGCTGAAGGAAGTCGCCTAACACAACCTTACCACCTTTTCCTTCTGGCATTGTATCAATACCACCAGTAACGATATTCTTGAAATCACTAAGATTCTTGAAATCTTCTGCTGTAAGCTTTGCACCTTCACTATTAACTGACTCGCCATTCTTGTTAATAAAGAAACTTTCGAGTGAATAGTAACGGCTGATTACATCTTCCTTTGCTTCCTTATCTGTCTTATTAAGTAATGCCTTACCTTCTGCATCTACAATTTCCTTGTATGTATCGTCTGAATAAGACTTAACATTCTCTACTGTAAACTGAGGTTCATCACCTGTATATACGTGTAATTCTAAGTTAGAACCACCATTATTATATCCAACAAGGTTCACATATGTTCCCATAGGATCTGAGTTGTTAGTAAATCCATTAGCTGTATTACCAAATGAGTAGCTGTTATATATCTTGTGATTAACTGCTATACCAGAACCACCCATCTTAAATCCATTACCATCACCCTTTGAGTCATATAATGCACCATTGTAATATAACATACCATTACCGTAGCATACGCAGTCATAGATTTCTACCGCTCCAATAGCTCCTGTTGCGCCCTTAGAGAATAGATCCCATCCATCATCAGCGTTGTATGCTGCTATACAACCCTTAAATACATTGCCTTCACCACAAGTAAGCTTAGCAGCGAAACCATCTGCATTGTTCTGTGACTTATCGCTATTGTTATATGCGTTACAATTAATTATCTGATTGTATGAAGGCCAGTCTGCCTTGTTATTAGAACCATCTGTTCTTGATACTGAAAGTCCTGAATTAGAGTGACCATAGAAATCACAGCCTTCAAGAATGTTATGGCTTCCACCAAGTCTGACACCACCACCGTTAGCAAACTTCATATTAGCTACATACCAGTAATCACCTGATAAATCAAATGTATTAGATACGAACTTTTTACCTACAAAGCTTCCGCCAAAATCAAATATTACATCTTCTGTATTATCTGGTGCTGCCATAAAGTACTTCATTCCGTCTTCGCCAGTACCATCATTGCCATGCCATACACCTGTTGTCTTAGTAAGATTGTATGTACCACCTAATGCATATACAGCCTGACCTGACTGGCAGTATGTTAATGCTGTCTGAACATCTACAGGATCTTCCTTAGTACCTGCTGCTGATGAAGTACCTGTTGGAGAACAATATATAGCCTCCTTAACTGGAGCAATTATTCTACGGTTAACTGTTGTATTCATTACAACTGGTGCTGCTGATGTGATATTCTGAGTAGCATCTGGCTCGAAGTATACCTGGAATCTGTTATCACCAACAATTAATGTTGTATCAAATGTATATGTTCCTGCTTCTACTGACTGCTGGCTCACAATTGTCTTAGCATTCTGCTTAACTGTAAGAAGTCCCTTTGTATTAACAGATACACCATATTCATAGCTTTCTGATGAAGTCTGGCTAAGTGTTGTCTGTGATACACCTGGTTTTGTAGCTGCTGGCTTGTCAAATGTCTGTGGAGCATCTGCTGCTCTGTCTGTCACATTAACAACTACTGATGATGTATCAACTGTAATCTTAGCACCTCTTGCTGCGAAGAAACCAAGATACATATTATTTTCATCTATTGTTGAGAATGTATCTGCTGGTAAGTAATAGAAGATATTCTCTAACTTACCACCTGGATTAGTCTCACCTGTTACTGCACTTGTAACACTTGAACCTTCTACATATTCGCCTGTTGCTTTATCCTTCATCCAGGCATATATACCTGAATTGTCTTTCTTTAATCTTAATTCATATGTCTGTGGAGCATCTTCTTTAATCTGATACTTTAATGAAGTACCAATCTTACTAAATCTTGTAATATTATGCCTGTTAGATGCATCCCCCTCTGTAACACCATATCTACCGAATACATTTACCTGTCCATAATATCCACCAACTGCAATTGAATTAGAGTAGTAGATTGATGAATCACCATCTATACCGTTAGAATCTCTTACCATAATACCAAAGCCTTCCTGATTATCAGGAGCTGACTTTGTGATATAGTAATTAACTTTTACGTTAGCTGTTATATCAAAGTTATCATTCTTAGCATCTAACTTTGTATAATAATATGCTATACCATCCTGTCCATCATCTGTACACTTACCGGCACCTTCCTTAGCTTCAATGACTACTGAACCTTCTTTTGATGTATCAATACTCATCTTAGACTTTGAAACTGAATTACCAAATATAATTGAATTCCAAGTAAGATCTTCAAACTTAAATTCTTTCTTATCTCTTACTGTTACCTGAATTGTTGTTTCAAGTGGCTTTCCTTCTACTGTTGCAGAAATCTTAATATCATATGTTCCGGCTTCATCCTTCTTGTATGCTGATGAATCAACCTTAACATTAGCTGCATCAACTTTATCTTCTCTTCCACTATCATATACAGCAACTACTTCAAGTCCGTCTGAACTAAAGTCAGCACCCTTAACGTATGTAGTAGTTGTTGGATATACATCTACTTTAAGTGAATGTACTGTAGGTTTAACAACTTCAAGTGTATATTCAGCCTTAGCACCATTGTATTCTACTACATATGTGTACTCGCCTGCCTTAGTTGTATCAAGTTCAGCAGCCTTAGCCTTTACATAAGCCTTAACTGAATCTGTACCCTGAATAACCTTAGCTGAACCATCTGAATAATCAGCTGTTATTGTAAGACCTTCTACATAAGCATCTGCATCATATTCTGTGTCTGTATAAAATCTTGTTGTGTTAGGTGATGTTATTGTAATATTCTTAACTGTTGCATCTGATACACTTATAGGAATAACAACTTCCTTTGTAACATCACCATATGTATGGCTTACTGTTACTTCTTTGTTTCCAGCAGTTGTGAAATCAACATCACTTACTTTTGTATTAGTATCATTACTATCAATAAGTGTCTTTAAATCGAAGGTTCTACCACTGTTATATACAACTTTACCTACTAATCCTGTAAAATCAAGAGTTTTATCAGTTACCATATAATCTGTCTTAACTGGCATATATTCAATATACATATCAGATACTACTTCTTTGATAACTGTTATTGGCACTTCTATTGTCTGTCCTAAATATAAAAGAGTAAGCTTTCCAGCATCTGTAACTTCTGAAAATGGTTTACTGCTCATATCAACAACACAATCTGCTGCTGTGATTGTCTTTGTCTCGCCATTAACTGTTGCAACAGCCTTAAAGCCTGTCAAATCAACATCTTCATATGTATTACCCGCACAATATGTTGTCTTCTTAGGTGCTGTAATATCTGTTATTGCAACTGATGTGCTGTCTGATGTATATGATAACTTAACATTGTTGAATGTTACATTAGCATTTCTTGCTGCGAATAATCCAACATACATTGTATCATCTGTAATTAAATCTGCTGCTGAACACTCTGCAGCGACTTCGCCATCAAAGTAAAGCTTAACGTTGTCACCAACCTTCTGAATAGCGAGGTCATATGTTCCACCTACTGCTGGTGATTCACCTAATCTTTTATGTTTTACCTTTGTTGTCTTATATCCAGCATATCCCTCGGCTTTTTTCTTGCCATAGCCACCAACAAATGCAAAATTGTTCTTTGTTGTATCTAAATCACCGCTACCATGCTCGCCAATCTCATCTCTTACCATTAAACCGAAAGCTGCCTGCTCATTTGCCTCTATCGAATTAAGCGTTGCCTGTGTTGTAATAGTAAAATCTACAGAACTATCTAATTTATACATAAATGTATTAAGTCCTTGATTTTTTGCATCGTTATTTATCTTACCACCAGTGGCTTCTATACTTATTCCACCTTTTCCTGTATCGCTTGCAGAACCTTTGGCACTATTACCAAATGCACTATATGTCCATCCTTTCCAAGTTCCGTCTTCGACTGTCTTTCCACCTTCAAAAGTAGTTTTTGAAGCTGCATTAGCTTTTGTCATAAGACTATTAACCGGAATAAGGCTTACAACCATTAAGAAAGCTAATACAGAAGCGACAATCTTCCTAACTTCTTTTTTAATCCTCATAACTAGGATTCCTCCTTCTTCATTAATACGCACTTTTAATCAGATACGAAAAAGGCTTGCACATAGTAATATAGAATACAGCTTTCATTCACTATATTAGTCACTATGCACTAAACCTTTATCCAATACCTCAAAAGTTGAGTTAATATTAGCACAACCAACTTGGTGGGTCAAGATGCCCATTGGGTATTTTTTATATTTTCGGCGGTATATACAGTTTTATTTTAGATAATTTGTACAAAAGTAATGAAAATTGTATGAAAAACCTCTTAAATTTTAATTGTATACCGGTACGACTGAATTCAAAAGCTCTTTTGCAGTTATCTACATATACTTTATGTGCGTTTTTATAACCAAGCAAATAGTATTATCACATTGTATAACTTGAATATATCCAATATAAAAATTATAATTATAAACAACGGAGGTGAAATTTATATGACTAAAAAAGAGATGTTAGATGAAATGGAGGAAGCTGGCTGGAGTTATGATACAGATTTAGATTCCCCATATAAAGCCGTCAAAGAGGATTACGATGAAATGAAAAAAGAACTTTCCGATGATTCCTTACTTTTCCCTAACGGCAGAGATTATGATGCTGAAGATGAAGATGGTATTTAATCCGTAATAACATAGTAAGAGGGCTGCCGCAGCAACAACCCTCTTACTGTCTGTCAGCCAACTTTTCTTTATATCCTTCTACTACTGACGTTATTATATTTATTATGACTATGCTCTAATTAATGTAACAAGAATTAATTCATTATTTTACCAGATTACAATTTATTAATACCAGATTCTTTATTTCTGCATTTATAGCAGCTTTCTATACGTCTCCCTATCTTTTTCCTCTATATCCAGTGTATCCATTGCCTCTTCTGCTGTCTGATTCAACTTTCTCATTAATGTTCTTATGCTGTCAAGACGCGCCTGTTTCTCCCCTCGTTCCATTCCTCGTCTTTCTCCGCGTTCCTCGCTTTCTTCTACCAGCAAATCACTTATGTTACACATATCATTCACACACCCTTCTAATTCTGTTGTCATCTCAAGTCCGTATTCTTCTAACTGGTTCATCTTATCCTGTCTTGCCCTGCCAGAAAATAATACTTCTAGCATTGCTATAAGCCTATTTTTTGATTCTTCGACATCTGCTCTGCTTCTTATTCTTATAACCGCTCCATTCATTATGCTTCGCTGTGGAAGCCAGCTTGTATTGCCATAGATTACTCTTGGCTGCAAGCCTAATTCTATTATAGAGTCTTCATCGGCTTCTGTATCCATACATATCCATATGCTGTATACATCTTTGATGTCATCATAGTTTGATTTTATGAATTCTACATTTTTCTGTGAAGACACTAGTCTTGCCATATAATACACCATTCTTGATTCGATATGATAACCAAGCTTTGTATATGAAATACTTTTCTGTGCCTCAACATTTACAAGTATTTTAATTGTTCTATTATTATAATACAATGGAAATCTTATGTCGTAAATAATTTTTCCATCTTTTATATCTACGTCTTCGGTTCCATCACTTTCAATTTTAATGCACAGCTTTTCCGGAACTGTAAGTGATACTATTGTCTCTCCTATGCAGGGAATTATGTCTTTTATGCTGTATTCCCTGAATTCTGGCACTATTACTTTTACTATATTGGCTAATATCTGCGGGTCTGCCAATATACATTTAGCATAGTCGTCTCTCATTGCTTTATCTACATCAAGCTTTGACATTGTTTCTGCAAGATGTGTGGTTACTCTCTGATACTTCATTAAACCTCCTTTTCATTGGTTATCATTTATCCACCATAGTCAGTTATTCGCACTAAAATTTTAAATATTGGAATTATATTGGCGAATTGCCATTAGATTTCATATATAGTTCCGATATGGTTGCCACATATTACTATCAAACATTATTATATTTAGATTAGATACTATATAAATAGAATACCACATATCACTATGTATTGCAATAGAATATTTAAAAAACAAAAAGGCATTGCCAGACCACTCAAATGGACTTTCCTTCCGTGCACACCTGGCCAGTCAAGAAAGCCCATACCATAGGCCCGATAATACCTCTCTTTATTAATTACATTAGGTGATTGCGGTTACTTGTGTTCACAGTACAAATAACAATCAATTTTGCTGAGTTTCGCAAACGCCTATTAATTACATAATTATGCCAATGACCCTCTCTTAAGCCATCTTCCACTAACAAACCTTGCAACAAAGCATACTGACCTTGCTGCCCAGTCAATGAACATTCCTATCCATACGCCAAGAACTCCCATTCCAAGCATTACGCCAAGGACGTAGCTGCTTCCGACCCTGAACAGCCACATCGAGATAATACTTGCTGTCATTGTGAATTTTACATCTCCCGCCGCTCTTAATGGATTGGATAATGTAAATGAAAGCGGCCATATAAATAATGAAACCACATTAAAGCATCTTAAAATCATTACTGTAATCTGTGTTGCCTCACCTGATAAGTTAAACCACGAAGCAATAAATGGTGCTAAGAAGAATAATGGAATATTACATATCCAGTCGCCGAAATACGCACATTTAAGCACTTTTTTAGTATACATTTTTGCCTGTTCTTTCTCACCGGCACCTATGCACTGTCCAACAACTGTGATAAGTGCAAGTCCCATAGATGAAGCCGGAATATTTGCAAAATCGATAACTGTATAGCCAACCGAATTAGCGGCTGTAGATGCTGTTCCAAATGTTGCAACCATACTTACAACCATAAGCTTTCCTATCTGGAACATACCATTTTCTATGCCTGATGGAATACCTATTGTCAGAATCTTCTTTATATATATCCAGTCTGGAACAAAATATTTTATATGATCTATTCTTATCGGATTAGTCTTTCCGCATACAAGTACTGTCATAACTATTCCAGCTGCAACACGGCTAAGTGCTGTTGACAGTGCAACACCAGCTACACTCCACTTAAATACGAATACAAACAAAGCATTTCCAGCTACATTAATCACATTCATAAGTATGCTTATATTCATACTTACCTTACTGTTGCCTACGCTCCTGAATATTGCAGCTCCTGCATTGTACATTCCAAGGAAAGGATATGAAAGGGCTGTTATCACAAAATATAACACAGCACAATCCATAACTGAATCTTCAACAGTTCCGAATATCACCTTAAGTAATGGTCTTGTAAATGAAACTGAAAATGCTGTCATTATAACTGAAAATATTAACAAAACAGTTTCAAGCTGTGCTCCTGACTTTCTTGATTCATCATCCCTGCCTTTACCTATATACTGACTGCAAACAACAGCGCCACCTGTCGCAAGTGCTGCCATAACCTGTATGATAAGCCTGTTGATATTATCAACAAGTGCAACTCCTGCAACTGCCGCTTCTCCTGACTGTGATACCATAAGTGTGTCAACAAGTCCAACAAGCACTGCAAGAAGCTGTTCAAACATGAGCGGAATTATAAGCTTCCTTAAATCTTTACTACTAAACAACATATGTTTACTCCATCTATATTTTCATTTTATGGTGTAAGTGTTAATTGCACAACTATTCTGCACAGCTTATATTAAAGAGCTGCAGAATATGCCTTTAACCCCATCACCAATCATACATTTATCACACAAAAATTCGGTCAGAACGTACTTTTAACATTCTGACCGAATATAATAATTACATTATCAGCTGTAATAAGCATCTATAAACCAGTTATCTAAGCTTCTAACCAGCCTGTTAACCATCAGCAATATTAGTCTACTGTATAAATCCAGCCCTTAGGAGCTTCGATTCTGCCCATCTGGATACCTGTGAGTGTTTCGTATAACTTCTTAGTTACAGGTCCCATCTCGTCCATACCACTTGGTAAGCAGATTTCCTTGCCGTGATCTACTATCTTTCCTACAGGAGAGATAACTGCTGCTGTACCGCAAAGACCACATTCAGCAAAGTCCTTAACTTCATCAAAGAGAACTTCTCTTTCTTCAACTTCAAGTCCAAGGTATTCCTTAGCAACGTGTACTAATGAACGTCTTGTAATAGATGGTAAGATACTATCTGACTTAGGTGTTACAACCTTGCCGTCCTTAGTAACAAAGAGGAAGTTAGCTCCACCTGTCTCTTCAACCTTAGTTCTTGTAGCTGGGTCAAGATACATATTCTCAGCATATCCTTCTGCGTGAGCTGTAACGATTGCGTGAAGGCTCATTGCATAGTTAAGACCAGCCTTGATATGACCTGTTCCGTGTGGTGCTGCTCTATCAAAATCTGAAACCTTGATTGTAAGTGGCTTAGCACCGCCCTTGAAGTATGGTCCAACAGGTGTTGTGAATACTCTGAACTGATATTCATCAGCAGGCTTAACACCTATAACTGGATTGCTTCCGAACATATATGGACGGATATAAAGTGATGCACCTGAACCATAAGGTGGTACCCAGTCCTCATTAGCTCTTACTGTTTCAGCAATAGCTTCTACGAACTTATCTTCTGGGAATACAGGCATCTCAAGTCTTCTACAAGAATCTGCCATTCTGCTTGCGTTCATATCTGGTCTGAAAATAACTGTGTGACCATTCTCTGTTGTGTATGCCTTCATACCTTCAAAACATGACTGTGAATACTGTAATACACCAGCACATTCGCTGATAACGACTTTATCATCATCTGTGATAACACCATTATCCCATGCTCCATTCTTATAATTAGCTACGAATCTCTTATCAGTCTTTACATAGCCAAATCCTAAATTAGACCAATCAATATCTTTCTTTGCCATAACTTTATACTTCCTTTCGTATTCGACAGTCTACTCACCTTACTGTCAGGAGCTTCTGCAATACC
>OGQL01002530.1_pt1 | contig 11627 bp, 10 predicted proteins | sample 1553211 | NCBI WGS metagenome assembly OGQL01 (sample SAMEA2579942, study PRJEB22360) | human gut metagenome
TTTTCTCGTTTGCGCGGCCAAAATATCATCCTATCCTTCTCCCCTGCCGCGATGACTCCCGGCTGCACCACCGAGGCCTGCGACTTCCGCGACAACCTCGCACGCCTAAGCTCCCGCGGATTCACCGTACTCGGTATATCGAAGGATCCGCTGGACAAGCTTATCCAATTCCGCGAGCGCGACCATTTGACGTTCCCTCTGTTGTCGGATGCTGATTTGACCGTGCATCGTTTGTATGGTGCGTACGGTGAGAAGAAATTGTATGGCAAGGTTTACGAGGGTGTGATTCGTTCGACTTTTGTGATTGACGGTGATGGAGTGATTCGTGTTGCCCGATACAACGTGCGCGCGAAAGGTCATGTTGATTCTCTGCTGCGTGCGCTTGATAAGCTTGATGGTTCCGTTTTCTAATCTGGAATGCGATGCCGCTTTGTTTATAGATCAGCTTTTTCGTGCGAATGACGCAAGCAGCGTCAGTAGCGGGTAGATGTCGAATTCCTGATAGTGGTCGTGCAGTGTGCCGATGTCTTCGAACATGGCTCTTCGGCGAGCCTTTCGAAGGTCTCGTAACGGCACGGGGCACGGCCTCGTATGAGAAGAGAAAAAGCGCGATGAGACTCAGACTTCCGACAATAAATCATCGTCTTCCGACATGTCAGCCCACGGCTCGCATGTGCGGTTTGCTTGATCGTGTTGGCGGTGCGTTGGTTGATGAGCGTGAACGTTTGGAGTTGAAGGCGATTGAAATGCTGAAGGAGCCGAAACGTCTTGTGCAGCCGGAGCCAGTGGATCATGCTTGGTGGGATGATGGTTCCGGCGTGTACAGCATCGGCTGAGGGAGCCGGTAGGCTGGGTGTGTAAATCCAGCAGAGAGGAACGTGCCATGGTGACGCGTCGTAATGATGAGCGGACGGTTGCGGGAAGGCATCGCATGACGAGGCGTGCCGACCGTGAGGTAACCGAACCACAGCAGATCGATGCGATTATCGCAACGTGCAAGATCGTGAGTCTTGCATACACCGATGCGGAAGGCATCACCATCGTGCCGTTGAATTTCGGATACGTGTTCGATGCGGAATCCAATCATCTCACCTTGTATTTCCATGGTTCTGCGACCGGACGTAAGATGGACGCGGTCAAGGCCGCGAACAACGCGCTTCCCATGGCGTTCGAGATGGCGACCGACTGCGAGGTGGTCGAAGGACGTACGTTGTGCAATTGGGGCGAGGCGTTCAAGTCGATCGTCGGCAATGGCACCGCATCCATCATCGACGATCTTGACGAGGCACGCCAGGGGCTCGCACTGCTGATGAAGCAGCAGGCCGGCATGGAACATGCGGAATTCACCGACCAGCAGGTACGCGCCGTCACCGTATGGAAGGTGGAAGCGGACTATCTCACCGCCAAAGTACGCGAAAAGCCCCAGCCGCATACGCACTGACCTCATACCGCACCTTGACGCAATGATGCGCTGCTTCCAAGCCCGAGGATGGGAATTGGGAACAGCGCATCAGATGTAAAACGCTAGACCGAAGTCCGGCTGCGGCCAAGTTGCAAGTCAGGCCGCAACCCGGTCGAGATAAGGTTTCAAATCAAGCCTTCCGGCGGGAACGCCGCGCGTAGCTTCCTCCAAAAATCGCGGAGGACACCATCACGACGGTCGCCACGATGGCGGGCGTCACGTTTGAACCGGTTTTGGCGAGCTTGACCGCATCGCCGCCGTTCGCGGACGATTTCACCGGATGCTTCCGCTGGCCGTTCGCATCATTCGCACCCGGAGCCTTCTGCGAATCATCTGGTGTCGATTCATGGCCCGGCGTTTCAGGCTGACCTTCCTCATCCGTCAGTCGGGCATCAACCGTGGTTCCCTTACCATTCAGGCAGCTTTTCAGCTCGCTTTCCTTATACCAGGTCGAACCATCCGCAATTGGCGTGCAGGAATCGTTGAATCCGATTTCCTTCTCGTTGTACAGCATTCTGACCAACGGCTGATACGGCTGCCCCGAGACGTCCGTACCATCACGCACAACCACATCCCACTGCACATTCGCAGCCATCGGCGTCACACTTTCGCCACGCCACGGATTATTCTCATACGTGTACAGTTCACTCGCCTGCTGCTGCGATCCAGGCAGCTTCAGCAATGCCGCAAACGGAATAATGGTTTCGGCATGTGCGAATCGGAACGTCGCGGCGGTGCCGGCCCGCTCCCTCGTGTCGATCGCATTGAAGAAATCGTCGAGCAACGGCTGGGCAATGCGGTAGGTCTCATCCTGACCTGCGCGCCCCGGTCCCTTCTCATAGAAGTCCTCGGCATCAAGCGACCAAGCAAACGTCTTCGCCTCCTGGGCGTGCTGACCTTGGAAGTACTGGTCGAAATTGAATGCGTGGGATTCGTTGTTCTCCTGTTCCATATCGGCCGCGATGATGTACAGATTGTACAGATCCATTGCCGCGTCCTGTTCCGACGCGATCTTCTTCTTGGCGTCGCCGCACGCGTTCGCATCCTTGGCAGGGTCGGCGCCAGCAGCGCAATTGGCCGCACCCTTTTTCGTGCCGTCAGCCGTGTTGTACCAGATGCGCTGGCCTTCCTCCTTGCCGATGGACGCGAGGAAATCGTCAGTGAAGATTTGAGAGAGCAGATTATGCGAAGCGGTGGTCATGGACGGATCGTTCGTCACGTTTTCCTCAGCTTCGGCGATGCCCCCATCATTCGCGACGAACTGCTGGTAACGTTCCGCGCGCTCCTTGGCCTCGCCCGTTTTCTGCGTACCATCCGGATTATCGGTCTTATGGAAATACAACGTGGTGGTGTTCTTGTCGAAATTCTTGCCGGAATTGTTATCCGCAGGATTATTCGGTGCTACAACCGCATTCGCCAGCAAACCGTTGGAAGCCTGATCGAATCCTAGTTTGAAATTCTCTCCGGATTCGGTTGCACGAGGCTCACCCGAGCTCTGGTATGAGACGCGCAGTCCCTGCTTTGCGGCATTGGCGAACAGATCAGCATCACGCTGGTATATTCTCTCACCAATGCCCTGATGCTGTATGGCGCCCTGACCAGAGAGCATGCCATACCCGTTGCCCACGTTGGCCGCGGTAATGGCATTGACATTGTTGATGAATTCCTTGCCGACCTCTGGGCTAACGAATCCAGCATAATTGTTTTCCGCAGCGGACTGAGCCATCAGTGCCAGCAAAGCGTCATACTTGTAGCTCGACAGGCCACGCGAGCCATGCCTTGCCACAGACTCGGTGTATGCAAGATGGTATCTGTTCGGAATTGCTGAATATGATGTGCTCGCCGGTGCAACATACGGCTGCTTGCTGCTGTAATACCGGTCGGTTCCTTCCCCAGCCAAAGCCGCTGGCGTTGCGAGCATGGCCGCTGCCACTACAGCGCTTGTCAACGCGAGCATGCCACCGCCCACCGATTTGGTACCGCGTTTGCGCCAGGCTCCTGCCTGCCGCTGTTCCTTTGTTGCCGTATGGTTTTTCGCCATTATCCTCATTCTTCTACCTCTTCTGCTTTGCCACATTGAAGCTGTCAGACAAGCCAGCCCGGGCGACAAAATAGGCTCGGAAGGCGAACACGCAACGCCTTAAACGTGAACGATCGACAAATAATCCGCGAACCGTCGCTTAGAACTCAAGTAAGTTGCACAGCCGCAACTCCCCCACCCCATGGATTCACGATGCTCGACGTATCACAGAACCTGCTGGACAAGTTCCACCGATTTCGCTGCGGACACCCCCAATCAACGCACATCATTATGGCTGGCCGATTGTCGACTTGACACGTGGAAACGTCCCCGCCTTTCACGTCAGGACCGAAAACCCAAAGTATGCAAGAATCCGGACGTTACAGGATGCGGACGTTTTCTTGGAGACTGAATGAAAGGATTATCGTATGTTCGGTCCCGAGGAACGACGGCGCGGAGGGGTCCTTCGGACGCATGAAGATGGAGTCCGTCCATCCCGGGCATTGGGAGGAACGTACCCACGACGAGGTGCTCGTCCCGGTCGACGACTGCATCCGCTGGTACGACCACGAGCGCATCAAACGGTCGCTCGGTTGGATGAGTCCGGTACAATACCGTCAGAGCCAGGGAATGGCTGCGTGATCATCTCCAAGAAAACGTCCGCAGCCCCTCTGCCATTTGCGATCAGTCATGGCACGCTGATTCCAATGGGTTTCAGCAGTACGCTGGATGACGCATTATCGCAAAGCGTCGAACACGCCATCAATATGATTGCCGCCATGTTCGAGATGCCACGTCAACAAGTGTACCTGCTGCTGTCGGCTGCCATCGACTTCAACGTGACGCAAGTCGTTGATATCACACCAAAGGCGTTCACGGTCTGATTGATCTGTCGATGTTTCAACAACTACCCGACTATGAACGGACGATACGCGATATTGGAAACAGCAGATGGACTGCCATGCGGCGCATGCCTTATTGGCCCAGCAGGCTCAGACAAGTCACTGATTGGTCTAGCCAAAGAACTCTATAAGGGAATGGAATAACAGATGGTTTCCCCAACAAACAATCATGCAGCAAGATAGCAACACCACCCAGGCGACGGATCGCGCCGAAACGGACGCTCTCTCCTTCGGCGCGAAGAAAATCGCAATCATGATTGGCGTGGGACTCATCGCCGGTTCCCTACACTGCCTATGTTGATGACCATGCCGTTGGCGTAGCTGATCTACCTGTGTTTCCGCCGTATCATCCATCCGACTCGCGCATAACCGTCCATACGGGAATCCTCGAACGCAAGTAAATGTCGCTTCCGTCAATCGTCGACCGCAAGAGGCGTTCATGGAGCGGCGGATTTCCTTATATTCCAACAAAACCCGTACTGTTATGCGACACGTAATAACAGTACGGGTTTTCTGTGTTACTGTTATATATAACAGCTAAACAGTTTGCATCTAACTGTTCAGCCGGGAGATATATCACCTACGAAACATACAGAAAAAGAGGCACAGATTGAAGCTGATCATCTCATCCGTGTCCGGAGAACCGATTTACGAACAGATCAAGAACCAGACCAGGTCCGCGATCATGTCGGGTGAGCTTACAGCAGGCGAGGCGCTTCCCTCACTGCGCAAGCTCGCCAAGGAACTGCGCGTCAGCGTGCTCACCGTGACCAGAGCGTATAACGAACTGGCCGACGAGGGGCTCGTGGAGAATGTGCAGGGCAAAGGCACATTCGTGATGGAACGAGGCAACGAACTCATGAAGGAACGTGCGCGCGAACGCATCATGGACAAGCTCCGTGAAGTTTCCATCGAGGCCAAAGCCGCCGACATCAGCCTACTTGATCTGCTTGGCATGTTCGAGAAAGCGTACAGGGAACAATCATGAACGATTCCTCACTCCCCCAAGGAACGCGGCCAACCTTGGCCTTGAGCGTAACCGGATTGACGAAGCATTATGATTCCGGCTTCACATTGGATGACGTGACCTTCGACCTGCCGTCCGGCTACATCATGGGTCTGGTCGGTCCGAACGGAGCCGGCAAATCCACGTTGATCAAACTGATCCTCAATATGACCACGCGAGACGCGGGACGAATCGAAGTGCTCGGCCTTGACGCGATGGCCGATGAGGAGCGGGCCAAAGAGCAGCTGGGCGTAGTGCTCGACAGCAGCTATTTCATCGAATACATGACGGTCGACGCGGTGGAACGGACAAGCAGCCCAATGTACCCGCTGTGGGACCACAATCTGTTCGACGCATATCTCAGACGGTTCGGACTCGGACGGAACAAGAAGATCAAGGATCTGTCGCGCGGCATGCAGATGAAGCTCATGCTCGCCGTGGCGTTGAGCCACGATGCGAAACTGCTGATTCTCGACGAGCCGACCAGCGGTCTGGACGTACTGTCCCGCGACGAGCTCATGGACATTCTGTCCGATTATGTTGCGGATGGCGGACACAGCGTAATCTTCTCCACGCATATCACCGCCGATTTGGAGCGTTGCGCGGATTTCCTCACGTATATCACGCACGGCATGCTGCATTACAGCGGACCGAAAGACGAGTTCGAAGACGCGTTCCGTCTGGTCAAGGGCGGTCCGGATGAGCTTACGGACGGTCTACAGCGGGCAATGGTCGGCATACGCACATACGCAACCGGCTTCGACGCGTTGGTCCGCACGCAGGACATCCCACACATCGGCGGCACCGACGGTCTTCTGACACAGCATGCTTCGATTGAGGATGTGATCAGACTGACCAACGCCGCGGCACATACGGCAATCGGCAATACCAACAAAGGAGACGTACGATGAACACGACAGCGAACGCGGACGCCATGACCGCCATCCTTAGGCAGATTTCCTTGGACTGGAACCGCACCATCAGCTACGGGCGGTCGTACATAGCCATCTTCTTCACGTACGCTCCAGGTGTTACATGCCTGATGGCGGCCACAGGGTCCACTCTCGACAGCGTTGCGGGAGCCGCCATCGGCGGGGCGGCCTCCGGCTTCCTGATGCTTAATATCACCCTGTTCTCCTATGAACAAATGAACAACCATCATTGGATGAACGGCATCGTGCCCATCAACCGCAACCACCAGATCCTCGGACGATTCGCATTCCTTATCGCCTGCGATCTGGTGGCGGGATTGGAAGTGGCCGTCAGCATCGCCTGCGCCGGCACCATCATGCACGAGCCAGTTAAAGTGACGGATGCGATCGACTTCGCCGCGATGACCGTGCTGACCCTCGTGCTGCTCAACGCCATCGTGCAGCCGTTCCTGTACCGGTTCTCCCCTTATCGCGCCATGGCCGCCATTATTCTGAGCATCGGCGTGATCGTGGGCACGGTCATCGGACTGCGCAAGGCATTGCCGGAATTCGAAAAGACCGTCGAACAGCTGGCCGAGGCGATCAGCCGGCACCAAGCCATTGCATTAGCGACATTCTTGATCATCGACGTACTCGCCTTGGTGTTCTCCAGCAAGATATCGCTGCATATTTACGGTAGCAAGGACATCTGAACCGAGCCAACCGGTAGACTCTTATGGAGAACGGATTTGGGGTCTTCCGAATCAACGGAAAGCCCCAAATGCATATATCCCCGCACGACGCCGGTTCCTACAATACGGCAGGCGCGTCGTGGAAGTCGAACATGACACCATCTGCCAGACCGCAAATCGCCGGCCAATCGGCATCGGACGAATCGTCGTGCATGGCCCATACCTTCATGCCAACCGACTTGGCGGAACGCATGCCGATCAGCAAATCTTCGAACACGGTGCACTCCCCCGGCTCGACTCCGAGGCGAGATGCAGCCAACAGATACACGTCCGGCTGGTCTTTGCCGACGTCGCCGGCATCATCGACACTGACCACTTCATCGAAGTAGCCGAAAATGCCAACATGCTTCATCGCCGGCTCTCTCAGCATCGGCGGCAGCGATGTGGCAACGGCAAGTTTCGCTCCACTCTCTTTCAATTGAGCGAGATATTCACGTGCATACGGTTTGGCTTCGACCACTGTGGCATACATGACGCGGGCCATATGATCCCACTCATCCATCAGCTCTTCGGGAGTGTCGGTAAGGCTGAAACGCGCAATCGTATATTCGGCGATCTGGCGGAATTGCATGGCCGCGACTTTCGTCATGTAATCGTCCGGCACGTCAATGCCTCGTTTTGAAAGAAAATCGATGTCAACCTGATCCCAAACGCCCATGGAATCAAGCAGCGTGCCGTCAAGATCGAAAATGGCGCCCTTGCCTTGATTGCCCGCCATCGATATCCTCCTTTATTATTGTGCATCTTACGTTAATCGAGAACCGATGATTTGAGCAGTTCTTCGGCATGTTCCAGCGACGCTTCGCTTTCACTGCCGGAGAGCATACGGGCGATTTCGTGCACACGCGCCTCCCCACGCACTTGATTGATGGTGGTGGCGATTGATCCGTCATCCATTTCACCTTTGGCGACCACGTACTGTTCGTCCGCCCAGGATGCGACCTGTGGCAGATGGGTGACGACAATGACCTGCGCGGATTGAGCGAGTTTCGCCAATCGCGCGCCAAGCTCCACCGCGGTTTTGCCACCGACGCCTGCGTCGACCTCGTCGAAAATGAACGTCATGGGAGGTACGGAACCGCCCGCCACCACATGTTTTTCCGCCGCAACGAGTTCAAGCGCGAGCATGAGCCGGCTCAGCTCGCCGCCGGACGCGCTTTTGCCCATCGGCATTTGCGGCGAACCCGGGAACGGCGTGAACAGAAAATCGATGCCGTCAGCGCCGGAAGCGTCCAAATGTTCACGTTCCGATACACGGATCTCTAGTTTCGATCCGCTCATGGCAAGAGATTCGAGTTCCGCAGTGACTTTGGCGGCGAGTTCCTTCGCGGCAGCGACACGCCTTTTGCTTACCGCACGCGCCGCCTTCAACGCCTCACCGAACAGTTTTTCACGTTCCGCCTGCAATTGACTAACTTTTTCCGGAGACGCGTCCAGATCCTCCAAATCGAACACCGCTTGATCTCGCCACGCAATCACGTCCGACAATTCCGGACCCCAACGACGAACCAATTCGTCAAGCTCATGGATCCGCCCGTTGATGGCGTCCAAGTCTTCCATGCCGAGATCATTGTCGACTTCGCCCGACAAGGTGAACACCACATCAGACAAATCAGTGCTGATGGAATCAAGCCGATCGGCCAGTTCCGAAAACACGCCGTCCACATGAATGGCGCGAAGCGCTTGCGACGCGCGATCAATCAGATCGGTGGCGCTGGATGATTCAACATCGTCAACAACCTGTGAAGCGTCCAATGCGCTCAACGCACGGTTCACCCCTTCGGCGATTTCGGCCGCGTTCTCAATGCGATCGCGCCGGGCACGCAACTCGGCCATCTCCCCCGGCTGCGGATCGATGCGGTTGATTCGTTCGATGGACTCGCGCAGGTAATCCGCCTGCTGGCGCATGGACGATTCCTGACTCGACAGTCGTTCCAACCGCTCATCCATGGCACGAAGCGCATTCCAAGCTTTGCCGTATGCGACCAACGCTACATCATCGCCGGCATAGCGGTCCAAAAACTCACGTTGCCGCGTCGAAGACGCGATACGCAACTGGTCGGCCTGACCATGAATCGTCACCAGCTCCGCTGCGATCGACCCCAGTACGGAACGAGGCACGCTACGACCAGACAGCATGCTGCGGGAGCGCCCGGAGGCAGGAACCTTGCGCGACAGGAACAGTTCTCCGTCTTCAGGTTCGAAACCCGCCTCGTGCGCGGCTGCGACCGCGGCCGGTGACGAGGCGACCTCGAACACGCCCTGCGCCCACGCCTCGTTCGCTCCGACCGACACGCGGCCACCGTCGGAAGGACCGCCGGAAATCAGCCGAATCGCACTGAGCAGCATCGACTTTCCGGCACCCGTCTCACCGGTGATCGCCGTCATACCGCCGGCAGGCGCGATCAGCGCGGAACGGATCGGCCCAAGATTATGAATCTCAAGTTCTTCAAGCATCAGTGTTTTTACTCGTTCGTTTCTTTATCTTCCGGAAACACATGCCCATGATGCACTCCCCCGGTTTTACGCGCCTGCTCGCGCCAACCGACAACAGGAAGATCGAATTTCGTGACCAGACGATTCGTGAACGGCACGCCGGAAAGACGGGCCAGGCGCAATGTGCTCTTCGATTCGCGCACCTCAACCCTAGTGCCCCGCGGCAACGCGCATTGGCGACGGCCATCGCAGCAGATCCAACCATCCGACGTGGAATCCTCAAGGATATCAATGGCGAATGTGGAACCGGAGCCAATAATCAATGGGCGAGCGAACAGGGCGTGGGCGGCCAACGGCACCAACTGCAACGCCTTCACGTTCGGCCACATGATCGGTCCTCCGGCGGAGAACGCGTATGCGGTTGAGCCGGTCGGAGTCGACACGATCACGCCATCGCAGCCGAAGGAGCTCATTTCCACATCATCCACACGAATCGACAGTTCGACCATTTTGCCACGGTCTGCACGCTCCAACGTGATGTCATTCAACGCCCAATCCTCAATCGGCTCGCTTGCTCCCGGCAGCCACACATCGACATGCGCAATCATGCGTTCGTCAATGGAATAATCATGCTCGGCAACCCTGCGGATCGCCTCACTCATCTGGAAGCTTTCAAACTCCGCCAAAAAGCCGACATGTCCCAAGTTCACGCCAAGAATCGGCACACTGGTGCAGTGCACCAGTTCAGCCGCTCGAAGAATGGTGCCATCCCCGCCGAGCACCACCACGATCTCAGTACGTTCGGAAACCACCGGCGGCTGCTTGCCGAAATCCGGCGCCTCGATATTGTCAATGATCGACACTTCGAAACCGGCCTGGGTCAGCTGCCCGACAGCCTCCTCAACCACCGTGCCACTCTCCCTCAGACGACTATGCGTCACCACCACCGCATGACGGGTACCGAACATCGTTAATCCCTTTCCAGCAAAAGGAAACGCCCTATGGAAAACGCCCATGAAGACGTCACCGACCTCCAGTGTAATCGAACAAATGAACGAAAACCGGCAATGCGCGTCGAAAACATGCCAAAACCCGCGAACACGCCTCAAATCCGTCTCCGATGCAAGCCACGAATCAGGAATGTCAGCCGTCAAATAGCCTGTTAGTCGCACATATGCTTACAATAGCTCACAGGAACGAAGACCGAACATCGTAAGAAAAGGAGAGAGGAACGGCATGTCAAACCTCGTCTTTGACGAGTCCTCCTCCAATCGTGAGGCCTCACATGGCTACGCATGGTGGTTCTCGGGAGATACTTTCGAGAAGGCCATGGCGGAAGACCGCAAGCCACGCAAGCGCGGCCTCACGCGCCGACTCGTCAACCATCCAGGCCGTCTGACCATCTTCTACTTTCTGACGCTCGCGGCGTTGTCCACTACGTTGCTGATGACGCCCATTGCCACGCCGAAAGACGAAACCACTACGTTCACCACCGCGTTCTTCACCGCAGTATCCGCCATTTCCACATGCGGAATCTCCATCGTCAACTCCACCACGCATTGGACCACCTTCGGCCAAGGCGTGCTCATCTTCGCCGTGCAGATGGGTGGCCTTGGCGTCATGACGTTCGCCTCCTTGATCGCATTGGCCGTGAACCACCATCTCAAGGCCACGCAGCGCATGCTGACCGCCAACGAACTCGGCACTACCAAGCTCGGTGAAATCAAAGGCGTGCTCACCGTAGTCATCACCACCGCATTCGTCATCGAAGGCATCACATTCGTCGCATTGTTCCCCGGCCTCTACAAGGTCAACCACGGTAATGTGCGCCACACATTGTGGGAATCGCTGTTCTTCGCGGTCATGGCGTACAACAACGCCGGCTTCACCCCCGACGGCGCCGGTCTGCATGTCAACAACTGGGCGGTCGGCCTGCCGATCCTAGCCAGCGCTTTCTGCGGAACCCTTGGCTTCCCGGTATTGCTGAACCTGATGCGTTCCTGGCGTATGCGTCGTCCTCCGAAGCGTTGGAGCCTGCACACCAAGCTCACACTGACCACCACGTTCTGCATTGTGATCGCCTCGTTCACGTGGTTCCTGCTGATGGAATGGAACAACAAGCTGCTGTTCGCCGGAAA
>OGQL01002534.1_pt1 | contig 11620 bp, 8 predicted proteins | sample 1553211 | NCBI WGS metagenome assembly OGQL01 (sample SAMEA2579942, study PRJEB22360) | human gut metagenome
TGCACATCAATGTAGGACGTATCTCCTTGATAGTGGTCTGAATATCTGCCGGACGAAGATTGACGCAAACCTGCACACCTCTGTGAAGACAGAAATAAGTCCATGCTTTTTCAAACACATGCGTCAACGGAAGGAAGTTCATGGACACATCCTTATCCGTCATGGCAGTCAGGCGGATATCATGGATGCGGATAGCCTCTCTGTAGTTGAAGTGGTGCAGCATCACTCCTTTCGGCTCACCGGTGGTGCCGGATGTATAAAGAATATTGGCAAGGTCGCTGTCCGATGCACGGGCGGTACGCTCTTCCACAACGGCATTGTGGGGTAGCCCCTCGCCCAATGCCAGAAACTCGTCGTAGTAGATAGAGGTCTTGTCGCGGGGATCGCGCACGACGCTGCGGTCGAAAATAATCAGTTTCTCCAGAGAGTGGCAAAAGCCGAATGCGCTGAAAGCGGCATCATACTGGAATTGCTCGCCCACAAAGAGGAAACGTATCTGAGCATCGTTGATAATATACTGGGCCTGAGCCGAAGAGCTGGTAGCATACAGCGGTATGGTAACCAGACGGTTGGCAAAGGCAGCAAAATCGGTAAATAAACATTCCGGCTTGTTTTGTGAGAAGATACCGATGTTCCTCTGTTCCTCTGCACCTAAAGCCACCAACGCATTGGCTGCCTGACGTACTGTACGAGAGAATTTATTCCAAGTGATAGGTATCCATTGTGATGTTTCATAGTCCCTGTATTTAAGGGCTACTTTGTCTCCATACTTCTCTGCCTGACGATGTACCATGACAGACAAATGATGATAAGTCATATCTTTAATAAATTGGTAAATATGGGTACAAAGGTATTAGTTTTATTTGAAACTATCTTCCTTTTTCAGGATTTATCCGTAAGTTTGCGGAGTAATAATGAATTATATAACCGATCCCGACAATGACAAACGACGTACAGACTTTAGTTTCCGAAGCAACCGGATTGCTCAAATCATTGATAGCCATTCCTTCCTTGAGCCGCGAAGAAGAGCAGGCCGCCGACTTCCTGCAGAACTACATCGAGATGCAGGGAATGGCCACCGGAAGAAAGGGCAACAATATATGGTGCCTGAGCCCGATGTTCGACCTGCAGAAGCCTACACTGCTGCTGAACTCGCACATCGACACTGTGAAGCCCGTAAACGGATGGCGGAAAGCCCCGTTCAACGCAGTGGGGGAGAACGGCAAGATCTACGGTCTGGGAAGTAACGACGCCGGCGCAAGCGTGGTCGGCCTGCTGCAGGTGTTCCTGCAACTTTGCCGCACCACACAGGCGTACAACCTGATTTTCCTTGCTTCCTGCGAGGAAGAAGTATCGGGCAAGGGCGGGATAGAGTCCGTATTGCCGCAGCTGCCTCCCATACAATTCGCCATTGTGGGTGAGCCCACCGAGATGCAGCCCGCCATTGCCGAGAAAGGCTTAATGGTGCTGGATGTCACTGCCTACGGACGTTCGGGGCACGCCGCCCGTAATGAAGGAGACAATGCCATATATAAGGTATTGGACGACATTGCGTGGTTTCGCGACTACCGCTTCCCGAAAGAATCTCCCTTCTTGGGCCCGGTAAAGATGAGTGTCACCATGGCAAATGCCGGAACGCAGCACAATGTCATCCCCGACCGCTGCACGTTTGTCGTAGACATCCGCAGCAACGAATGTTATACCAATCAGGAGCTTTTCGACGAGATACGGAAACATATCTCCTGCGAAGCCAAAGCCCGCTCGTTCCGCCTGGGCTCTTCACACGTTTCGCCGGACCACCCGCTGGTGCGGAAGGCCGTTGCTTTGGGACGGGTGCCCTTCGGCTCTCCCACACTGTCCGACCAGGCACTGATGCCGTTCCCGTCCATGAAAATGGGACCGGGCAAAAGCAGCCGTTCACATACTGCGGACGAATTTATCTTTGTAAAAGAGATAGAAGAAGCCATTACGCTGTATCTTGAATTGCTGGACGGGGCCGAGATTTAAGCTTCACCCGTTTTCGTTCCCTTTTTCCCGCAGGGCATTTCCAGTTTCAACGGGATAAACTATCAGTTTCCCTAAGGGATACCGGGAGTTTCATTGAGGTAAACCGGGAGTTTCAACGGTTGAAACTCCCGGTCCCTTTCATTGAAACTCCCGGTATGTCGCTTAACAATCGGCTTCACTACTCTGCAACATTGCATCGCCCTATATGCCGACCATCAATGGCGTGACGGATAATTAAACAATAATCACTTCTGTGTCATTGGTGACGGACGTACCCGTGCATTCGGGAGTCCCTTCAAAAACATTTGCCTCACCCGCATTAAGGCGGAACAGCATCTTGCCATGTCTGCCGAATACTACGATACTGCCTTGAAGCACCAGCACGCAGATGCGGTTGTTGAAGTTCTCCCAGTTGAGTGACTCGCCTTGCCGAAGGCATACTTTAATAAAGTTACGTTTCATCATGGGGCGGCACTCATTGAATGTTTGGCATCGGACATGCTTACTCCTCCCACCATAGTTTGGGATGTTGGGGCGTACCGCCGTTCCAACTGCCGAGGGATTTCCAGAACTTATAATCGCCGGTAGGCTCATCGTTGGCGGCTTTTGTGTATGTACCGTCATTGTCCGGGGCGGCAAACCACACTGCACCGTTTGTGGAGGTAGGCCAAGCTCCATCACTGAATACTGTCTCGCCGCCAGAGTCAGTGCCAATTTTCTCTTTGACATAGCATTCTAAGACAGAAACAGCACTGGGGGCGATTGCTCCGGAGGTGGCGGTTCCGGTTACCGTTCCAATGTTATAACATCCGGATATCTTGGCGTTTCCGGGAACAGAGATTCCACCCGCATTACCGGCGGTGATTGCCCCTTCATTATAACATCCGAATATATACAAGCTGCTGCCCATACTTCCGGAAATACCGCCTGCGAAACCGTTGGCCTTCACCGTTCCGGAATTTTTGCAGGAGGTGATTGTAGTGACTGACTGCATTTTCCCCACAATTCCTCCTGCACTACTAACTCCTTCGACACTTCCGGTAAAGGAACAGTTAGCCAAAACAGCTGCTGGAGAACCACCATTACCAGTGATATTACCACATATTCCTCCTGCATAACTGCCGGAGCCTGCAGTCTTAACAGTACCGGAGACATGAAGATTGCTTACTCCTAATTTCACTTTACCAAACAATCCCGCGCCGACACTGCCGGTTGGAATGTCTACATTCAATCCGGTTATCTTATGATGCTGACCGTCAAAAGCCCCAATCGCCATACCGTTAAGTGCTATCGGCGTCCATGGGTGGTTATTCAGATCAATATCAACATCCAGCTTGAAATAGTTAGCATTATAGTTGACAGAGTTAGCCATATTCACCGTAAGTTGTGCAAGGTCTGTTGCAGAACCAATGATGTAAGGGTTGGCCTGACTTCCGTCTCCACCGCTAAATGTAGCGGTTGGATTAGAAGCCGGTGATGTTCCGTTCCAAGTGCTCGGCGGTCTGTGATTGATATCCGGCGCATCGAAGTCCGCAAAGTCCAGCGTATAGGTGTATGTCGAGCTGGTAGCAGCAAAGTCCATAAGTACATTTGTCCGCACATTCTTCTTGGTAGGTACGTTGTTGACGGTTATCGTCTTGAATGGAGTGCCCGGTGCGGCGGTGATGTATGTGTCGAGAGCGATATTCAGCATGCTGCCCGCACCGTCGGCAGAGGCAAGGAAGTAGGCGGACTGGTAGATGTACTTGCCGTCGGCACCGGGTAATGCACTGAAATTGGTTATATCAAAATTAGCATCCCCGTTAACGCCACCGGTGTTGTCAGTCACCGTATTATCCAGCACATTGAACGTGTTTGGCACGTTGGTGTAGGCTGCCGTCAGTTTGGAGTAGCCCGTCATCTGGGTGTCGCTCTTGATGTTGACCTGCGCCACCGCACGCTTCATGACAACGGTTTGCGTCAGCGCTTCGTCGGCAGCCGCAACGGATGCCGTAGCACAGAATGCCTGACATTGGTCCTCGGCAGTAAGCGCTTTCTTCAAAGCCACAGCCTTGAGGTCGTCGGTATCGAAGAACTCGTTGTCACCGCCTGCATCGGGGATGTATTGCGCCCAGAACAGGCAGGTATAGGCCACGCCCAACGGAAGCGTCACATCGAAAGTACCTGTTTCTACTCTCTGCGTATATCCGGACAGAATGCTTCCGCCCGCATCGAGCACTTGCAGGATGTACTGCAACTTGTATCCTGTCACTGAGGGAGCTGGGGCACGCGTCTGCGCCTGCCCGTCCGTAGTCAGCCGGAAGGTGAGGGTCTTCGTGCCGCCCACTTCCATTCCCGTACCCGGCTGCTGCTCGGAACAGGAGGCAATTAAGATTGCCACGAGGGCAATCAGACTCATTAATAGGTGTCTTGTTTTCATAAAAGTTGTTTTTATAATTAGTAAATATTTAGTTCCTCGCATCTATGTTTATCTCTCCGTCATAGTCTCCGTCGATACCTATATCTATGCCGCCACTACCGCTACCGCCACCACCTCCGCTACCGGCGGTGAGGAAACGGCCTGTGACGGTGGTGGTGTGCCCTCTCCGATAAGGTATCTCCAGACCGGAGCTGCGGCTCAGCACAGCTTTCCCGACGCCTTTTTCCCGAACCTCCACCGTCACCGTCACTCCCGAACCCTGCTCGTCCGCCAGTATATAGTCTGCGGCAAGCTCGCACTCGGTCATATCTTCAGAGAGATTTATGCTGCGGGTATAGCTGAAGCCCGCTCCGGAATTGAGCGGTTGCCCCGTAACGGCATCCAAATGGGTGACGAGGAAGTACGCGTAGATGATGTTCACCTCGTATTCGCCCGCACCGGGACGGCCGTTGGCCTGCTGCTTGTTCAGGAACTCCCGCACATCGGTTGCAACGATGCGGTAGTGCGCCAGCGGACGTTTGACGGTTATCTGTATGCCGTCCCGCCACTCCTCGCCCGCAAGGTCTGCGGAGGCGTTGCCGAAAAAGGCCTCGCGCCGCAGGTAGTCTTCCTCATACGGAAGCGTGTGGGACACAGAACGGAAATTCTCCGTATTGTAGTATGTATCGGGCAGCGATGCTCCCCGCGTATAGTCCGCCCATACGGTAAACCGATAGGGAACAGCCTTGAGTTTCAGGGGAACGGGAAGGGTGATCAGGGGTTGCGACCACTCTTCGGCACTCAATGCCGTTACCGTCCGCACCACTTCCGCACCGCTCCCGTCCGCCGGACGGGCTTCCACTGTGACGCGGGGCAGGCAGCCTTCGGGAAGGACGGCGTCACCGCCCTTGGTGATGGGAGGCAGGAGGATGAGTTCGCGTTCGGGCAGCAACTGCACCCGGAGCGTCACGTCCGCCGCCTGCCCGTCGTCGGGATACTGGTGGATGCACCCTGCAAGAAGCACAAGCATCACCCCAAACGCGGACAAGGCGGACAGCGTGAACGCCGGAGCGCAGAGCCTTATGGTGAGAGTATATATGTGTATCAGTCGTTTTTTCATGGCTGCGGCAGTTTATAGATAAATGACACTCCCAAGCGGGTAAGCCCCCAGTAGCGGAGGGTGCGGGTATCGAGCCATGCGCCGTTGGGCACATTGCTGTACAGGCGGTAGCGGGTTTGGGCATAGCCTCCTCCGATGTTGAGCTCCATGCCCCATGACGGGCCGAAGGAGAACGCATAACCGTAGCTCACGCCCGCCCCGAACAGGGGGCACTCGTTGTCCTGATAGCGCGCTGCGTTCCACTTCAGGTTGTAGCGGGCGGCATGGGCATGCACCCCGATGAAATGCCCCTTTCCCGCAGAGGAGAACCAATAGCGGAGTTCGGGCTGAAAGGCAATCACGCGCAAGGCATGCTCCGCGGTGATGTCCCACGAACTCCACATCAACGGCAGGTCCAGCGTAAAGCGCCTGCCCACCTGCACCTCATAGGCAAGGTTTACGGTGGTGGCGGCCCAAGCGGCAAGATTGGTTTTGAGGGCGGCATAGCGTGCGGGGTGCACTTGCTTTGCGTCCGGTGGGGAAACGGTCTCCGCTCCCTCCCGCAACTGCGGCTGCACAGTGGCCGAATGCAGGGGGAAGGAACGGACGGGGGGAAGCGAAGGATGCCGTTTGTCGGGCAACGGACGACGTGTCCGTATGACACATACCACTGCATTGCGCAACGACGGCAGGATGTTGTCTTTGATATAGCGGTATGCCAATCCGGCATTAAGGCGTTTCAGCAGTTGTTCGCGCCGGGCAAGGTCGCTCACTTGGTCGATAATCATCAACACCTCTTCCCGCTCATTGAAGTCGGAAGCGCGCACCACCGCTTCCCTCATCCCGTCCCAGTTCTCACCACCTGAAATGCAGGAGATGCGGGAACCGAGTTTCAGCATGGGATAACGTTCCGTAAGGTATTTGCTCATGGCCTGTGAACGACGGCGGGAGAGCTCAAGGTTGTAATCACTCTTACCTTCGGGTGAAGAATAAGCGTGGATATAAATGGAGTCGATGGACCATACATATACAGGGTCGGAGAAAAGACTGTCCAAAGCGGACAGGGCGTGGCGGTTGTCCATATACGCACTTTCAACCTCCGCTTTGTCGAAACGGAAATAGACTGTTTGGGAACAGGCCGGAGGAGATAAAGAATTCTCCTGTGCATGAACGGACCGGACATGAATTGTCCCCAAAAAGAAAACCAGCAGTGTCAGAACCGGTGATTTAAGCATATCATTTTGTTTGTTTGTAGGTTGTTACTCCGTAAGTAACAGTAAAAAACAAACAACCTATCTGTAAAGCGTTACAGGCTCCAACAAAAGATTTATAAATGATAATATGCCGGGGCAGGCATATAAAACAGTGTCTCCATTTTCAGATCCAAATATGGAGATGAGAACCGTATGCGTTCTCGTAGGCCGAAGAGGCGCGATATGTCGGTGTTTTAGCTTGTATGGAAAGAGAAAGACATCTTAAAACCTTTTTATTTTTAAATGATTATGTTTTGTATATTGTTTTTTATATAATTATTCATATCTTTGCTGCGGTTTTACTTCCGTTACTTACGGAGTAACAGACACATTACTGCTTATTCCACAGGGTCTTATTCCCGGACCAAATATAATCAATTATTATTCTGTTGGCTTTAGCGAGTTCATCCCCTTCAAAACTTTTCAGATAGGAACGGGTGACCTCCAGAGAGGAGTGTCCCAGTCCTTCGGAAATAATCTCTTCGGGCACTTGGCAATACTTGGCAAGCGTGGCCCATGTATGGCGCGGGGTGTAGGAGCTTATCTTCAAGCCATGCAATCCGCAGAGCGAGGGAAGAAAAGAAAGGTAATAGTTCAGCCCACGCAGGTTGCTCCGGTATTGGTGGAAATCCTCCTCTCCGTCAGGGTTGCTGCCAAGCAGGTTGAGCAGGTAGGGAGAATGTTCGTCGTGGTTGCCATACCGTTCTATCAGAGCCATAGCTTCGGGAGTGACACGAATACAAAGTTCCGTACCCGTCTTACGCCGGCGGCAGGTGAGCAGGTTGCCGCTAAGGTCGCACTTGCGGAGGTGTGTAAGGTCCACGTAGGGCATCCCCTGCAAGAAAAGCATCAGCGAGAAGCAGTCGCGGGCCTTCTGCATGCGCGCCAGAAAATCATCCGAACCGGACGCACCGGACAGGCGGACAGCGGAAGCCTTGAGCGCTCCGGCAGACAAAGGCTGCTTGAGCAGCTTCTGCATCTGCAACGCCGTAACCGCCAGCTTACGTTCCGAAGCCACCCCGGTTTTCAGTCCGGCAAACAGGCGGAACTCTCCCCTCACCAAGTCGGCATCCACCGCACTGTTGTAGACCGCACGCAACGAGCGGAGGTAGGTGGAAATGGTGTTGTAACTGAGCTGCCGCTCCTCCATATAGGTCTGGAAGCGGCGCAACGAACGCTTGCTGAACGCGCCGAAATAAATGGAACCTCCGCCCACAAACTCCGTAAAGGAGCGCAAAGCGTACTTGTAGACATGGGCCGTAGCAAAACGGCCCTGCTCGCACAAATCTTTAATGACTTCATTCATGAAGTCGGTCAAACTTTTCTGTCTCATACTTCATTGTTTTAAAATCCATAATACAACATTTGATTACTTTAGGTACGAATTACCTTAATATATATATGACATCCGTAATTATCTAAACAGCTGTTCCGTCCGGCCGGGCATTTTGTCCAAACCCACCGAAACCAAATATCAAATGCAGAAAAACAGAAAAGCTCCGATAGACTGAAACAAAATGTTCTGCTAAGGGAAACGGAAAGAAAGAATTTATCTGTTCAGCCAGGGTTCGGGATTCAGTTTCTCCTTTTCCCGGCGCAACTGGAAGTGGAGTACAGTGCGTCCACCGTCGGCTCCGTCGGAGAATACCTGCCCGATGGCCTGCTTGGTGGTGACTGTGTCGCCCTGCTTCACCAAAGCGGAAGAGAGATTGCAATAAACGGAAATATATGCCCCATGGCGGATAAGGATATTGAACAACCCGTTCAGCTTGAATACGGCCGCCACCTTACCGTTGAAAATGGCGCGGGCCTGTGCTCCCGGCCTTCCTTGAATGTCGATGCCTTTATTGTCCAGCTTGACGTTGCGCAACCCTTCCACCGCATACTGCCCGTAATGGCTGGTTATGATGTAAGCCCCGCTGATGGGCATAGGCAGCTTACCGCGGTTATTGGCAAAATCGCCGGACAACTCGCGGTCGGCCTTGCTCATGGTATAAGTCTCCAAAGGAGCAGCCTTTGTTTTGGATGCACCGGAAGCCGTAGCCGACTTGTCCGTCTTCGCACCGTCCTTCTTGCGTGCGGCAGCTTCGCGACGGGCTTCCTCCGCCGCACGTTTGCGGGCTTTCTCTATTTCTTCGGCAATCAAGCGGTCGATACGCGCATTAAGCTGGCTGGCCTCGCGCCGCTTCTTGGCGATCTCGTTCTGTAATCCGCGTTGCTTCTTCCGTAAATCGGCCACAAGGATACGTTTTTCTTTCTCCTGCGCTTCCAGTTTTACTTTCTCGGCCTCGCGCTCTTTCAGCAGATTGGCTTTAGCAGCCCGCACCTGCCTGAGTTCCGCTTTCTTCTTATTGACCTGTTCCTGCTTTTTCAGCACTTCCTCGCCCTGCAGGCGTTGGTAAGTGGCATACTCACGCACATAACGCAAACGACGATAGGTCTGCGCCAGACTCCGTGCAGAGAAAATAAACATCAGCTTCTCCTCAATGGAACGGTTCTTATAAAGGTACTGGACAGACGACTCGTATTTCTTCTTCTTGTCCTTTAAGTCGCGTTGCAATTTTCCTAACTGGCGTTCCAATGACGATAGCTCACGGTCTATCGACTCTACATCGTTATTTATGGTAAGGATATAGCGTTTGCGTTCCTCTATCTGCCCCGTCAAAGCGGCAAGTCCGTTCAACTGGCTGCTTACGGTCTTCTTTGTAGTTTTCAGAAGTGTTTCCGATTCGGTAATCTGCTTTTGCAAAGCACCGCGCTTGCTTTCCAATTCCTTTATCAGTTTGTTGGACTGGGCAAGAAGCGGAAAAGCCAGACAGAAACAACCTATAAAAATACAAAGCAAACGTCTCATAAGCTCATCAGCATTTCTAATATTTCATTCAACTCAACTTGCGTGTACTTTGAAGACAGCTCGGTAGGCGTCAGCGAAAACGAATTATTGGAAAAGCCGGACAACTCGATTCTGCCTTTCTCCAGCGAAGGAATGCCCAATTCCTTTCCCGACAACTCTTTCTTTCCGTTGGGTTTGGAAGCATTGAATAGAATCTTTTCCAAATGGGCAAAGTCGGCTTTCTTCGGCAACACATCTTTCAATTCCTTACGGGTAGCACGGACGTAACGCTTGCCCATGCGGTCTACCAGCAATATTTCTTCGGGTGTCACTTCCATGCGCGCCACCTCTGTACGTATGATAGGCATGAGAAAAGAAAGCTGCATCCGTTCGCCGCTTATCAGCTTCATCGTACCGTTTACGGTGAAAACGGCGTCTTTGGTAGGAACGGTCAGCCGCACCTTGGAAGACAGGTAGCGGGTACTTTCGGGAAATTTGGACGTCTCCGCCTTTCGGGTGGTTTTACAGCCTGCCAGACAGCAGAGGATAAAGAGCATAAAGACCAGAGTCCAGCCATTGAATTTTGTTTGTTCCATTACCTTGTTACTTTTATTATGTATCACTTCACCGTTTTACCGACTTACTTATCACTGATATACTTCTTCTTCCGGATCTTCTCCTGTAGAGTCCTGGACTTACTGCCTATCTTCAATGCCTGGTTCCAATACTCCAGAGCCTTGTCCACATCACCCGTCATATAGTAGATGTCGCCGCAATGCTCTACGATGACGTCGCTTTTGCCTCCGTCACTTTTCATGGCATCGTCTATATACAAACGGGCCTCGGCATAATTGCCTTTCTCAAACAGAATCCAGGCATAAGTGTCCAAATAGGTGGCATTATCGGGTTCCGCCTTTACCGTCTTATAACTCATCTCCTCGGCTTTATCCAGATTACGACGCTCGACAGACAGGTAATAAGCATAATTGTTCAAAGCTCCGATATTGGAAGGATTGTACACCAGCGCCGAATCATAGGCAGCATAGGCTTCCGTATTCAAATCTTTCGTATGATAGGCGTCTCCCAAAATGGAATAGAAATCCGAAACGACCTCTTTCTTACTATCCGCCGTAATTTGCGTCAATGCTTTCTGACAAATGGAAATCACATCATCCGTCCGTTCCGCCTGATTATAAGCGATAGCCAGATAGAAATAGAACTCCAGCATCTCCGGGTTGGTTTCAACGCCGGCTTCGCATAAATCAATCACATCGTTGTAATCCTCCTTGCGTACCGCTTCACCCAGCAACATCATACGCGCAGCCGTATTGGTAGGATCAATTGCCAACACCTGACGCAGTACCGGAAAGGCTTCCTTGTTCATTCCTTTAGATAAAAGATACTGAGCGTAAAGCATCGGTATCCCGGCATCATCCGGCTCTTGTTCCAGAATACGGTCGAAAAGGCTGATAACCCGCGTACTGTCCTTACCGTCCTGCTCATTCTGCACGACAAACTGGCGCATTACATTCAGTTTCGTTTCCGAAGGAACTTTCTTGTTGAGCAATAAAGTGTCCAACTGCTGCTGATAAAGGTCTTTCTGACCGGTCTCCTCATAATAGGACGCCAGCGAATACATCGCCATGGCATTATCCGGCTCGGCATCCAACACCTTGCGGTACATGTTATATGCTTCCTCTTTCTTTCCGTTCTGCATATATACATCCCCCAGCACAACCTGATAACGGGAATCCATCGGATACTCCGCAACCAGGCTCTCTATCTCATGAAAAGCATTCTTATTGTCTTTCATTTGCAGGTAAATGCGGAACTTCTCCATACTCAACTGCTCACTTTTGCCCATCTTCCCTTCAATCCGGTTCAGCGTGGCAATCACCTTATCGTATTGCTCCTGCCGATTGTAAATATCCAACAGGGCGTATAGAGGATCCAGCTTGTCAGTGAAACGTACAGACATATCTTCCAGCAACCGCACCGCCTTCTCCTTTTCATCCTGCTGCTGGTAGAGG
>OGQL01002551.1_pt1 | contig 11555 bp, 7 predicted proteins | sample 1553211 | NCBI WGS metagenome assembly OGQL01 (sample SAMEA2579942, study PRJEB22360) | human gut metagenome
CGCAGGTACACCACCCCTTGAAGCCTTGGATTACACCTTCTGGAAGGTGAACACCACTTCGCCGCCCGCTTCGGGAGCAATTTCTTCCACCGTCTTGTCGAACTCGTAGCCTTCCGGCACAATCAGCACATGCAGCACATAGGGGTACGCAGGCATGGTGAATTCCAGCACGCCATTCTCATCCACAGGCATGGGCGTGCACGTTTCATCCGTGCAGACGTTAATCATCGTGCCGGTCACGGGGTTGCCGTCCTGATCGACGCACTTAATCGTGTAGCTTGCCATCCCCTCCATCGGCAGCTGCGGCGCTTCCGCCACTTCATCCGTGGAAGGCAGGGTGCCATCGGCGTACTTCCAGCCGGGGACATTGATACCATACTGCTGCAGCATGGCGACAAACGCATTGGCGTTGGGTTCATCAGCGATTGCAATGGCGGACGCTTCCACGTTTTCCGCGCCAGCCTTCACCACAAAATAGGTGGTATACGGGAAGCCGCTTGCCTGATTGGTGTCAATCGGCTGATTCGGGATGACGTAGCCGTCCTCCGTCATGTAGTCCGTCAGCGCATAGTTTTCGGGAGCCGCTTCGCAGCCAAAGGCGTACATTTCCGGGTCGAGCCCCTTCGCCAGCGTCACCTTCACCGTCGCGCTTTCCGTGTTGTCAATCACATAATAGTTGGTCATGCCAAAGGTGGACATCAGGGCAAATTTCGGGTCGGTGAAGAAAACCTGCTTCACGTTGTCGCCCACAAAGGAGATGGTCGTCATCTTCGTGCCTTCCGGATAGACCGGATTGTTCGCCAGCACAGCGGCGGCTTCTTCTCCGTCCACCACGCGCGCGTTGTCCAGCCAGATCATGTCCTCATTCGCGGCCTGAAAGGAATCCTTGATGTAAGACAGGGCAATTTCGTAAGTACCGTCTGCCGGGAATTCATAGCCGTAGGTCGCCCATTCCTTCACGCCGCCGAACGCCTTCACCGTCTGCCCGTTGACAGACAGGTAGAACAGGTCGCAGCCGGCTTCGGTGGACGTCTTGTAGTCGAACGCGAACACATCGCCCGCCTTCGCTTCCACCGTAGTCAGCACGGAAGCGGAAGAAGTATCCTTGCCCGTGTTCGTGCTGGCCAGCACCGTGCGGTCATCCTTTACCGCAACCGCCATCGGCCAGGTGTATTCATCCGTAGAATTGGTGAAGGACAGCGGCGCCGCCGTGCCTTCCACATTCAGCGCGCGGTTCAGTTCCGCTTCATCCGTCGGCGGAATCGAGGGCTTTTCGCCCGGCAGGAACGCCAGCACATTCGTCTGCGTGTACTCATCGCCGAGGAAGAGACCGAACAGGCGGACAAACGCGTCCGTAGAGGTCTGAGAACCCGTTGCGAGGAAAGCCACATTGCCGAAGCGGTCAACCACAATCGAGGTCGGGACGCCATTGAGCCCGAAACCCGCAAAGAGGTTGAACGTTTCATGACCGACCGGGAACGTCAGGCCATGCGACGCCACATATTCCGTCAGCTTCGCATCATCATCGTTTTCATCGATGCTCAGCGCAAAGACTTCCACCTTGTCCTTGTACTGCTCATAGGCTTCCTCCAGGAAGGGGAACTCCGATTCACACGGGCCGCACCACGTTGCCCAGAGGTTAATCAGCACCATTTCCTTCTCCTTCAAGGTTTCGGAGAGGGTATGGGAAACGCCGTTAATGTCCGTAAAGGTAAAATCGGGCATGGGCGCGCCAAGCGCGTACACCAAGGCAGTTTCTTCCGCCAGTGCAGCGCAGCCGAGGCACATCGCCAGTGCCAGAACCAGTGCCAGCATCTTCTTCATGAGGATTGCTCCTTTCACGTTCTGCGGCTTCCACCGCAGTCTTACAAAAATTATAAGGGGAAAAATGCATGATGTCAACCGAAAAAACTTCATAAATACAATTGGCGTGCGCAGCTTCCCTTTTTTTCGCCTCCAACAGCAGCGAAAAAGCGCAAAATTGTTTGGTATTCCCATAACCAAAAAGCCCTGCCGCATTCACGACAGAGCCTTTTTGTGCCTTGATTACGCCTTGCCAGCGCAGCCCAGCACATCCACAATCTTGTGGGCGACCATCGCCTTCACCGCAGCGCGGGCAGGCTTCAGGTACTGACGGGGGTCAAAGTGATCCGGATGCTCCGCGAAGTACTTGCGGATGCTCGCAGTCATCGCCAGACGAATGTCGGAGTCGATGTTAATCTTGCAGACCGCCATCTTCGCCGCCTTCGCCAGCTGCTCTTCCGGAATGCCAATTGCGTCGGGCATATTGCCGCCGAACTGGTTGATTTCCTTCACGAACTCCTGCGGGACAGAAGAAGCGCCGTGCAGGACGATCGGGAAGCCGGGCAGACGCTTGGAGCATTCTTCCAGCACCTCGAAGTGCAGCTGGGGCTTCTGACCGGGCTTGAACTTGTACGCGCCGTGGGACGTGCCGATGGCAATCGCCAGCGAGTCGCAGCCCGTGCGGGTCACAAACTCTTCGACTTCTTCCGGATGGGTGTACATTTCCTGACCATGCTCCACCTTCACGTCGTCTTCGACGCCGGCGAGCGTGCCGAGTTCCGCCTCGACGACCACGCCGTGGTCATGGGCATACTCGACGACCTTGCGGGTCAGGGCGATATTGTCCTCAAAGGACTTGGAGGAAGCGTCAATCATGACGGACGTGAAGCCGCCGTCGATGCAGCTCTTGCACAGCTCAAAGCTGTCGCCGTGGTCAAGGTGCAGCGCAATCGGGATATCGGGGTTTTCGATAACCGCCGCTTCCACCAGCTTCACCAGATAGGTGTGGTTGGCATACGCGCGCGCGCCCTTGGACACCTGCAGGATGACGGGAGCCTTCAGCTCACCCGCCGCCTCGGTGATGCCCTGAATGATTTCCATGTTGTTGACGTTGAACGCGCCGATGGCATAGTGGCCTTCATACGCTTTCTTAAACAGGTAACGGGCTTTGATGTAATCTTTCTGCTTCAGGCTGCTTAAAGCCTGTTCTTTTAGTTCTGTGGCTTTATCCTGAGGTGCTTGTGCATAAACTGACAGATAAAAACAAAATGTGATTAAAAGAGTTACAATGGACGTTTTCATACTATTGCTTTTATTATTTACTACAAATGTAAAACAAATATATGAATAAAAAAGATATAGCCAGTAAAAAAAATATCGCTGTTTATACGAAGCTAAGCGGGAACAATATGTAGAATACTTAAAAAATCATTTGTCGAATGTATAAATAGTTCTGTGGCGATACTCTTCCCCCGGCATGAGCAGGCAGGACGGAAAATGCGGATGCGAAGGGGTATCCGGAAAGTATTGTGTCTCCAGACATACACCGATATCCGGTGTGGGAGCGAGATAGCCGGCGGTATATAATAAGACACCGGGTAAGTCAGTCCTGACAGTCAGCCTTCTGCCGGAGAAAGGGTCGGATAATACGGCGGCTGTCAATAACGTGTCGGACGACTCTTCTTTCAGGATATAGCAATGATTGTATCCCTTGTTCCAGTGCAACTGCTCGTTATCGTCGTAAAGATGTGCTCCGATGCTGCGACTGGTGCTGAAATCAAACGGACTGTCTTTGACATCCTGTGCCTGTCCGGTAGGAATAAATTGTGAGGTTGTCTCTAATATTCGTGCAGCAGGTATCATGAGCTCATGCTCCGTTATTTTTCGTTTGTCGCCGGACAGGTTGAAGTAAGCATGATTGGTGAGATTCAGATAAGTAGGGCGGTCTGTGGTTCCGTGATAGCTGATTGTCAGTTCGTTGGTTTCCGTGAATTGATATTCCACTTCCGCCTGTACATTTCCCGGATATCCTCCTTCCATGTCCGGAGAGTGGAGAAGGAAACGGATGCCGGAATCTGTTCGTTTCCATTGCCATATCTTCTTGTGAAAGCCGGATAGTCCGCCGTGATTGGTGTTCTCTCCGTCGTTTTTCTCCAGCAGATAGGTAGTGCCTTCGATAGAAAAGGATGCCTGATGAATGCGGTTGGCAAACCGGCCGACAGTGGCTCCCATATAATAGGTGTCTTTGAGATATCCTTCTACTTTGTCATATCCCAGCAAAATGTTTTCAAAGACGTCGTATCGGTTCGGCATATTGGCCGAAACCCAGGTGGCTCCCAGGTTTGTAAGCTCGATGGAGGCTCCGGTAGCATTGGTCAACCGGAACAGATAGATGGAATCTCCCGATGGAGTACATCCCCAATGTGTAATTGTAAACTGCATAATCTGCTTATTTTATATGAATCTTTTGCTTTGCAAAGGAAAGCAAAATCAAAGAATCAGAAAATAGAGAAAATCAGTTTAAAGATGGACAATTATAAGAATTGTGTCTGTGTTTTTCTATCGAAAGGAAATGGGGATGTGCTCTCTCAACGGAATGCCGGAAGGTGTGTTAAAAATCGGTAGTATCTTAAATCTCCTCCTTCGGGAAGGAGGAGTACCCGCAGGGGGAGGTGGTAGGTGAATACGCAATTCTTTCATTCATAGTAAATTATAGACAACCCCATTTTAGTTACTATTGACTTTTGAAACACCCTCTGGCTTTCTGATAGTTATTTCTTCATTTTAGCGAGTAGAATGACGTTGTTGCCTTCTTCATCCAGTGAATTTATCAATGTTTGTGCACGTTTCTTTGCCTCTGCCGGAATATCTTTCCGGGTTATTTCTTTTTCCAGTGTTTCTTTTAGCTGGGCAGGTTCCATGTTGGCAACATAATAACCATGGCCGAATGAGGGCCATATCTGCATCTTTTTCGTTCCCAGGAAATCATTGTATAGGCGGAAGTAGCTGCCATGCAGTGTTTTCTTATCTATGATATACTTGGCAGGCTTACTGCCGCTCCAAGTGTTTTCTGATACTTGTATCGGCACGGAAACGTCTCCGATAAAGTGACGCGGGTATTCGGAATAGCCGTGCCAGGGGATTTTCTCCTTGTTCGGATATTCCACGGTGAATCTGGCTTCGAGTCGATTTTGGGCTGCGTTATAGTGGTACAGACTGTCCGTTCGTGGGGCAGGCATGATCACCATTAACATAACGCCGTAATCATTAGTATTATTATCCATAAATACTTCGTTGCTAAAGTCGCGCGGAACGGTCAGATGTCCCGGTGCGATAAAGTTCTTGCGTTTACCTTTGAAATCTTGTGTCCACACGACAGCCGGCCAGCCTTCGAAAGGCAGAGTTGTCAGAGTGACTTCCGACTTTTCCGTATCTACTCTGAATTTGCCTTTGGGCACGCGCATACATAAAGGAATGGGAGGCTGAGGATTGCCTTGTAAATCGAATACGAGCAGCTTGTCACTCTGCCAGGGCAGTATGTAGATACGGTTGTGGGCTTCGTCCAACTGGTCGGCGTATGTGTTTCCATATTCGTTGGGCCCTTGTCCGTAGGCACCGATAGTGGTGATGAATTTGCCGTCGCGGGTAAAAAGTTTGTAGGGAGTCTGTTTGTTATTGCTCACCAGGATGTATTTTTCTCCCACTGTGGTGCGTATCCAGCCTCCTACCAGTGCTTCGTCCCGGTTGTCTAGTTTGACAACTTGAAGTTCTTCTGTCAAATAGCTGAGTGGAATGTCTACTGTGTCTTTCAAAGCCTTTAAATTACATGAGACTAATGTGCCGGTAGGTGTCGTGACTCGTTTTGCTACAATAGGGGAGAGTGCCAGCGGGTCGGTCTTTGTTTCACTGTTGTATACAAAAGCAACAATTGCAAGTAGACAACTAGCACATAAACTTAAAATAATAATTCTGTTCTTCATACGGTTCTGTATTTGGTTAGTACTGTTTTTCTGATTATCACTGAGGCAAAAGTAGACCGAAGTGAGCAGAAAAACAAAAAAACAGGCGGACAAAAAGGTACGATGTGACTAGATGTATGTTGTTGATTATTAATAATATAATATATATATGCGTTTGTTTTCAGGCGGACAAAGACTTCAACTACCCTGGGGCGACAGCTAAAAAACTTTGAGAAAACTGTCTAAACTTATATTCTCATCAGTAATTCCCAGCTTATCAGTCTTTATCCGATATTTCCGTTTGGTAATGGCAGCTTTGCTCACACAATAGATATCAGATAAATCCTGTATGTTGACATTGATTTTGACGAGGCAGCAGAAGCCGATTTCTTTATCTCCCAACTGCGGATAAGCCTGTCGTAACCGAACGACAAAATTGTCGAACGCATCATTCACTACTGAAGTGACTTCTGCCCATTCTGCATCTGTCACTACTATCTTGTGACTGGTGCCCGGTTTGTCCTGATTGTTGTTGGCATGGAGTGAGGGCAACTTATGGAAGAATGGCATTCTCCGGAAAAGCGCTTCACGGAGTTCAGCCTCTTTATTCCTTAGCCGGATTTCTTTCTCCCGTAGTCCACTTACTTCGGCTTCTTTGTACAGTAACTGGTTTTCCCGCAGCAGTCGCTTCTTTTTCTCTCTCTGATAAAAGAAAAATGCGATGAATCCGATACTCAGCAGAGCTGTAACGATTCCCAGCATCCATAGTTCCCTTTGCTGCTGTTGCAGATGCAGCTGGTATAATTCATTCTGTAATTTGAGTTGGTTGAATTCTCTTTCCCGTATCCCTGTACTGATATTGTTTAGTATATTGTCCCTTATCGTGCTTTCCTTCTGCTTGGTATAAAAGACTTGTTCCGGATATTCTTTTTCGTTGATCAGATTGAATAAGCGTGCATTGGCTTCCATGGCAATAAAGCTGGAAGATGAGATTGCGGCTTGCCGATAGTAATATTGGGCGGAGTCAATCTGATTCAAGGCGGCATGGGTTCTTCCGCATAGCAGCAGATAGTGTGGTACTTCATTTCTTCCGCGGCGTTGGCTCGATAATTGTTGAAGATATATGACTGCTTGCCGGAAATCCTTTCTTTGCAGACTGGTGTTCAACAGACTTTCCAGCGCATAATAATTCAAAGACTGGTATTTGGGCGAATCCATAAGTTCTTTCATTAGCTGCAGATAGCTTTGGGTGTATCTGTCATGATCTTGCATTTTGTTTATAATTTGCAGATATAGCTGGCTGGTAGAAAAATAGAAAAGTGTATCTTTCATCTTAAGAGCCAGTTGTCTGCTGCTGTCTGCCATCACCAATGCCTGCGGATAATCCTGCTTTCTGCTGTATGCTGCCCTTCGTAGCCCGTACAGCCTTGTTTTTAGCGTATCATTTAGCTGGTATCCTTTCAGGATTTGTTCGCTCATCAGTAATGTGGAATCGGGCAGATTACGATATAAATAGGAGGCGCTTTGCTCAATGCGTGCCCGTACATACTGGGTTTGCTGCTCGTTTTGTTTATATTGCCGGATGGCGATCTGCAATAATGAATCATCAGGTGTTCCTGTTTTCCACAGAGTTGCCTTGTAGAGCAACAGGTAATAATCTCCTTGATCATTGAGAGGTAATTTGTCGGGTTCTTCTATTTGTTGCAGGTAGAAAAAGATACTGTCGGTTGATACATTCTCCATCTGCATCGCTTTTTCCAGAAGATGAGATGGGGCAGGTTGACAACTACTCAGCATGATAAGCCATCCAATGAGTAGAAATAGGGGGTAATATGGGTTGTCGTGTTTATTCATATACTAGATTCTATCTTGCGAAAATAGTATTTTATATGAGACAAAGACTTTTTCTTTATGGTATTTTATTGATTTACTTCTATTTACTGTCAAGTGATTTTATCCCGCCCAGTTCTCCCTGTCCAGATTGCGGTAACTGATGGCTTCAGCCAAATGGGAGGGCTGTATCAGTTCCGCACCTTCAAGGTCGGCAATGGTACGTGCCACCTTTAATATACGGTCGTATGCGCGTGCGGAAAGGTTGAGGCGTTCCATTGCATTTCGCAGCAGGGAAAGTCCTTTGTCATCCGGCCGCGCATAAATGGATAATAGCTTACTGCTCATCTGTGCATTGCAGTAGATGCCGGGATGATCGGCATAGCGCTGTTCCTGTATCCGGCGTGCCTGAATAACTCTGTTCCGAATAACACTGCTTGCTTCTCCCTGTCGTTGATCGGATATCTTGTCGAACGGAACAGGAACAATCTCTATCTGAATATCAATACGGTCCAGCAACGGACCGGATATCTTGTTCAGATACTTTTGTACCTGACCAGGACTGCATACACATGCCTTGGTCGGATGATTATAGTATCCGCAAGGACATGGATTCATGGATGCAATGAGCATCAGATTGGCGGGATAACTGATTGTGCTCTTTATGCGGGAGATGGTAATCTGCCGGTCTTCCAGTGGCTGGCGCAGGACTTCTAATACCCCTCTGTTGAATTCGGGCAACTCGTCCAGAAATAAAACTCCGTTATGCGCCAGGCTGATTTCTCCCGGTTGGGGAAAACTTCCGCCTCCCACCATTGCAACTTGCGATATCGTATGATGGGGATCACGGAATGGCCGTTGGGAAATCAGTGAAGAGCCCCGGTTTAGTTTTCCGGCAACGGAATGTATTTTGGTTGTTTCCAGGCTTTCGCCCAGGGAGAGGGGAGGAAGGATGGAAGGTAAGCGTTTAGCCATCATTGATTTACCACTGCCGGGAGCGCCGATCATGATGAGATTATGTCCTCCGGCGGCGGCAACTTCCAAAGCTCTTTTCACATTCTCCTGTCCTTTTACGTCTGCAAAGTCCAGGTCAAAGGCTGCTTGCTGTTGATAAAACTCTTCCCGCGTGTTGACAACCGTCTGTTCCAGCTCCCGCTCACCATTGAAGAACTGGATAACCTCTTTGATATTACTGACGCCATATACCTTCAGTTGATTGACGACTGCTGCTTCCCGCGCATTTTGTTGAGGAATAATGAGTCCCTCAAAGTTTTCTTCACGGGCTTTGATAGCAATAGGCAGTGCTCCTTTGATCGGCTGAATGCTCCCGTCGAGACTAAGTTCTCCCATCATCAGATAGTGGGACAACTTTTCGGAAGATATGGTTTCGCTGGCACCCAGCAAGCCGATGGCAAGAGGTAAATCATAAGCCGAGCCTTCCTTGCGGATATCGGCCGGCGCCATATTTACAACCAGGTTGCTGGTCGGCATTTTATAGCCATTGACTTGCAGTGCGGAGATAATACGTTGGTGACTTTCCTTCACTGCGGAATCCGGAAGACCGACGAGATAGAACATACAGCCACGCGAGCTGTTGACTTCGATTGTGATGAGTGTTGCATCAATCCCTTGAACAGCCGCTCCGAAAACTTTAATTAGCACGTTTGATTACCGTTTATTTCTTCTGTTTGTTTTTCTTTTCTTTTTCTGTCGCTTCCTCAACGATGTTTTCTATTTTCTTTTTCAGCTCTTCTCCCCGAAGGTTCTTAGCTAAAATCTTTCCGTCCGACGAGAGAAGTATGTTGGCAGGTATTTTATAGATAGAATATTGCTTGGCTACTTCAGAATTGAGTCCGCCGAAATCGCATACCTGTTCCCAGTCCAGCGTATCGCGTTTGATGGCGTCTTTCCATTGCTGTTTGTCTACATCCAGCGAGATGCCGAGCATTCCTATATATTTGTTCTTCTTATACTTTTTGTAGATTTCCCTTAACTCGCTGTTGCTCTGCTTCTGAGAGATGCTGTCGTTCCAGGAAGCCCAGAAGTTGATCAGCAGGCTTTTCTGCTTGAAGGCGTCTGATGAACGGGTAATCTTTTCTCCTTTAGCATTGGTTAGGCTGAAGAAAGGTGCATATTTGCCAATCTCCGATTTCTCTGCCTGAGTGATTGTTTCATTCAAACGTTCGATATACGGTTTGTCCTGTAATACACCTGTCATTACTTCAACTAGCTTTTTGATTTTGCTGAAGTCAGGCGTTTCTTTCTGAACGAAGTATTTGTCTAATAAGTAAAGGCTTACATAGGAGGAGTGATGTTGCAGTATGAACTCTTCCGCCATTTCTTCGGCAATGTTTGCTTTTTCTACGGTTGTTCTTTTATCCACAGTTTCTTCGCCGGCTTTTTCTGAAGGATCAGCCGGACCTTCCAGTGCTTTCTGGAAGTCTGTGAACTCCTCATTGTATATATTTCCGCTGATAGTCAGGAAATTCAGGTTGATCGTATCTCCTTTTATCTTGATCTTGTTACCCTTATCAAGAAAGACAGGATATTCAATCCGGTTCTTGAGTAACAGATAGGCAGAAGTGATCGTATCTACGCTGGTAGTGTAGGAGAACTTATCGTTTTCTGCATAAATGGTGTCTATCCGGTCGTACAGCTCGTCCATGCCGTACAAATAAAGTGTATCTGTTCCGAGTCCTTTGATCTCTCCGGTGATGGTTGTCTCATTGGAGCCCTTCTTGCATCCGACCAGACAGATAATGATGAGGATTAAAATACTACTCTTTTTCATTGCTTTGATTTCTTTTCTGCGAAAGTACGGTTTTTTACAGATAAAAAAAAGAATTGCCCGTCATTTGTAATGACGAGCAATTCTCAATATCTAAAATAGAGTGGTAATTCTCTTATTTGATGATGCTCATGAAGTCTGCATTTGTGAAGAACTTAGAGAATTCCAAGTCTGTTGCAGCTTTCTTAGCCAACGCAGGTTCTTTAGCAACAGCGCTCTTCAAACTGCTGGTTACCATAGAAGAATTGTTAGTTCTAGCACCCAGAACTGCCATCAGGTAGTCTGTGTAAGCATCTGGTTTTTCTACGCCTGCCAGTGTGTTTTTAGCTTTGTTGTAGTCCTTAGCAAGAATCTGAGCCAAAGCAGCACTGTTAGTCTTAGCGTCACCGAATGAGTTAACTGCTCTTTCGTACTGGCCTTGAGCGATGTACAGGTTACCCATAGATTCGCCAAGTTCTTTTGTACCTGCAGCTTTACCGAAGTAAGCTTCAGCAGCAGCTTTGTCACCCTTGATCAAAGAGATCAAACCTAAGTTCATATTTACTTCAGGAGCAGCGTTTACGCTGGCAGCTTTCTTCAGGTAAGATTCGGCTTTGTCAACGTTACCAGCCTGATAAGCAAGCTTACCAAGGTTGTTGTATGCGCGGTAATCGTTAGGGAACTGTTTTGTAGCCTGAGTATAGATAGCTTCCTGTTTTGCAGGATCGTTAGTCAGTGTAGCAGCATACAGCAATTCTTCGATGTTCAGTTCAGAAGGATTAGAAGAAGCAAGCTTAGTGATTTCTTCGTCAGACTTACCGATGATCTCGTAGTTCAAAGTCAAACGAGAACGACGCAGTTGAGGAAGGATATCGTCAGCCAGGTTCTTGTATACAGAAGAGATGTTCTTGATTTCTTGTTCTCTCTGTGCAGGATCCTGATACATAGACAATACGCGAAGGATCAGTTCTTTATCCTGGATGTTAGATTTAGAAACCAGTTCCTGGAAACCTTCCCAGTCCTGTGCAGTATATTTAGCGTCAACCGGAGCGTCGATCTTAGCTTTCTTCAAGTCTTTGTTCAGCATCTTGGTAGTGTTGCTTTCGCGGTTTTCTGCTAGAGTTGTATTCAGGCTTACACCACCATCAGGAGAAGCATAAGCAGAAACTTCAATGTCGCTGATCTTCTTGTTGGCA
>OGQL01002564.1_pt1 | contig 11517 bp, 9 predicted proteins | sample 1553211 | NCBI WGS metagenome assembly OGQL01 (sample SAMEA2579942, study PRJEB22360) | human gut metagenome
ATGGCGAGCAGGTTCCGGGATGCCAATTGAATACAGTGGAAAAGATTCAGGTAGCCAGACAACTGGAAGCCCTGGGGGTGGACGTGATTGAAGCCGGATTTCCGATTTCAAGTCCGGGAGATTTCAATTCGGTCATTGAGATATCAAAAGCTGTGACATGGCCCACCATCTGTGCCTTGACACGTGCCGTACAGAAAGATATTGATGTGGCGGCAGAGGCTTTGCAGTTTGCCAAGCATAAACGTATCCATACTGGTATCGGTACATCTGACTCGCACATTAAATATAAATTTAATTCCAATCGCGAGGAAATAATAGAGCGTGCAGTGGCTGCCGTAAAGTATGCACGTAAGTATGTGGATGATGTAGAGTTCTATGCCGAAGATGCAGGCCGAACGGATAATGAATATTTGGCACGGGTGGTAGAAGCTGTTATCAAGGCAGGTGCGACTGTGGTGAATATTCCCGATACAACGGGGTATTGCTTGCCTGATGAGTATGGCGCGAAGATAAGATATCTGATGGAACATGTCAACGGTATTCATAATGCCATTATTTCTACTCATTGCCACAATGACTTGGGCATGGCTACTGCCAATACAATGGCTGGCGTACTGAATGGTGCCCGCCAGGTGGAGGTAACCATCAATGGTATTGGTGAACGTGCCGGCAATACTTCTCTTGAGGAAGTGGCGATGATTATCAAATGTCACAAGGACATAGAAATCGAGACCAACATCAATACACAGAAGATTTATCCAACCAGCCGTATGGTGTCCAGTCTGATGAACATGCCGGTGCAGCCCAACAAGGCTATTGTAGGTCGCAATGCTTTTGCCCATTCGTCGGGTATCCACCAGGATGGTGTGTTGAAGAATGTACAGACTTACGAAATCATTGACCCGCATGATGTGGGTATTGATGATAATTCCATCGTATTGACAGCCCGTAGCGGACGTGCAGCCTTGAAGAATCGTTTGTCGATATTGGGAGTACAACTGGATCAGGAGAAGTTGGACAAAGTGTATGAAGAGTTCTTGAAACTTGCCGATAAGAAGAAGGATATCAACGATGATGATATGCTGGTATTGGCAGGGGCAAACCGTACGCAGAACCACCGTATCAAACTGGAATATCTTCAGGTGACCAGTGGGGTGGGGGTTCGTTCGGTTGCCAGCTTGGGATTGAACATCTCTGGCGAGAAGTTTGAAGCCGCCGCCAGTGGAAACGGTCCGGTAGACGCTGCTATCAAGGCTTTGAAGAAGATTATTGACCGCCATATGACATTGAAGGAATTCACTATCCAGGCTATCAGCAAGGGTAGCGACGATATGGGTAAGGTACATATGCAGGTGGAATACGATAATCATATTTATTATGGGTTCGGTGCCAATACGGATATTATCGCGGCATCAGTGGAAGCGTACATCGACTGTATCAATAAGTTCAAGATGTGATTTTAATCGTAAATTGTAAATAGCTAAATTGTACATAAAGAGATGAATACATTATTTGATAAAATCTGGGATGCCCATGTGGTACAGAAAGTGGAAGACGGTCCCACACAGCTTTATATTGACCGGCTTTATTGTCATGAAGTAACCAGCCCGCAAGCCTTTTCAGGATTGCGCGAACGTGGAATCAAGTGTTTCCGTCCGGAAAAGATTTTCTGTATGCCCGACCATAACACGCCGACGCATGACCAGGACAAGCCGATTGAAGACCCGGTTTCAAAGACTCAGGTAGATACATTGGCCAAGAATGCGGAAGAGTTTGGATTGGCCCATTTCGGCATGATGGACAAGAAGAACGGAATTATCCATGTAGTAGGTCCGGAACGCGGGCTGACCCTGCCTGGCATGACCATTGTCTGCGGTGACTCGCATACTTCCACCCACGGGGCGATGGGAGCAGTGGCTTTCGGTATCGGTACGAGTGAGGTGGAAATGGTAATGGCCTCGCAATGTATCCTTCAGACCCGTCCTAAGACAATGCGCATCACTGTCGACGGCAAACTTGGCAAGGGAGTGACGGCAAAAGATGTAGCATTGTATATGATGTCGAAGATGACGACCAGCGGCGCTACGGGATATTTCGTGGAATATGCCGGAGAAGCTGTGCGCAGTCTGACTATGGAAGGGCGTCTGACCTTGTGCAATCTGAGTATAGAGATGGGTGCCCGCGGCGGTATGGTTGCTCCGGATGAGACCACTTTCGAGTATATTAAAGGACGCGAATATGCTCCGAAGGGTGAGGCATGGGACAAGGCATTGGCCTATTGGAAAACATTGAAGAGTGATGAGGATGCAGTGTTCGACAAGGAAGTTCGTTTTGCTGCCGAAGATATTGAACCGATGATTACATACGGTACCAATCCGGGCATGGGTATGGGTATCACACAACATATTCCTACTACCGAAGGCATGGGAGAAGCTGCCCGGACCTCTTTCATGAAGTCTATGAGCTATATGGGTTTCCAACCGGGAGAACCTTTGCTGGGTAAGAAGGTTGACTATGTGTTTTTGGGTGCCTGCACCAATGGACGCATTGAGGATTTCCGTGCATTTGCCTCCATTGTGAAAGGCCGTCGGAAAGCCGAGAATGTAGTGGCATGGCTGGTTCCGGGCTCCTGGATGGTAGATGCACAGATTCGCGAAGAGGGACTGGACAAGATTTTGGAAGAGGCCGGTTTTGCCATTCGCCAACCGGGTTGTTCTGCTTGCCTGGCAATGAACGACGATAAGGTGCCTGCCGGAAAGTATGCAGTGTCTACCAGTAACCGTAATTTTGAAGGACGCCAAGGACCGGGTTCCCGAACACTGCTTGCCAGCCCGCTTGTAGCTGCAGCAGCGGCAGTGACTGGAGTAATTACTGACCCGAGAACGCTGATTTGATGTACGATTGGACGATTTACGATTAAAATTACTTCGTAAATCAAACATCGTTCAACAAAGGTAAATCAAGAGTATTTTCAATCGTAAATTGTAAATCGTAAATACAAAGATGAAGACAAAATTTGATATAATAACCAGTACTTGTGTGCCTCTTCCATTAGAGAATGTGGATACAGACCAGATAATCCCTGCACGTTTTCTGAAAGCTACTACCCGTGAGGAAAAGTTCTTCGGAGATAATTTATTCCGCGATTGGCGCTATCATCCGGACGGTTCTCTGAACAAGGACTTTGTTTTGAACAATCCCACTTACGGTGGACAGATTCTGGTGGCGGGAAAGAACTTCGGTTCCGGTTCCAGCCGTGAGCATGCTGCCATGGAACCACGCTTCCTGAATGTACGCGCCATTTTGGCGAAAAGCTTTGCCCGTATCCATGAGACGAATTTAAAGAAACAAGGCATGTTGGCGCTGACCTTTACGGATAAGGCCGATTATGACAAGATTCGGGAACGCGACTTGATTTCTGTCATGGGGTTGAAAGATTTTGCTCCGGGACGCACTTTGAAGGTGGTTCTTCATCACGAGGACGGGAGTAAAGAAAGTTTTGAAGTACAACATACGTATAACGAACAGCAGATCGCTTGGTTCCGGGCCGGTTCTGCACTTAATGCAAGATAGAATATGGAAAAAATTACTGTACCTTTTATTACCGGCGATGGGGTGGGAGCAGAAGTGACCCCATCCATGCAGGCTGTCGTGAATGCCGCTGTCAAGAAATCCTATGGTGACCGGCGTGGCATTGAATGGAAAGAAGTGCTGGCAGGAGAACGTGCCTTTCACGAAACCGGTTCCTGGTTGCCGGACGAAACCATGGAAGCCTTCCGCACCTATAAGGTGGGCATCAAAGGTCCTTTGACAACTCCCGTCGGCAGAGGTATCCGTTCCTTGAACGTAGCCTTGCGTCAGACGCTTGATTTGTATGTCTGCCAACGTCCGGTACGTTGGTATAAGGGCATTGTTTCTCCACTCAAAGAGCCGCAGAAGGTGGATATGTACGTATTCCGTGAGAATACCGAGGATATTTATGCAGGCATCGAATGGGAAGCCGGAACTCCGGAGGCTGAAAAGTTCTATCGTTTTCTCCATGATGACATGGGAGTGACAAAAGTCCGTTTTCCCGAAACCTCCTCGTTTGGCGTGAAGTCCGTTTCAAGAGAAGGAACAGAGCGCTTGGTGCGTGCCGCCTGCCAATACGCGCTTGAGCATCATATGCCTTCCGTGACCTTGGTACACAAAGGAAACATCATGAAATTTACGGAAGGCGGCTTCAAGAAGTGGGGGTACGAACTGGCAGAACGTGAGTTTGGTAAAGAGCTGGCAGAAGGGCGTCTGGTCATCAAGGACTGCATTGCCGATGCATTCTTGCAGAACACGTTGCTTATCCCCGAAGAATATTCCGTGATTGCCACGTTGAATCTGAACGGCGATTATGTGTCCGACCAACTGGCTGCCATGGTAGGCGGCATCGGCATTGCACCGGGTGCGAATATCAACTATAAAACGGGGCATGCCATTTTTGAGGCTACTCACGGGACGGCTCCGAACATTGCCGGGAAAGACATTGTGAATCCCTGTTCCATCATCCTTTCCGCTGTGATGATGCTTGAATATCTGGGTTGGAAGGAAGCAGCCTCTCTTATAGAGAACGCCTTGGAGCAAAGTTTCACAGAAGCCCGTGCTACTGCCGACTTGGCCCGTTTTATGCCGGGTGGCGTCTCGCTGTCCACTTCGGCTTTCACCCGGGAGATTGTAAGGAGAATAGAAAATGGGAATAACGAATAAAACGAAACGATTATGAAGAAGGAGTATCTGATTTACAAGCTTTCCGAAGATTTGAAGGAAGCTACCCGGATTGAGAATGAACTGTTCAGGAAGTTTGATGTGAAGCGCGGTTTGCGTAATGAGGACGGCACGGGAGTCTTGGTGGGGTTGACCAAAATAGGCAATGTGGTTGGCTATGAACGCATCCCCGGTGGAGGGCTGAAGCCTATTCCCGGCAAATTGTTCTACCGCGGTTATGATGTGGATGACTTGGCACACGCCATCATCAAAGAGAAGCGTTTCGGTTTTGAGGAAATTGCCTACTTGCTGCTTTCCGGCCGCCTGCCCGACAAGGAAGAACTCTCTTCTTTCCGTGAACTCATCAACGATAACATGCCGCTGGAGCAGAAGACCAAGATGAATATCATTGAACTTGAAGGAAACAACATTATGAACATCCTGGCGCGCAGCGTGCTCGAGATGTATCGTTTTGACCCGGATGCCGATGACACTTCCCGCGATAATCTGATGCGGCAGAGCATTGAGCTTATTTCGAAATTCCCAACCATCATTGCGTATGCCTATAACATGCTTCGCCATGCCACCCATGGCCGTTCACTGCATATCCGCCATCCGCAGGAAAACCTTTCCATTGCCGAGAATTTCCTCTATATGCTGAAGAAGGACTACACGGAGCTGGATGCCCGCACGCTCGACCTGCTGCTGGTTCTTCAGGCCGAGCACGGTGGTGGTAACAACTCCACTTTTACCGTACGTGTCACTTCTTCTACCGGGACGGATACTTACTCTTCGATAGCGGCAGGTATCGGTTCCTTGAAAGGGCCGCTTCATGGAGGTGCCAATATCCAGGTTGCCGATATGTTCCACCATCTGCAGGAAAACATTCAGGACTGGACGAATGTGGATGAGATTGATACTTACTTCACCCGCATGCTCAACAAGGAAGCCTATAACAAGACCGGCTTGATATATGGTATCGGACATGCCGTCTATACCATTTCCGACCCGCGCGCCATTCTGCTGAAAGAGCTTGCCCGCGACCTTGCCCGCGAAAAAGGGAAAGAACGCGAGTTCGCTTTCCTTGAACTGCTCGAGGAGCGCGCCATTGATGTGTTTGGCCGTGTGAAGAATAATGGCAAGACGGTTTCGAGTAATGTGGATTTCTATTCGGGCTTTGTCTACGAGATGATTGGACTGCCGCAGGAAATCTTCACGCCTTTGTTTGCTATGGCACGTATTGTCGGTTGGTGTGCACATCGCAATGAAGAATTGAACTTTGAAGGTAAGCGTATTATCCGTCCTGCCTATAAGAATGTTTTGGATGAGGTGACTTATGTGCCCATTAAGAAACGGTAAGGATTAGACTTGTATCTTTTAAATCGTTCCATCACGGGGAAAAAATCGTTCCACCATGGTGGAACGATTTTTTCTCCATGGTGGAATGAAATTTACTCCATGATGGAACGATTAGATTTTCGTATCTCTACTGCTTAATCTTCTCAGTAAAAAACACTGGTTTTTGCATGAAAAAACAATTATCCGGGGAAAACGATTTGTTTGTTGTGAGTTTTCTTTATCTTTGCTTCGCATAAATAAAGAACTATGAATCAGGAAACTTTTCAGATATTTCTGTGGGTAATGAGTGCTGTGGCATTGGTTGTCTTTATTGCACTCTATTTTGTCAAAGCGGGTTATGGCATGTTCCGTACTGCCTCGTGGGGAATCTCCATCAATAATAAACTGGCGTGGGTGCTTATGGAAGCGCCGGTATTCATCGTCATGTTTGGGTTGTGGGGGAAGAGTGGAGCGGGATTTGCCGTGCCGGTATATTTCTTCTTCCTGCTGTTTCAGTTGCACTATCTTCAGCGGGCCTTTATTTTTCCGTTCCTGCTGAAAGGTAAAAGCCGGATGCCGGTAGCTATTATGGCGATGGGTATCGTCTTCAACCTTTTGAACGGGATGATGCAGGCGGGCGGTTTGTTCTATTTCGCTCCCGAAGGCTTGTATGCCGATGGCTGGGCCTATTTGCTGAAACCTCATGCCTTGTTGGGAATCATTCTGTTTTTTGCAGGTATGTTCGTCAATTTGCATTCCGACTATGTGATACGTCATCTGCGCAGGCCAGGTGATACGAAGCATTATCTTCCCGGAAAAGGGCTTTACCGATACGTCACTTCTGCCAATTACTTCGGTGAACTGGTGGAATGGACGGGGTTTGCCATACTCACAGCTTCTCCCGCCGCCTGGGTGTTCGTCTGGTGGACGTTTGCCAACCTTGTTCCCCGTGCCGATGCCATTCACCGCCGTTATCGGGAGGAGTTTGGTGATGAGGCGGTAGGAAAGCGCAAACGCATCATTCCATTTCTTTATTAATGGAAAATGGAGAGTTGAAAATGGAAAATGAATAATTCATAACTTATAACTTATAACTCATAACTCATAACGATGGAATCCAAGTTATTCACCCCCGTCACTTTCGGACCGTTGACTTTGCGTAACCGTACCATCCGTTCGGCTGCTTTCGAGAGCATGTGTCCCGGAAACGCTCCGTCGGACATGTTGCTCGACTATCATCGGTCGGTAGCGGCGGGCGGTATAGGTATGACTACTGTTGCTTATGCGGCAGTTACTCAGAGCGGCTTGTCTTTTGACCGCCAGTTGTGGATGCGTCCTGAGATTATCCCCGGACTCCGTAGGCTGACTGATGCCATACATGCGGAGGGGGCTGCGGCAGGCATCCAGTTGGGACACTGTGGCAATATGTCCCATAAGAGTATTTGCGGTTGTATGCCTGTCGGCGCATCTTCCGGTTTCAATCTTTATTCTCCTACTTTTGTGCGCGGACTTCGTGCCGATGAGCTGCCGGAGATGGCGCGCGCTTATGGACGTTCGGTGAATCTGGCACGGGAGGCCGGATTTGATTCTGTAGAGATTCATGCAGGGCATGGCTATCTCATCAGCCAGTTCTTGTCCCCGTCCACCAATCATCGGAAAGACGAATTCGGGGGCTCGTTGCAGAACCGTATGCGTTTTATGGATATGGTGATGGAAGAAGTGATGAAGGCTGCCGGCAGTGATACGGCTGTGCTGGTGAAGATGAACATGCGTGACGGTTTCCGTGGAGGGATGGAACTGGATGAGACGATGCAGGTGGCCCGGAGGCTGGAGCAGTCGGGAGCACATGCGCTGGTCTTGAGCGGTGGGTTCGTCAGTAAGGCGCCGATGTATGTCATGCGGGGCGAAATGCCTATCCGCAGCATGACGCATTACATGACCTGCTGGTGGTTGAAATACGGTGTACGCATGGTAGGCAAATGGATGATACCGAGCGTACCGTTTAAGGAAGCCTATTTCCTGGAAGATGCCTTGAAATTCCGTGCCGCCTTGAAGATACCGTTGGTTTATGTGGGTGGCCTGGTTTCCAGGGACAAGATAGATGAGGTGCTGGATGACGGTTTCGAGGCTGTGCAAATGGCACGTGCTCTGCTCAATGAGCCGGGGTTCGTCAACCGCATGCGTGCCGAAGAGAATGCACGTTGCAACTGCCGGCATAGTAATTATTGCATTGCCCGGATGTATTCCATCGAGATGGTATGCCATCAGCATTTGAAGGAGGAGCTTCCACCTTGTCTGAAAAAGGAGATAGAGAAAATCGAAGCGAAAGGCTGATTTTTAGTTTTTAATTTTCAATTTTTAATTATTAAAGTGAATTTAGCTGTTATAACTGGGGCAGACGGTGGCATGGGCATGGAAATTACCCGCGCAGTGGCAACTGCCGGCTATCAGGTCATCATGGCATGCCGTGACCCCCAAGCTGCCGAACCCAAGCGGCAACTGCTGATGCGTGAAACCGGTAATCCGCGTATTGAGACTGCTCCCATTGATTTGGCATCTCTGGCTTCAGTGGCCGCATTTGCAGAGCATCTGTTGAAGCGGAGAGAGCCGTTGGCGTTGCTGATGAACAATGCCGGAACCATGGAAACGGAACGCCGCATTACCGAAGACGGACTGGAACGGACGGTGAGTGTCAATTATGTAGGGCCTTACCTGCTGACCCGCAAGCTGCTGCCATTGATGGGAGAGGGGAGCCGTATTGTGAATATGGTATCTTGTACGTATGCCATCGGTCATCTTGACTTTCCGGATTTTTTCCTCCGGGGAAGAAGGGGGGACTTTTGGCGCATTCCTATATATAGCAACACGAAGCTGGCATTGACTCTGTTCACCATCGACTTGGCCAGTCGCGTCAAACACAAAGGTATTGTTGTGAATGCGGCCGACCCGGGGATTGTGTCTACCAATATCATCACCATGCATATGTGGTTTGACCCGCTGACAGATATACTTTTCAGGCCTTTTATCCGTACTCCCCGTAAGGGAGCTGCAACGGCTGTCGGCTTATTGCTGGATGAGGATGCCGGTAAACGTACGGGGACATTGAATGCCAGTTGCCGTCCCAAGTCTCTTTCGGAGAAGTACACCCGGCATGTACAGATGGAAGAACTGTGGGAGAGGACGGAAAGTATAGTGAAAAAATGGTTGTAAAAAACAGAGAAGGCGCATATGTCGCCTTCTCTGTTTATGGGGTATCTGAACAGTCTGTCATTAGATAGACAGTTCTCTCAATACATTTACAAGGTCTTTCTTGATGGGTTTGTCATTCTTGATGGCCTTCGTGAAGGGAACGTATACCACTTCATCGTGGTCAATGCCTATCATGACATTGCGCTGTCCTTCCATGATGGCGTCGATGGCGGCTGCGCCCAGACGGCTGGCAAGGATACGGTCGTGTGCCGTAGGGCTACCACCGCGTTGCAAGTGACCGAGGATGGTTACGCGTACGTCATATTGGGGGTATTCGTTCTTTACACGCTCTGCATAGTGCATTGCACCGCCGGTCAGTTCACTCTCGGCTACCAGTACGATACTGCTGTTCTTGGATTTCCGGAAACCGTTCTTGATGAATTCTTCCAGTTGGTCCACTTCCGTACTGAATTCCGGGATAATGGCTGCTTCTGCTCCGGAGGCGATGGCGCCGTTCAGAGCGAGGAAACCGGCATCGCGTCCCATGACTTCTACGAAAAACAAGCGCTCATGGGAAGTGGCTGTATCACGGATTTTGTCCACAGCATCCAGAATCGTGTTCAGCGCGGTGTCGTAGCCGATAGTGGTATCTGTTCCATAAAGGTCATTGTCGATAGTTCCCGGCAGCCCGATACAAGGCACGTCAAACTCTTGTGCAAAGATACGAGCACCGGTCAGCGAACCGTCGCCTCCGATAATCACTAAGGCGTCAATGCCTTCTTTCTTCATGTTGTCGTAAGCAATCTGGCGGCCCTCGGGAGTCGTGAACTCTTTGCAGCGGGCTGTCTTCAGGATTGTACCACCCAGCTGGATGATGTTGCTGACATTTTGGCTTTTGAATTCTTTGATTTCGCCGGTTACCAGACCTTTGTAACCTCTATATATACCTTTAACTGAAAGTCCGTTGTAAATAGCCGAACGTGTCACGGCACGTATGGCTGCGTTCATTCCCGGAGCATCACCTCCTGATGTCAAGATACCAATGCACTTAACTGTTCCCATAACAATCTTTTTGTTTAGTATTAATAATCATGATGAAAAATAGATTTGGACTATTTTTTCATGCCGCAAAGATAGTAAAAAGCTGAGGCGGTGACTAATAAATTACGTTAATTTGCTGTTCCAAAAGGATGACAAACTGTTATTTAAGTTTTGACTTTATGGCTTCTGAAATTTCTTCCATCAGCCATTTGGGGGTGGAAGTGGCTCCGCAGACACCGATGGAATTGGCACCGGCTAACAGAGAACTATCTATTTCTTCGGCACTGTCTATCAAATGTGAATTGGCATTGACTTTTTTACACTCACTGAACAGCATCTTGCCGTTAGAGCTTTTTTTGCCGCTGACAAAGAATATTAAATCATGGGAAGCTGCAAATTTCCGGATATTAGGTATCCGGTTTGCCACTTGTCGGCAGATAGTGTCATAGGACTCGAAAGTGACTTTCGGTGAGATATGTCCCTCTATGTATTTCACAATGTTTTGAAATCCGTCCAGAGACTTTGTGGTCTGGGAGTAGAGACGGATGTCTTTGCTGAAATCCAGTTTCCTTGCCTCTTCCTGCTTTTCGATGACGATGGCCTTTCCGGTGGTTTGTCCTACCAGACCCAGTACTTCGGCGTGTCCATTTTTGCCATAGATGACAATTTGCTTGTCGCGGTTGTCTTCCTGGACGTACTCTTGCTTAATCTTCTTTTGCAGGCGGAGTACGACCGGGCAGGTTGCGTCAATGATTTCTATATTGTTGCGGCGGGCAATGTCATAAGTTTCAGGGGGCTCTCCATGAGCACGCAGCAGCACTTTGGCGTTGTGGAGGTGGTTGAATTCCTCATGGTTGATGGTAATCAGCCCCATTGCCTTCAGGCGTTCCACTTCACGGCTGTTGTGCACGATGTCTCCCAGACAATAGAGGGTTCCTCCTTTCGCCAGTTCCTCTTCTGCCTTGTTTATTGCGGTGACAACTCCGAAACAGAAGCCGGAGCCTTCGTCTATTTCTACTTTTGCCATATCCGGTTCAGTTCTTCTCCTTTGTAACCCGTTCGAATTGTTCCGCCAGCCATTCCTTTTGTTGGGAAATGCTCAGGTGGCTGTTGTCCAACAATAAAGCGTCAGAAGCTTTGCGCAGCGGACTTACATCCCGGTTTTGGTCAATATAGTCCCGTTGTTTCACATTTTCCAGAATTTCGTCAAAGCTG
>OGQL01002566.1_pt1 | contig 11509 bp, 6 predicted proteins | sample 1553211 | NCBI WGS metagenome assembly OGQL01 (sample SAMEA2579942, study PRJEB22360) | human gut metagenome
GCTTCATGGCCGGCCTCGTGCGACTCGTTTCCGAATCGTTCGGCGCCACGCTCGGTTCGGCGCTCATCTACACCGTCGGTGGTGTCATGCTGTTCATTGTGCGCCGTCCGAAACCAATCCGCGAAGCGCCATGCAAGTACCTCATCGCAGGCGGACTCATGTTCATCGCATACGAGGCGTCAATCTCGCTGTCGATCGGCCTGGCCACAACGAACGCGCAATCCGTGGAAGTCAGCCTTGTCAACTACTTGTGGCCGACGCTGCTGGTGCTGATGACCGCAGCGGTATCGCACAAACGTGGTGCGGTCGCCAAAGCGATTCCTGGCGCGGTGATCGCAACCATCGGTGTGGCGATGGCGGTTGGCGGAGAAAGCCTTGATATGCAGGAAGCGGTCCACAATATCGCCAGTAACCCCCTACCGTATGTGCTCGCGTTTGTTGGCGCCTTTATTTGGGCGATTTATGCGACTTTTACGCCGTCGTTGTCCGGCGGTTACGACGGCACGACGATTTTCTTCTGCTGTGTGGCCGTTGTACTGTGGACCATCCATTTCGTTTCGGGAGACGGTTTGCCGGACACGGCGCCCGGCATCGGTGGATATGCTGCGCTGATTGCGTGCGCCGCTTCGATTTCGGGCGGCTACGCGTGCTGGGGATACGGCATGTTGCACGGCAGTATGGAAACGCTTGCGATTGGTTCGTACGCGACTCCGCTGTTTTCCACGGCTTCTAGCACGCTTCTGTTGGGCGTGGCGCTGGGCATGCCGTTCTGGATCGGTGTTGTGCTGGTGGTTGCCGGTTCTCTGATCAACGTGTGGTTTGCACGGTGCCCCTGAGTGTCCGTTTTTCCCGAATCGGACAACCTGGGGTGACCGGATGACGCGTGGGTGGCTGATTCGGGGGGATCGGACACTTGTTGGTGCGTGAGGAGGCGACATGTGGGGTAGTGGCGGCGCAGAGGAGCGCCGGGATGGCGCAGCGGTACGTAAGGGAAGTGACCGGGCAAGACAATGCCCTTACGCATCCACGCTAGCTTAGGTTTTTGCCGGCTGGTATTTGGTGTGTGTTGCCGTTGGCGGTGATGGTGATGCGTCGCCAATGACGCGTCCATGTGTGCCAGCCGAAACCGATCTAAACCGGCTTAAACCAGCCCGTTCAAATCCACCTCGTCACATCACCTTGGTGGATTCCAGATTGCGGCTCACCCAGTTGTTCAACCGGATCACCGGCTTGCGCAACACCAATCCCAGCAGCAGCGAAGGAATCAGGAACAAGGCGAGATACACCATGTCAAGCAGGTACTCATTGCCGTACGATCCGGCCATCGCGGCGTGCATGGCATCGATGGCGTGCGGGAACGGTAGGAACGGGTAGAGCATTTGGAAGAACTTCGGCAGTGTCTCGATAGGGAACGTACCGCCCGAACCGGCGACCTGCATCACCAGCAGCACCACGGCCACGGCCTTGCCGATATCGCCGAACGACACGGTCAGCGTATACACGATATTCGAGAACACGAGTGCGGCAAGCCACCCCACGGCAAGGAACTGCAGCGCATGATTCGCCTGCACGCCAAGGAAATACATGTCACCCAGGCAAACCAGTGTGCCCTGTAGCAACGCGAGCAGTGCGAAGATCGCGTACCGTCCGAAATACTCGTGGTCGAGGCGCAGTCCCCAACGTGAGGCGTTCCCCGGGCCGGACGGGCCGGCGATGCGCGGCAGCGTGTCGCCCAAGCCCAGCACATGCGCCTTCTCGCGGTCCGAAATCGTCACTTTCAGCATGGCGCACAGGATGATCGCACCCACCCAGATTGACAGGATCGTATAGAACGGCGCCATGGCCGAACCGTAGTTCGCGATCGGGTACACTGAGACGCGCTGCAGTGCGACGGGCGCGGAAATCAGCGTGGACAGTGTGGACGCGTTGGCGGTGGCCAGTGCACGTAGTTCGTCCGATTCGCCCGAATCGGCGTCGTTGTCACCGTCGCCACCATCGCTGTTGCCGTCACCGGCGTTTCCGCCCGTCTCCAGCTTCGTGATCAGCTCCTTCACCGTCGCTGCCGACGAGTCGAGTTTCTTCGCGATCGCGCCGAGCGTGGAACGGATGGACGTCACATTCGTCCCCACATCGCCCGTCACATCGTCCAGACCGTCGGCGGTGCCGCTCAGCTGGGTGATCATGCTGTCGGTTTGGGAGATCAGCGTGCTGACTGTGGAGGCGAGCGCGTCGATTTTCGGCTTGACGTTCGTGGCGTAATCGTCGCGCACATTGCTGATCGACTGCTTCGCGGAGGTGATGCGGTTCAGGATCTCCTTGCGGGAGCGTTCCGCGGCTGCGGTATCCTGCGTGACCTGCGTGGAAGCGTCTTTCAGCTGCTGCGCGAGCTTCTGCGAATCGCCTTTGGCGGCTTCCAGCAGCGTGATCTCCCGGTCGATGGCTTCCAGCAGCGCCTGTTTCGCGGAATCACTGTCCGGTAGTTGTTCCACCGATTCGTGCATGTGGTTGAGGCTTGTGATGTACGTGTCGTACAGCGATTCGCTGCTGGAGACTTGTTCGCTCAACGTTGTCAACTGGCTGGCTGCGGTGTCTGAGTCCTTGCCGATCGCGTCGAACGCCTTGTTCACCTTGGCAGCTACTTGGTCGAACGCGCCTGACACCTGGTCGAGCGCGGTGTTCACCGAGGAGGTGACGTTCGCACCTGCAGAAGTGAGTGACGTGGCACCTGATTTGCCTTGCTTCAACGCGTTCTGGGCCTGTTTGCCCGCCTTGGTCGCCGAGGCGAGCAGTTTGCCCGTGGAATCCACGATGTCGTTCGCCGAGCCGAGCAGCTGCGAATACGACGTTACCTGCTGCGATGCGCCGCTCAACGTATCCGCCATGGTGGTGAGATTGCCGTTGAGGTTGCGCATGTATTCGGCCATTTGCGGGCTTTGCGAATAGTGTAGGATGCTTGAGGCCAGGTCGAGTCCGACTTGCGCGATCGTTTTGGCGAAGGTTTTGTCGATTGTGTTGACCACGGTTGTCGCGCCCTGATCGGTGATATGCGGGGCGATCGGGTTGATTTTCTCGTTCAGATAGTACTTGAGCTGCGCGTGTTTGATGTCGGGGGAGAACAGCGTCATCATGTCGGCGCTGAAACCTTTCGGAATTACGATCGCCGCATAGTATTCGCCGGATTTCACCCCGTCGATTGCCTTGTCGCTTTTCACGAACTGCCAGTCCAGCTGGTCGTTGGCGTGCAGTGTGCTGATGATGGTTTCGCCCACGTTGACGCGCACCGGTATGAGATCCGACTTGTAACCCTTGTCGTTATTGGCCACGGCGACCTTCAATGCCTTGGTGTTGCCGTAGGGGTCCCAGCTGGCCGCGATGTTGAACCAGGCGTACAGCGCCGGCACCACCACCAGGCCCATCGAGACGATCACGGCGATCACGTTGCGGGTGGCGTGGCACATGTCCCGCTTGAAGATGCCCCAGATCATTTTCACTGTTCGCTCCCCTCCTCACGCCGACTCCTGCCAGCATTTCCGTCCGTGTTTCCAGCCGCATGTTCAGGCGCATGTCCGGCCGAACCACCATGCACAGCCTCATACAGCCTCGTACGTACGGCATGCATCGGCTTGTAATGCATGCCCGGCCGGAACAGCAGGTTCTCGTGCAGGATCGCGCTGCGGAACTCTTCCGCACTCATCGCTTCCTCGCCCAGATAATTCGCATACCGTTCGCGCAGATACTCCACCACGATGAGATACGTGTCGATGGCGATGATCGAAATGATCCAACCGAGCAGCATGGCGAGCTTCATGCGCGTGATGAATAGCAATAGCAGGAACACGAACGGCAGTACCGCCAGCGCGAGGAATCCCCAACGCACCAGGCGCGGGTACAGGCGGAAGAAATGAATCGCCCGTCTGCGGGCGAGTTCGGGGAACTCCTCGGCGATCTGCTGCGCGGTCTCGGTGAGCCGCAACGGTTCCACCGTGCCTTCGTTATGTTCGGTGATCATCAGATCAGTGTCCGCCAGACGGTTGTCGAACAGGCGGTTGAGGTTCAACGCCAGCTTGCGGACCACCAAGCCGATGAACAGTGCCACAGGCAGATACCAGAACAGCGAGAGCATGTCGATCCAATAATGGTTGGCATACATGCCGCCGATCGGCCCGCGCATCGCGTTGATGCCGTAAGTGAACGGTAGGAACGGTTTCAGACGGCGGAAGAATTCCGGCATCATCTCGATGGGGTAGAGGCCTGCCGCGCCCGGAATCTGGATGATCACCAGAATCACGGCGACGGCCTTGCCGATATGCCGGAACGCCACGGCGAGCGCGTAAATGATGTTCACGTAGACGAACGAGGCGAAAATGCCGGCGAGGATGAACAGGAACGGATGCTCGCATTGGATGCCCAGCGCGAGATCGCCGATCGTGGCGATGATCGCCTGCAGAAATCCGACCGTGACGAACAGCAGCCAACGGCCCATATAGCCTTGGCGTGGCGTGTACATGCGGATCTTCTCATCGCGGTCCACTTCAAGCTTGTAGATCGCGACGAGCACGAATCCGCCGACCCATAGCGCAAGATTCGTGTAGAACGGCGTGACCGCGGAACCATAGTTTTTGACCGGGTAGAGGACCTGTTCGTCCAAATGCACCGGCTCGCCCACGAACGAGCCGACCTCGCTCGCGTCAAGTCCGAGCGCTTGGGAAAGCTGCTGGAACATCGCCGAACTGCTCAACGCGGCCACATCGGTGCGCGTGGTGTTGAGCTGTTTGGCGAGATTGGCGAGCTGCGTCTGCGTGCCAGCAATGGTGGTGTTCGTTTGGGTCACGGTGCGCGACAACTGGTCGAGCAGCCCGTTGCCCTGTTCCAGTGTGCTTTGCAGCGTGGTAAGCGTGCCGGACAGCGACCCATTGGCCAGGCTGAGTGTATCGAGCCCGGTGTTGAGATTCGGCATGACCGTGCCGGTGATGGTCGTGCGTGCGCTCGCCATCGACGCCGTGCCGTTTTTCGCCAGCGTGGTGACATCGTCGTTGAACCCGTTCGCGGTGTTCTTCCCCGCGTTGATCGCAGCCGTGGTGTCCTGATCGAAGGCGTCGATGCGCTGCTGCTGGAACGTCAGCTGTTTGCGGGCTTCGGCGAGTTGCGCGGAAAGATCCTTATACGTTTGGTTGTTCGGATCCAGCTGGCTGGCCTGCAACGCCTTCTCCACGCCGTCGAGCACATTGCCGGTGGTGGTGTTGACGTAATGCATGGTGCTGGACACTTGGTCGAGCGCGTCCTGCGTGGTGTTCAGTCCGCTGAGCACGGTGCCGGTGGCATTGCTCACGTTGACCTGCAGGCCGGACAGTTGCGTGCTGCCGTTGTCGAGCGCTCCGACCAGCGTGTTCGAGAATCGTTCGGTTTGTGTGCGCGTCTCGCTCAGCAAGTCGGACGCCTTGCCGACGGTGTCAAGCGAGTTGGTGATTTCCGAGGCGAGCGCGATGTTGGACTGTTTGGCCGAATCGATGGTGGTGAGGGCTTTGTCGAGCGTGGAACGCGTGCCGCGCAGCTGCTGTTGGACGGTTTCGAGCTGGTTGATGGTGTCGGTCAGATCGTTGACGACGTCGCTTTGCGCGCTTTTCACGCTGCCGGTGGTTTCTCCCGCTGCCTCCTTCACTTCCTTTGCCACGGCGTCGGCCACGCTGGAAACGAAAGTGGTGTTGATCTGCTCGTCGATCGTGGTCGCGCCCGTATCGGTGATTTTCGGCGCGATCGCGTTCAGCTTTTCGTTGATGTAGTACGTGATCGACGGTCGGTCGCCTTTACCAGTGACGGTGCCGATGAGTCTGGAGCTGAAGTCTTCCGGCAGTACGATCGCCGCATAGTATTTGCCGGATTCCACGCCTTCGATGGCTTGCTGCTCGGGAACGAAACGCCAGCCGAGCTGATGGTTCTTCTTAAGCTGGTTGACGGTTTGCTGGCCAGCGTCGAGATGACCGACCAGCGTGGAGGTTGTGCCCTTGTCCTCGTTCGCCACAGCGACCTGGATGTTGCCCGTGTTCGCGTACGGGTCCCAGTTGGCGAGGATGTTGCACCATGCGTACAGTGATGGGATGATGGCCACACCCAGCGTGACGACGAGCGCCACGGGGTTCTTCAGAATGCGTTTCACGTCTCGAAGGAAGATGGCGAAAACCTGGTGCATCAAGCCTCCTCGCGGGTATTGGTCGCAACATCTACGTGCGGCGGCATGCCCGTGCGGGAATACCCGGTTGGGCTCTTCGTCGCGCGATCCGGTGGATATTCTATGACTTCCGATGGAACGATCGCAATGGTTTCGCCCTGTTTAATGGTCGGTCCCGCAAATGTCGGGATATGAGACGAAAACGCTCGGCATATGGCCCTAGTGGGGCGGGCGACCTGGATATGGAGCGGACGGTCGGGAAAACGGAAAGGAAAGATGGCGAATGTTGTCACATGATAAGTGGGATAGGGTCGGGCGATAATGGAGGCATGACTATTGCAACGCCGGAACGTTATGCGCAAATGCTGGACGCCGCACGCCGCGGCGGTTACGCCTATCCCGCGATCAATGTGACCAGCACACAGACCCTGAACGCCGCACTCCAGGGTTTCGCCGAGGCGGAATCCGATGGCATCATCCAGGTCTCCGTAGGCGGCGCCGCCTACTTCTCCGGGCAACGCGTCAACGACCGCGTCACCGGCTCGCTTGCCTTCGCAGCCTTCGCGCACGAAGTCGCGGCGAAATACCCCAACATCACCATCGCCCTGCACACCGACCACTGCGCCAAACAGTATCTGGACGAATGGGTGCGCCCCCTGCTCGACCATGAAGCCGAACAGGTGAAGCACGGTCAGGAACCGACCTTCCAGTCACACATGTGGGACGGTTCCACAGTGCCGCTGGGTGAAAACCTCGACATCGCAGAAGAACTGCTCGACAAATCCCAAGCCGCGCACACCGTGCTGGAAATCGAAATCGGCGCGGTCGGCGGCGAAGAAGACGGGCACAGCGCCGAAATCAACGACAAACTGTATTCCACGCCCGCGCAAGGCATCGCCGTCGCGCAACGACTCGGCCTTGGCGAGCGCGGACGCTACATGGCCGCCTTCACCTTCGGCAACGTGCACGGCGCATACAAACCGGGCGTGGTGAAACTGCGCCCCGAACTGCTCGACGAAATCCAGACCACGGTCGCGCTCGCGATTAAGGCCGGCGAAATGCCCGACCCCGCGCACTCGCTGGATGTCGCTCCCGGTAAGCCGTTCGCCCTGGTGTTCCACGGTGGTTCCGGCTCCGCGCCGGAGGAGATCGCGCAGGCCGTGAGCTACGGCGTGGTGAAGATGAACATCGACACCGATACGCAGTACGCATTCAGCCGTGCGGTGGCCGGTCACATGTTCTCCAACTATGATTCGGTGCTCAAAATCGATGGCGAGGTGGGCAACAAGAAGATGTACGACCCGCGTTCGTGGGGGCGCGAAGCGGAAAGCGCCATGGCCGCACGCGTGGTGGAGGCTTGCAGGCAGCTTGGCAGCGCGGGCAAGGCGTTGAAGTAGTGTGATGCCGCACGCGCCGCGTAATGCATGCGGCGTGTGGCGGCACGGTGGGTGTGTCGCGTTGTATGAGACGAAAACGATGGAACTGACTAGTTTCAACGGCCGATCGGTGCATATCCGGCAGATATCCGGTAGAGGGCGCAGGATAGTCTTTGTAAGGCCTTGGTAAGGCTTTGAGGCGAAATCGCATACGCGCGGAGGTGCAACAACATGCCTGGAATTGTTTTGATCGGTGCCCAGTGGGGAGACGAAGGCAAGGGTAAGGCGACCGACCTGATCGGCACGAAGGTCGACTATGTTGCCCGCTTCAACGGCGGCAACAATGCGGGCCATACCGTGGTGGTCGGCGACGAATCGTATGCGCTGCACCTGCTGCCCTCCGGCATCATCAGCCCGACCGCGACTCCGGTTATCGGCAACGGTGTTGTTGTTGATCCTGAAGTGCTTTTCGAAGAGATCGACGGCTTGGAAAGCCGCGGTGTGGACTGCTCCCGACTGCTGGTGAGTGAGGGTGCGCACATTATTGCGCCGTATCATCGTGTGCTTGATAAGGTGACGGAACGTTTCCTTGGCAAGCACAAGATCGGTACCACCGGTCGCGGCATTGGACCTGCGTATGCCGACAAGATTAATCGCGTGGGCATCCGCGTGCACGACCTGTTCAATGCTGAGCATTTGCACGACAAGGTTGAAGCAAGCCTGCATCAGAAGAATCAGATGCTGGTGAAGCTGTACAATCGTCGTCCGATTGATGTGAACGAAACCACGGATGAGCTGCTCAAGCTCGGCGAACGTTTGAAGCCGTACGTGGCCAACACCTCGCTGGTGCTCAATAAGGCACTTGACGAAGGCAAGACCGTGCTGTTCGAAGGCGGCCAGGCCACTATGCTCGACGTGGATCACGGCACATATCCGTTTGTCACGTCCTCCAACCCGACTGCCGGCGGCGCATGCACCGGTACCGGTGTCGGCCCGACCAAGATCACCCGCGTGATCGGCGTTTCCAAAGCGTACGTGACCCGCGTGGGCGAAGGACCGTTCCCGACCGAGCTGTTCGGCGAGGAAGGCGAATGGCTGCGAGCCCAGGGCCACGAGTACGGCGTGACCACCGGCCGTCCGCGTCGTTGTGGCTGGTTCGATGCGGTCGTCAATCGTTATGCGGCTCAGGTCAACGGCCTGACCGACATCGTGCTCACCAAGCTCGACGTGCTTACCGGCCTGAAGGAAATCCCATTGTGCGTGGCCTATGATGTCAACGGCGAACGCCGCGACGATATGCCTACTGATCAGTCCGAATTCGCGGCAGCGAAGCCGATCTACGAATCCATGCCGGGTTGGGACGAGGATATTTCCCAAATCCACGACTTCAATGATCTGCCGAAGACCTGTCAGGATTACGTCAAGCGTCTTGAGGAACTGTCCGGCTGCCGTATCTCCGTGATCGGCACCGGCCCGCAGCGCGACCATATCATCCAGATCAATTCGCTGGTCGACTGACCGTCGGCAACGAGTTTCCCGGCTTGACTGGCAACGACGCGGCACATGATATCCGCCAGCTGATTCCGCGATTCGACCACTTGAAGTGGAAGATGGCGGCGGCCGGCATAGTCATTGGTCTGGTTTCAGGATTGCTGGTTGTCGTATACCGTCTCGGCATCGAATACGGCACGGATGCGTCCCGTTGGATATATGCGCGGATTCGCGAGACCCCGTGGCTGATTGCGCCGTGGGCGGTTGCCGCGGTGGCGGCCGCGCTGGCGATCGCGTGGATGGTCGGCAAGGAGCCGATGGCTGGTGGCAGCGGCATCCCGCAGACCAACGGCGTGGTGATATGCGGCTTGAAGATGCGTTGGCAGACGATTCTGCCAGTCCGTTTCGTCGGTGGACTGTTGGGCGCGTTGTTTGGTCTGTCGCTCGGCCGTGAGGGGCCGTCCATTCAGATTGGTGCGTCGGGAGCGCAGTGTGTGTCCCACCGTTTGCGCGGCCACCGCCGTGAGGACATGCAGGAGCATTATCTGGTCACCGCCGGTGCCGCGGCAGGCTTGTCCGCCGCGTTCAGCGCGCCGCTGTCCGGCATGATGTTCGCTTTGGAAGGGGTGCATCGGAGTTTTTCCCCTGCGATTCTGATGGGCGCCACCGCCGCATCGCTGACCGCCGATTTCGTCTCAAAATACTGTTTCGGTCTGCGTCCGGTTTTGGATTTCGGTGATATCGGTCAGCTGTCGTTGGAAGAGTATGTGTGGCTGATTCCGTTGGGATTGGTGGCCGGTTTGGTTGGTTCGCTGATGAACCGCTCGTTGCTTGGCTTCCAGACGCTGTACGGCAAACTGCCGGCATGGAGCCGCCCGATGATTGCGATTGCGATCGCGTTGCCTGTCGGCATCTGGTTGCCCGATGTGCTCGGCGGCGGCTCGAATCTGATTGATACCGCCGAACATGCGCGCGTCGGCTTGGGAATGCTGTGTCTGCTGTTCGTGGCGAAGATGCTGTTCACATCCACGAGTTTCGGCTCAGGCGCGCCTGGCGGTATTTTCATGCCGATTCTTGCGGTCGGTTCGTTGGCCGGCGGCATCTGCGGTGAAGTGTTGCATCGATTCGGTGATCTGCCATCCGACGCAGTGGCGGTGTTTGCGGTGTGCGTGATGACGGGCACGCTCGCCGCGTCCGTGAAAACGCCGATCACGTCGATTCTGTTGGCTGTGGAGATGTCTGGAACGTTGACGCACATGCTGCCGGTCGCGGCCGTCGCTTTCGTCGCGCTGTTGGTGTCCGATTTGCTGCGCACCAAACCGATTTATGGGGAGTTGCTGGAGCGGTACGTGCGCGCGCAAGGCATGCAGATGGCGATCGCAAGCCATGTGGGCAGCGGCATTATGGAACTGCCATTGGAAATGGGAGCGATTGCGGACGGCAAGCGGGTGTGTGACGTGCGTTGGCCGTCTGGGTGCCTGATCATCGGCCTGCGTCGCGGCGAAAGCGAGATCGTGCCGCGCGGCGATACACGGCTGCGTGCCGGCGACTATCTGGTGGTGCTGTTCAGTGGCGAGGAGGAGCGCGAGGTGCGACCTGCGATGCGGCGGCTGTGTGATGCCCGGCTTGACTGAGCCTGGCTGAATTCGGCTGGACTCTGGATGTACGAATCTGCGGAATCGGACATCCAGGGTGCATACGTTGGCGCTCCGTGTAAACTCATATGCGTTAGGAAGGCGGCAACCGCGGCCCAGCTCGTTGTTGCACGGCCTATGGGCGGAACAACGCTGTCCGCGGAAGGCCAGTACAGGGGGAGCGCAATGGAATCGCAAGAACAATCGCCGGGAGACGTGGTGACTGCGGGTGAGGACTCACATCCCATCACGCAGGCAATCGACACTGTTGAGGTGATGCATGCTGGTGCAACCGCGCCCGCCGCTAACACCATGGATCCGCCTACGATTCCCCTGGCGCCGATGAAACGTATGCAGGCGCGGTTCAATCCGCTCGCCGACGGACTGATGTATGTTGTGGTGTTCGTCGGTGGATTTGTTGGAGTCGGCTGTCGGCATGCGTTGGATATGCTCCTGCCGTCGGTCAGCGGGACGCCATTCGTTGTGGGCACGTTTGTGTCGAATATGGTCGCCTGCTTCCTGTTCGCGATGCTGACCGAATTCATGGCGACCGCTTCGTGGCTGCGTCGCCGGGTGCGGCAGGTTGTCAGCCGTGGCGTTGGGCTCGGCTTGCTCGGCGGGCTTTCGACGATGTCCGGCGTGATGCTGGAAACGATGGAAGGTCTGCACGAGCGGCATATCGCCAGTGCGCTTGGCTATCTTGCGGGAAATTTTGCAGGCGGTTTGCTCACTGCCGCCGCCGGCGTGGTTCTGATGCAGGCACTGCTGTCACGGAGTACTCGAAAGCGGGTTCGGGGTGCGTTTTCAGCTGTTTCCGTGTCCGATTCTGCCGAATCGGACAC
>OGQL01002574.1_pt1 | contig 11479 bp, 10 predicted proteins | sample 1553211 | NCBI WGS metagenome assembly OGQL01 (sample SAMEA2579942, study PRJEB22360) | human gut metagenome
GATCATCTGCGGGGGGGGGGTGGGCACCGGCGGCGGCGCCCAGCGTGTTGCCGAGAATCATGCCCGAGATGGGCACGAGCTGCATGGCGTTGTACCACGGATCAGCGTGGATGATGCCTTCCACCACGATGAACGCGATGACCATGGACGACACGGTAATAGAAAGGAAGACGTCGGCCCAAAGCCCCCGCACGACCTTGTTCGTGCGGCCCGTGGCGATCTGCGTCGCCGCGATGCACATGCCCAGCAGCACCAAACACACGAGCCACCACGTCTGATACTTGAAAAGATAGCCCAGAAGCAGACCCATGGCGAGCAGCTGCAGAAACGCCCGCACGGTAGAGACGGCGATGCGGCGGCTCTGCCCGAGCCCCATGCGCCACGACACGATGCCCGCCACCAGCATGAGCAAGCTTGCGCCCACCAGTTCCACATACCCGATGTTCACCACGCCGCCGGTCATCGGGAGCCTCCCTTCGCAGAGGGCTCGACCGGCTTTCGGTCGGCCGGCGCGGGCCGCAAAGACGGCGAGTCGCTCCTTGGCGATGCGGTTGGGTCGAATGCGGAACCAGCAAGAGGGGAAACACCGGAAGGCGCACTGGGCACCGCCTTCAGCTTCGCAAGCACTTCATCGGCTCGCGAGTCGCATCCTTTTCCAGCGCTTGTAGCGGGTGCGTTGTCGGCCGTGATCTCGTTTTGATGGTAGGTCATCTTCCCATCGGCCAGCGTGAACACCCCGTACGCGTAGCCATCCTCGGCCCGATGGCGGATGCGCAAGCAGGCGGCCCCGCCCGCGAGCATCGCCCGCGTAAGCCGACTGACGGCCACGGCCGACTCCTCATCAAGCGCCGCTTCCACCTCATCGAGCAGCAGCACGGTCGGTCGTGTGGCGAAGGCCCGCAGCAACGCCACCCGAGCAAGCTGGCCGCCCGAGAGCTGAGCCGCCGCGTGATCGAGCGTCACGCCATCAAGCATCGCCAGGGAAAGCATCTCGTTCAGCACGTCGTCATCGGGCTTCGGCGAGCCGGCATTCACCTTCAGCGTCCAGGGAAACAGCAGGTTGTCCCGCACCGTGCCGGGCACCAGCGACGCAGCCTGAGGCACCAGGCACACGCGCCGGCGCCATTCCGTCGGCTTGAACCGATCAACGGGAACACCCTCGAGCGCCAGCGTGCCGCCCGAGCGCGGCAGCATGAGCGCGCACGCGTTCAACAGAGTGGACTTTCCCGATCCGGAAGGGCCCGTGAGGTTGTACAAGCAGCCCGCCTCCAGCGAGAAACCCACATCCGCAAAGGGCGCGAACGGCTGCCCGTCGCGACGAAACTGCACCCCGATATGTCCTGCCTCGAATAACGCCATGCGAGCATGATACCCGACCCCGCTATCTCCGCAACAAGTGCCCACCGTTTGTGACCCAGCCGCTATGCGAGCGCCTGCTCGTGCTCGGCCATACGAGGCGATTGCCGTAGTAAGATGGAACCAGAAACGCACGACAAGCGCGAAAGCGACGAAAGCGAGGCGGCATGGTTTACGACGAGAGGGACATTCGGAAGGCGCAGGCGCTGGACATCGCCCAGAAGATGCTGGTGGCAGCGCGGACGGCTCCCAAGGGCAAAGGCATCGATGTCGTGGAATGCGCCGTGGTGGACGGCGACGATTTGGAAGCGCTCGCCTGCACCATGGAGGCCATCGGCGAGGAGCGCGGGTTCGCATTTTTCCTGCGCGACGCCAACTGTGTGCGCAAAAGCCTCTGCGTGGCGCTCGTGGGCACGCGCGAGAAGGCCCAGGGGCTCAACTGCGGCCACTGCGGTTTCGCCACCTGCGGCGAGCGCACGCCAGGCGTTCCCTGCGAGGTGAACTCCGTAGACGTGGGCATCGCCCTCGGCGCCGCCGTGTCGCGCGCCCAGGCCTTCGGCGTCGACACCCGCATCATGTTCTCCGCCGGCCTAGCCGCCCAACAGCTGAGCCTGCTCGGCGAAGGCGTGGGGCAGGTGTACGCTATCCCGGTAAGCATCAGCTCCAAAAGCCCGTTCTTCGACCGCGGGTAGGTCAGCTGCGGTCGCATCCGCTCCAGCATGTTCCAGAAATCGCGCCATAATCGCGCCATAATCGCGCCAATCGCGCCATAATCGCGCCAATCGCGCCATAATCGCGCCATGGCACGATTCCGAAGGGGTGGTCACCGTGAACGCGCATCAACTGCGAGACATTATCGAAGAGGGCGAGAACGACCGCATCGAATTCAAGCGTTGCGGCAACCAGCCTGAAAAGGATCTCTTCGAAACCATCTGCGCGTTCGCCAACACGTTCGGCGGCACTATCCTGCTCGGCGTAGAGGACGACGGCTCTCTCACGGGCATCGATCCAGCCCAGGTGCTTCCCATCACGAGAAACGTCCTCAATGTCGTCAACAACCCCAACGCCTTCGACGTGCCCGTCTCCATGGAATTCGAGCATATCGAGATCGGTGACCGCCAAATCATCAAGATCGACGTTCCCAACAGCCCGCAGATGCACAGCTACAAGGGCAAAGTATACGAACGGCGCGGGGATGCCGATGTCGTTGTGCGCGGAAGCGCTCCTCTCGCCGAGCTCTGCATTCGCAAGCAGGGAATCTATACCGAACAGCGCATTTTCGAGCATGTATCCCTGAGCGACCTGAGAGAAGACCTCATTGACGAGGCCCGGCGACTCGCTCTCGCGAAGAGAAAAGACCATCCGTGGGGAGCCATGACGAACGCGCAGCTCGTCGAATCGGCCGGGCTCTTCGGCAAAGACTACTCAACGGGAAAGCAGGGCTATAACTTGGCAGCCGTCGTTCTTCTCGGCAAGGACGAGGTTATTCGATCGCTGTGCCCCACCTACAAAACCGATGCACTTGTGCGCCAGCACGACACGAACCGCCACGACGATCGGCTCGTGGCTACCACCAACCTCATAGACGCCTATGCCCAGATCGCCGGGTTCTGCAGGAAACATCTTCCAGACCGCTTTCTTATGGAAGGAGACTTCGCCTTCAGCCCCCTCCCGAAGAACCCTCTCATCGCTTCGTTCTTCGTGCACATCGGTCTGGCCGAAGAGCTGGGCAGCGGCACGCGCGAGCTGTTCAAGAATTCTCGTCTCTACACGGGCCGCGACCCCGAGTTGGAGGAAGGCCTGATCTTCAGAGCGTTCGTACCGACGGTTCCTGCTGCCGAAACGGTGCACAGCCCGCTCGGGCAGCACACCACTCGAGCGGACGAGCCCGACGAGGCTGTCGCCCTTGCCCTGAAATTGGCGGAAAGCGCTGAGGGCGTGCGAACTGCCGACCTGGCTAATACAGGAATTTCCCGGAGAACGGCCCTGCGTATCATAAGCGAGCTCGTTGAGCAGGGTAAGCTCGCTCCGCAAGGCAATGGTCGGAGTCGCGTGTACCGCCGATGCCCCCGATAGAAACGTTCGGAACGCCTGAAAACTCAGCCACAGCGGCTGGCATGTCCGCGCAAAAATGATTAGAGAGGTCATCATGACAGACCACGCACTCGCAAGTTTCGAAGCGAAGGACGGCACGGGCCGGTGGGAGGTTTTCACCTGGGGCATTATCGCCAACGGCCAGCGCTACCACTTCACGAAGCAGTCCCATATCGTGTGCGCCGGCCTGCCGGGACGCACTGAGAAGCACGTCTGCCAGACCGAGGAAGACGATGGCTTCGGCTTGTGGGCGGCGCTTGCCGTCTACCAGGAGACCGGAAGCCTTGCCGACGCCGGCCTCGCTGCCTGGGCGTTGGGCGGTCCGAGCATCGAGACCCACATCGACACGCGGGAGATCCCCGGCAACGTGACGCTCTCCATCGGACACTTGCGCCGCGGCCGCGACGCCAACCTCTCCCTGCGCTACCGCGAGGACGGCCGCTGGGTTCAAGTCGGTGCCATCCAACACTTCGCCGACATCACCCTTGCCGCCATCACGGCCTACCGCGCAGGCGCGCTGTAACGGCGCTGACGCTCAGGATTTCTGAATCCCTACAAAATGCAGTATGAAGAATCGCAAAAGTGCATAAATTAGCAATTTGAAGATGCTAAAAAGTGCAGCGGGCCGCTTTAACTGCGCCTCAACGACCCCCTAAAGAGCCGGCCGCTCCCCCGTTTCAACATAGCGATCAATGTCGGCAACCATTAGGTCGGGCGACTCTATGTGGTAGAGAAAGTAATTGTCCAGCACATATTGCGAGAGTCCTTTTTCGCGAAAGAGAGCCGCCACCTCCGGACCCGTCAGCCCCTTCGCCTGCCGATAGTGCTCGATGGCGAACACGAGAAACCGCATTTCCTTGCTCATGACTGCTCCTCCGGGTCGTCGAAAAAGCCGCGCTCCACTTCCTGCCGGTACAAATCCGCCAGAGCCGCCGAGCTGAGATGCCACAGCCCGCTATCGGGATTGCGCAGCAGCTCATAAAAGTTCGATGCATAGAACTCCTCGATTTGGCAAGGCTCGGTGAAGCCCAGTCGCTCAAACAAGCCGGGAAGCGTCGCCGTGCCGAGCAGCACAGATAACTGCTCCGGAGACTTAGCCATTCGTCCTCACCTCTCCACCGTCCGCGCCGACTCAAAGGTCAGCCTCTCTAACGCCTTATCGTTGCAGAAAAGTATTTGCGTGAAAAGCTCTTTGATCTTTAGCATTTCCAGAGCAGCACGAGCCGTGATCTGCCCTTGCTCGTAAAGCGTTACCGTTGTGAATACGTCATCGTTCGCCACGGGCCCAATGATAATGTCCACTTCGAGTGCTTTATCGCGACCTTGCTTTCGGTTGTGCACGACGAACTCCAGCCACTCTTCATTAGGTTCGGAAAATTCGAGAACGCGTAGCTCGCGCCCGGCTCGCTCCATATCGCATTCGTAGCTATTCAGCGTCGGAGCCCCCTCCATGCCGCGGCGCACAAAGGCCTTGCGAGCGAAATCCTCCGCTTGAGCAAGGTTTGTCGTGGTGTAAAACCCTGTTCCGAAATCCAAGTAGGGAGAACGATTCACAATCCTCGGCTCACTGGCCGTTTGAGTTGAAGCATGGTATAGCCGCATGAAGTTCTCGCCTTTCGGATAACACCTCTTACACTGGCCGAGACGGGTTAAAAAGGACCGCATCCCATGATGGCAGAATAGCACGCCCCAAAGCTTCAACCCACCCGAGAACGTGCCGATTCTCTACGCAGGCAACGCATCGGCTGGAATGCGCATAACGGGGAGCTGTCGAACCTGCTCGTCAAGAAAGAAAGCGGATCTGGAAATCACAGTCCGTGATTTCAAGTGACAGAGGATGGGGCCTTACGCGAACGCCTCCTCCATGCCAATGCAGAATAGATCCATTGACACCATAAGCAATGGCATTATCTTTAGCTATAAAGCCCCCGAACGGCGAGGAATCACCTCTTCCGGTGCTTTCATTTTGCGTTGGCATAGAGCGCTTCCTCAACACAGCAAGGTGATCAGAATGCGATGTCACTCTTAATTATGCAGAAAAGCTTTAGAGCCACCGCCTCAAACTTCAATGCTATTAAAGAAATAGTTGCAGCCTGTATTGGAGTCTGTTCCCCAGAATTGCGAGAAGACGTTCATCTCTTGCGTAGTGCCAGGGCCCAAATAGAAGGAATAAGTCACCACTTCATCGTTGATGGCAAGCGTATGGAAATTCCAGGACTCCGAGTCGAAATACAAAGCTTTATCGAGCTTTTGAGCTAGCGATTGTCCCCCGTCGGGCATCATGCGAGAGAAATGCCAATCTTTGGAAAGGATAAAGTTGAAAATGGTTGAGTCAATTCCGCCCGATCGAATCTCACGCCCGATTGCGCTGTAACCAGAAGGCGCAATGCTGAAGAGATGAACTGCGTTGTCGTAGCCGATAGCAGTACTCAGCTTATCGATTATCTTTGAATGAGCCCGATCGCGGGACATGCGACTTTCTGCAATATACAAATAGTGATCAGAGGAGGGGTCGCTGAAAGATCTTCCGGTCGACATTTCTCCGCCAGCCAAAAGAGCTAGCCCGGGGTACTTTGCGGCCGGCGTCTCCTCAATCCAGCTATCCTTAACCCGAAAACGCGCTTGACCACCAGGCTTTATGCTTTCCCAATGCCAGCCGGGCGTCGTCTTAAAGTCCCATCTTCCCATGCTATCTCCTAATATCAAAGCGTCAAATCTTTTGATCGCAAATCCTTCTTAATTCAAAGAGGCGCACTCCTTTGTTGCAAGGTCGGCAAAAAAGGCCTGCGCCTCATGGCTCCCCGCATTTACCAAGACGCCCTCTCCAAATACTGGATGGGTCAGGGGATCGCCCGAATGAAGGCTTCCGTCTTCGTTCGAAAACCACGTCTTAAGCAAATCAGAATAAGGCATGTATTGAGTCGTCGCGCCATCGAAATCCGTACGAGACAAAGGAGTCGTTGACGCCAATTCTATTTTATTAGGAACAAAGATCAATCCCTGTTTATTAAATGCTGTAAATATTGCACTTTCTAACAAACTTTCGGCGAATAGAATGCCCCATAGAACACCCTTCTCGCGCTTAAACAAATCTAAAGCCAAATCTTCATGCGACACAATCGCTTCTTTCGCAGACCTATAAGCCAATTGCTTAATCACCCCTGCATACTGTTGCGCATACGCCAAGATTGCTTGCCCATCCGCGCCGAAAGGTATATCCACTCTTTCGCGGAAGGCTTTTCTATAGGAGACGAATGAAGATATCTCCATGCTCTTGCTTGCTTCTGGTGGCAGCAAAATCGTCTGTCCAAGCAATGGCATTAACGCAAAAAGCTGCTCCCCGGAATTTGAGTATAGACAACCAACATCCTCAAAGTTTTGTGCGAAATTTCGTAGGCCGCCTCTTTCCATTATGGAGGAAATTATAGAGCACACATTCCATGCTTCGGCAATCCTAAACAATAACTCTTGGTTCGCCTCTTCACTTGCGGTATACAAAATAGCTCCTTCTAGCCAAGAATCAATAAGTGGAGAATAGCTGACGCACTGACGCCTCATTGCCCAATGGAGCTATTTCTTGTCATGCAAGGATCATCTCTTATAATTCCCCTCATGCGAAACGCGGCAACACATACTTCATCCCCCGGTTATGCAGCCTTTATTAGCTATCGGCATTTGCCTCGGGACGCGGAGGTGGCTTGTGAGGTGCAGCGGGCGATTGAGGAATACCGGCTACCACGGCATGTTGCGCAGGCGCACCAAGCCTTTCGTCCCCCTAAACTCGGCAAATGCTTTCGCGACGAGGACGAGCTTGCGGCTTCGCACTCGCTGCCCGACAGCATTCGGGAGGCATTGGCGGCTTCGCGCGCACTAATTGTCATTTGCTCGCCGGAAACGCAGGAAAGCCCCTGGGTGCGACGAGAAATCGAGATGTTCGAGCAGCTCCACGGGCGCGAGCGCATCATTTGCGTGCTGGCCGCAGGCAGTCCCGAGGAAAGCATTCCGCCCATTCTGAAGACGCGCCTGATACCCGACGCCAGCGGCGTTTTGCGGGAAATGCCGGCCGAGCCCCTCGCCGCCGATCTGCGTCCGGAGGCTAAGGCCAAGCGCAAGGCCGAACTGCTGCGCATCATCGCCGCCGTCGCCGGCTGCAGCTACGACGATCTCCGCCAACGCGAGCGAGCCCGCAAGCGCAAGCGCATTGCCCTCGCGTCCGTGGCAGCGGCCCTCACCATCGCCGCCGTCGGCGTCTTCGCCTTCCAATTTCACCAAACCAGCGAGGCGGCGCTCATCGCGGAATCGAAGAGCCTCGCCGCCCAGGCGCTCGACCAGTACGCCCAGGGGGAGACCGCGCAGGCCATCGAGACTGCGCTTCAAGCCCTCCCCTCTTCCGAGAGCGACACTAGCCGGCCGCTCGTTCCCGAAGCCCAAGCCGCCCTCGAAAAGATTCTAGCGCTCAATCCCGATCCGGAGCAGCCCTGGACGCCGTTCTATCTGTTCGAAACGGACGGGGAAATCGTAGATGTCACCTACAGCCAGGAAGGTACCTGGGCCGCCGTCCTCGACGCCACAGGAACCGTGTCCCTCTACAACGCCGACAACGGAACGCTTACGGGCACGGCAACACCCCACGTCTTTGAGCTGAGGGATGACACAGTTCCTGCGAGAGACTGGTTTATCAAGGCCATATCCCCTTCGTGCCTCGTTATGGGCAATGTAACGGGGCCAGGCGGCGTTGTGGTCATTGATCCCCTCACTAATGAAGTCCTCTTGGATCTGGATGACATCTACCCGCTTACGGCAATACCGCTCGAGAACGAGACGGGCTCCTCCGACTTCGGGCTGCTCACGTATGGCACTCGTTCCATAGCGGCTTTTCTCGTTGACGCGCAAGCGAAGAATCTCCTCGCAGGCGCCGAGATGCCCGTCGACCAGTTCCCGCGTATGGCGAACCTCGACACCTTCTGCATTCAGAAAGCGCCTGCAAGGGCCTATTATGCGCTCGATACGGCGCTCGTCACCTTCAATCTCGCCGATGAAACCGCACGCCAAGACACCGTTTCCGATGCCACGATCCAATCGGTGCACTGCAAAGACGACCTCGTCGCCTTTGCAGCGGCAAATATCGAGAACAGCAGCGACGGCATCAACAACTACCCCTTCTCCATCACCGTCGCCAGAAACACGGGCGACGGCTTCGAGACCCTTTGGACCTACGAGGACACCTTCGCTGTCACCGTCAGCACTAGGAACGATACCCCGCAGCCCTTCGCTAGCGTCCCGAAAATAGTCGACATTCTCCACTGCGGAGAAGATCTGGTCCTTGCCGCGGCCGGGAAGAAGCTCTACGCCTTCAGCCTTACAACAGGCGAGGTCGTCTACGAGCAGGAATTCGCCGCCTCCATCGTCGCAGCCCAACCCTGCTTCGTCGAAGAAGACCGCTACGCCATCTCGCTGGCCCTTAGCGATGCCACGCTCAACGTGATCAGTCCGTTGTTCGACGTCACAACCAGCACCGATTCCAGCACGACCGCAGTTCCGTTTACCCTCAATGGCGCATGGCTGGGTGCGGACAATTACGGCAATCTTGTAGCCTACCTGCACACCGCCGACCGGCTGAACCGCATCTACTGTTATCTGTTCCGGCCTTTCTGCGACAGCACCGTTGCCGAGGAGTTCACCCTCGACGAGCTTCTGGCCTATGCGCGCCAGGCCGTCGGCCAATCGTAGCGCATGCCCCTTCATTGCCCAATGTCGGTGCTTACGGCAGGTATGATAGGCACGTTATCATGCGGAATGCGCCATAGCGCACGCGGAAAGAAGGGAGGGATTGGCCAACCAATGACGAAAGTCAGACAGCGCGCGTCCCTTCCCGTTGACGCCGTCAAGCTCGCGCTTGAGCGGGAGCACCAAAAGCGTGAGGACATCAAGCCCATCGAGCTTCTGAAAGTGGCCCTGTCCGCCTATCTTGCCTTCACGTTCAACGAGGACGAAGCGAACGCAAAGGCGACGGCCAAGACGCCTCTCGAGTCAACGGACAGCGCCGCCCTTCGCCGCGGAACCCAGGCGGCCGTCGACCGGCTGCTCTTCAACGCTAATTACTGGCGTGCCGCCTACGAATCGCGCGTTTTCGAAGCCTGCGAGCGGCCAGAGAACGCCCGGCAGTGCCTGCAGGCCCTCTCGGTTTGGACGGCGCACACCCTCAAGCTGAACACGCTGTCGCCCAACGAGGCCGTGGCCACCTTCGAGCGCTTCTGCCCGCCTTTCGCCCTGAACCGACGGCGGGGATCCCACGATCGGGATCGCGCGGGAAAAGGCCCTCTTCCCGATTTCAAGCGCGCCATCAGCCAGATCGCCGCAAGCGGAAGCGAGTCCGAAGCCTCCCTTGAGGCACTGCGCGCTCTGCTAGACACCATGGAGGCCGAGGCCGTCGGCTACGAGGGCCTAGGAACTGAAAGCTCCCTCACCGCCCTGTTCGACATCCTGCCCGCCTGGTGCCTGCAGAACCGCATCGAGCTGGTCAGCGGCCCGTGGTGGGACGACTGCGCCGTCATGAACGCCATCATCGACACGCTGCACGCCCGTTTCGTCGAGCTCGACTTCGGTGGAGCGGTCTGCGATTACTTCCTCGAATCATGCTACGAGGCGCTGGACGCCTACCACCGCGACCTTTCCAGCGAGCCCTGCCCTTGGAGCGAGTTCTCCGTCCCGGAGCTGATCGCCGTCATCCGCGAAGAGCGCGAGCGCCAACCCAGTTTCGAAACCGACGGATACGGCAGCAACCTTCCCGCGTGGCTCATCAGCAAAGAGCAGCTCGTCTGGAACATCTGGGTCTGCGCCCTTTACGGCCCGGCGAGCGCGCGGCCGCTGCTGGTCGATTCGCCCGACTTGCTGGCCAGCCAGGGGTACGCCGGAAAGACCGACGTCATCACCGAGCTGGCCCAGACGTCGTTTCTGCGCTACACGACCGACCGCATCGCGTCGCAGACCGACCAGGAGTACGCCTCCTTCGCGAGCCTGCCGCCCGATTTGCGCGACTCCTCCATCGCCTACATCAGCAGCATTCACAGCAAGCTGGAAACGCTCGGCTACGAGGTGCTGCCCGCGGGCAGCTGCTACCCCGAGCGCTGCGTGACCGCCTTTACCGCAAGCGAGGTGGAATGCCTGGCCATTCTGGAGCACCGCCGTTGGCTGCGCGAGCGGCAGCGCGCCGGCTGGCGCTACGGCACCGCCAAGGACGTGGAGCGCCGGCGCAGCCCCTACATGGTGCCGTGGGAGGAGCTGCCCGACCGCGCCAAGGAATGGAACCGCTCGGCCGTGCGCAGCATTCCCAGCCTGCTGGCCAGCGTGAACCTGGCCGTGGTGAAGTAGCGGCGCCTTTCCCGCGCAATAGCGCCGTGGTGAAGCAGCAACGGGTCGGTAATGGTTGGCGGCTGCTTCTGGCGCGGCGACGTCGGGGGCTTCTAAGATGGAGGTCGCGCCTGCCCCTGCGGGCGTCCATCGACGAAAGAAGGCTCATCATGATTGAATCGACTCAGGTTCTGCATCAACTGAAAGTGGCGACCAACTACAGCAAGCTGGCCATGCACAAGTGCGGCCCGCGCAGCTTCAAAAGCGGGCAGGGCGCCATGTGTAAGGTGCTCTACAAGTTCGGCGACGGGAAACTGTCGCTGAAGAAGCTGGAGGAGCGTCTCGGCTGGGACGGCCACGAGGTCGTTCGCGTGGCCGAGAAGGCCCAGGAGAACGGCTACGTGCGCTTTGCCACCAGCAAGAAGGGCAAGCTGTCCGTAGCGCTGACCGACAAGGGCACCATGGTCGTCGAGAAGCGCCTGGCCGCCGAGGACCGCGCGGCCGACGAGGTGCTGGAGGGCCTGTCCGACAAGGAGCGCGAGTGCCTGCTGAAGCTGACCGGAAAGGTGATCGATAACTGCAAGGCCATGGGCGTCGATTACCGCACCATCGCCGTCAAGGGCTGTCGCGACCGCAAACCCGGCCACCATCACAACCACGGCTGCTGCCGACGCTAAAA
>OGQL01002581.1_pt1 | contig 11439 bp, 7 predicted proteins | sample 1553211 | NCBI WGS metagenome assembly OGQL01 (sample SAMEA2579942, study PRJEB22360) | human gut metagenome
GCTCTGTGGCCGGTGGCGCAACCCATGACAGGCAGTGCTGCGGTGAGCGAACAGTGCAGCACTGCGTATGCGCGTCCTGCCCCGCGGCATCCGCCCGCCCGCAGCGTGTGTCTTGCCAACGGCATCCGCCCGCTCGCAGCAACCTTCGCCGCCGGCGCTTCTCGGCGGCCGCGCGCCCAATGACAGCCGCATGTCCTCATAGCGCATCCTGCTCCACGGCAGTTGCCCGCACCTCTTCGGTCGGCGGCGCCTCCCCCGACGCAACACAAAAAACGGCCAGCGTTTGCTGGCCGTTTTTTTTGAGGTTATGAGCTGAGCGCAGATTATTCGGCGCGTTCTTTCAGACGACGATCAAGCTCGTCGGCCAGCTGGTGGCGCTTGACCTTGCCGGATTCCGTCATGGGAATAGCATCGATAAACTCGATGTGCTCGGGACGCAAGCGCTTGGCTACGCCGATGGAATCAAGGTACTCTGCGATGGAATCGAGCGTGGGCGTAACATCGCCGGTTTGTACGATGAAGGTGCAGATGCGCTCGCCCAAACGATCATCGGGTAGGCCGATGGTGGCATGGGCGCCAACACCAGGGCAGCCATCCAGGTTGTTGTCCACTTCGTTTGCGGAGATGTTGATGCCGCCGCGAATGAGGATTTCCTTCTTGCGGCCGTTGATCTTTACACGGCCCTCTTCATCCTGAATGCACAGGTCGCCCGAGAAGAACCAGCCGTCGTCATTCAGGTCTTTTGCGGTAGCCTCGGGATTCTTCAGATAGCCGCTGAACATATGAGGTCCGCGGGAAATTTCTTCGCCCTGGGTGCCGTGAGGCACTTCGTTGCCGTGTTCGTCGACAACTTTGACCTCGATGCCCTCAAAGGCAACGCCCGACCAGTTGCCATTCCATTCCAGACAATGCTCGGGGGGAACTGCCAGGTGGGGGCAGCTTTCGGTTGAGCCGTAGCATTCGCACAGCTTCAGGCCGTGCGAATGCGCGCGCTGCACCATGGTGCCCGGTACGGGAGCGCCGCCGCAAATGTAGAGCTTCAACGTTTCGAACTTCAGGTCGTTTTCCTCGGCGCAGTTAAGCAGGTCGAAGATGAACGGAGTGGCGCCCATCGACCAGGTTACGCCTTCGTTGTTCATGATTTCGATTGCCTCGCGAGCGCGGAATTCTTGCTGCAGAACAACGCGACCACCCAGAAGCAGCGGCGTGATAAGGCCATGGTTGAAGCCGGTGGCATGGTTCAGCGGTGCGGGCATGAACATGACATCGTCCTGCGTAAGGTGCAGGCCACGGCTAAACGTGGTTTCGGAGAAAATAAGCGCATTATGGGAAATCAGAACCGCCTTCGGGCGACCAGTGGTGCCGGAAGTGGAAAGGATCAAGACCACATCGTCTGATTTGCTGCCAGGGTTTTCGCGGTAGGGCTCGTACGTTTCGCAGATTTGCTTCAACGTGATGGTGCCGTGCGATTCGACTGTTTTGTCGTGAACGCAAATAGCATCTTTGGAAAGCGTGGGAATGCGATCGACTGCGGAAAGAATCTGGTCTTCGAAGTTGGTCTTGTGATGGAAGGTGGGGCACATGAATGCCTTGCTTTCCACCAGATTCATGGAGTAGATCAAATCTTCGTCGTTAAAAGTGACGGGGAGCGGATGGCTAACCGCGCCAACTTTCAAGCAGGCAACGTAGAGGATGCAGAATTCTGACCAAGGTGGCATCTGATAAGAAACCACGTCGCCGTTTTTTACTCCCACATCATGGAGCCAAGCTGCCAGGCGCGATGCTTTATCGTCGATTTCGGCGTAGGTGTAGCGTACGCCTAGGTTATCGCTTACGTATTCACGATCAGGGAAAGCGGCAACCTGGGTATTCCAGATGTCGTTTAAGGTACGTTCGGTCCAGTACCCCTTCTCGTAATACTCTTTCTTGTTCTTTTCGTTGACCTTCAAGTCCGTAATCATGATTCCTCGCTTCATGAGGCAGACCCACGGATTTGTGGCTGCCTGGTTCCTTGGAACGAACCTCCCCCTGCAAGCGCGCGTGCAACCTATCGTAAATTCCTGCTTACGTACGTATGCGCGCTTAACCCAAAGTATACCGCTAATCTTTAGGGGGTTGGGCGCTGCGCCTGGGTGCCTGAAATGGGCTTTAAGGTCTGTTTTGTCGCATATTTCACTCTGCGGAACACGAAACTGATGTTTTGTGGCATAAACTGTCGCAAATGTGCGAAATGCAGTTCTGGTGCCGCTGCATTTAGATGCTTTTGTTGGACAGAATTTGACTTTTAGCCACCAGATTTCCGTGCAATTAAAAACTAGTGAGCACTTTAGGGCTCATTTTTTCGTCTTTAGGGCTCAGTTTTTGACAAAACGTAGGCATTTTCGGCCTGATCCTTTCCTCTCATGCGCCGAACGATGGCAAGATCTGCGCGCCGTGCGTGATTCGAGGGGCCCGTGCAGCGAAAAGTGCCCCTTCCCGGCAAGATCTTCGCGCGGTGTATCCTCCAACGGCTGTTTGCAGGGCATTTCGGATGCATGGCGCTCATATCTTGCCAAAGCCAGTCCGTTTTCGGATGCATGGCGCGCGAATCTTGCCGCGAACTGGCGATTTTCCCGTCCGAGGCCGCTTTTGGGATACATGGAGTGAAAAAATTGCCACGGATTGCCGCCCGGGAACGCACCGCGGCGAAATCTTGCCACGGCAAGACCTCCGAGAACGCACTGCGCAAGTATATTGCCACTGCCAGTTAGGCCAAGAGCGCATCAGGGCGCAATCCCGCCACCGTCAGACGCTGGGAAACGCATTTGCGAGCATTTTGCCATCGCCGGGTGCCTGGGAATGCATAGCGTCGATATCTTGCCATCGGCAGACATCCGAGAATGTGCAGTTTCGGCATACCTCCATTGCCGGTCGTCCGGTTGCGCAACGTTCTCCACGCGAGGGAGTGGGTTCAGGCCCTTGGCTGCGCTGTGGGGTTCGGCGCGCAACACTTTCTGTGCGAGGGAGTGGGCATTCCGCCTTCTCGGGGCTTAACTGCTGGGAACGATTTCGAGTCTGCGCTGTTTCGGTGGGCAACCATGAGCCCGCTTCGCGTTCTGCAAAGCTGTGCCGTATTATGTGCTGAAGCAAAAAGCGCTTTGACCTTTATATAAGGCCAGCAAATGTTGTGGAAGGGATGTCATGGGCGTTCGCAAGGCAATGGGAAATATGGCAAGCTCGCTGAGCACGTGGGGTTTGCGTCACCTGGCGCACAGGCCTGCCGCTAACATGCCTGGCAAGATTGCCTTGAAAATTGATCCACGTATTATCGCCGAGTCCATGGACAAGATTACCGAAGGTTCCATTGTTGTGGTGGGCACCAACGGCAAAACTACCATTACTAATATGATTGCCGATGCGTTGGAGCGCCAGGGCAAGAGCATCGCGTGCAATCGCACGGGAGCCAACCTTGCCTACGGCGTGGCTACCACGTTGCTGCAAACCAAGGGTGCTGTGGAATGGGGCGTATTCGAATCAGACGAGTTGTGGCTGGCTCACACCTTGCCGCAGGTACAGGCGGATTACGTTTTGCTGCTGAACCTCTTCCGCGATCAGTTGGATCGTTGTGGTGAAATCGATCGTGTGCAAGACGCCATCGCTACTGCCTTGGAGCAGTCTCCCAACACCACTCTGCTATACAACGCCGACGATCCGCTGTGCACCATCATTGCGCAGCGCGTGTCCAACAAGTCTGTTGCGTTTGGCGTGGGCGAAGACATGCACCAGCGTCAAAACGTCGTGGCAGACGCTCAGATGTGTCAGCGCTGTTCGGCTATGTTTACTTACGGCTACCGACAATACGGTCAGCTTGGCACGTATTCGTGCCCGAACTGCGGATTCGGTCGCCCTGATTTGGATTTCGCCGCCAAGAGCGTAGTGTTCGGAGACGAAATCACGTTTTCGGTTGAAGAAACGGCAACGGGCAAAAGCGTCGATCTTCACGCGCAGCGCGCGGGGTCGTACATGGTGTACAACGTTATGGCTGCTTGGTTGGCCTCCCATTGCGCTGGCGTTTCCGACGCGGTGTTCCAAAAGGCGGTCGATCTGTTCGACCCACAGAATGGACGCTTGCAGTCGCTTACCATCGAGGGGCGCCCTGTCCTTTTGAACCTGGCGAAGAACCCGACGGGCTTCAACCAGAACATGAAACTTATTACTCAGGCGCCGGGCAAGAAGGTTGCGGCGTTCTTCATTAACGACAACGAAGCCGATGGTCGCGACATTTCCTGGATTTGGGACTGCGACTTTGAGGAGCTAGCCAGCCAGGAAGGCGTCATGGTGTTCGCTGGCGGAATCCGCAAAAACGACCTGCAGCTGCGTCTGAAGTATGCGGGCATCGACGCCAAGATCGTCGATAGCGTCAACGAAGTGGTGGATGCTGCGCTGAAGCTGCCTTCTGAATGGAATATCTACGCTATCGCCAATTACACCTCGCTCCCCGCAGTGCGCTCTGCCCTGATGGCGCGTGCTGATAAGGCGGCGCCTGCCAACCCGACATCGGGCGATGCCAAGCCAGAATGCAGTAAGAAGTGGGTTTCGGGCGCTTATGTGCACCAAGCTGAAGCTGCCAAGTTCGACGAGCAGCCTCTGCGCATCGTGCACCTGTTCCCCGATCTTCTTAATTTGTACGGCGATGGCGGCAACGTGCGTGTGCTTGCTCAGCGTTGCGCATGGCGCGGCATCCCTGTGCAGGTGGAAGCAGTTCACTACGGGGAATCGGTCGATCTTACTTCGGCCGATATCGTTTTCTTGGGCGGCGGCCCCGACCGCGAGCAGAAACTGGCATCCGAAGTGCTGCTGGGCATGCGCGAAGAATTGCGCACCTATGTAGAAGGCGATGGAGCGCTTCTGGCTATTTGCGGCGGCTACCAGATTCTGGGTAGTAATTGGCTTATGGGCGATGAGTCGGTGGAGGGCCTTTCTATCCTCGACCTGAAGACGGTTCGTGCTGGCGCTGGCTTCGATCGTCTTATCGAAAACATTGCGTTGGAGTCCGAGCTTTCTCCGCAGTCGGTGGTGGGATATGAAAACCATGCCGGTCGTACGAAGCTCGGCGCGTCCTTGAAGCCATTTGGCAAAGTAGTTTCCAATGTGGGCCACGGCAATGACGACGATTCGGGTTGCGATGGAACCCTGTATCGCAACTGCATCGGCACCTATCTGCATGGTCCGCTTCTGGGCAAGAACCCGGCTATTGCCGATCACCTTATTGCTGCGGCGATGGAGCGTCGTTTGGGCAGCAAAGTGGAGCTCGTTGCCCTTGAAGACGAAGCCGAGCTCGCTGCGAATGCGTATATGGCAAAGCGACTGGGTGTGCCTGGAGCATAAATAGCAGGTTGTGATTTCACGCTATTTTTGCCGAGACCTTTACCTTTTAGGTTGCCTGGGGCGCCGTTCCTTTTCCGTGCCGTGTCCGAGCTGAAGCGCTTCACGTTTTGTTCACAAAAAACTCAACAAATAGTATATGTCTGTACTAATAATGCGTGAATTGCCTTGTTTTCATTCGCGCATACTGTGGTTTTCGCCGAATTAATTTGCATGGTATTAACGTTTCTTTCATCATTTATTGCATGTTTGCTTCGAATAACAAGCCATCAAAACGATCGGCTCGTGCTGAAAGGAAGGCGGCGCACGCTTCCTCCTCGCGCACGCCGCATCGCTCAGCGGGAAGTGCTTCTGACCCGTATGTTCGTACGTCTCGCGCGTCGCATGCTTCGCGTCGCCCTAGCGGCTCGAGCACAAATGCGTATGGAGCCAGCAACTATGGTTCCTCCACGCATGTTTCACCTGTTCACACACAACAAAAGAGCAATTATCGTTCGGTCGGTGCTTATGGTTCGCCCACCAAGCGCGGCCCGTATACTCCTCGCAATGCGCATGATCGCGAGATCCTTCGCGCTAAGCGCGAGCGCACGAAGAAGCGTCGCAAGCGCATTGCGCTCGGTGTGGTTGCCGTTTGCTTGGCTTTGGTTCTTGGTGGCGTAGGCGCTGCCTGGGCTTACCTTAATAACCTCGACAAGGCGCTGAACAAAGACGTTGACGCAGACCTTCTGAACTCGCTTACGGTTACCGATTCGGCATCGGACCCGTTCTATATGCTGCTTATCGGCATCGATAAAGACGAGGGCCGTGAATCATCGGATGAATATGGTGGGTCGTATCGCACCGATTCTATGATTCTTGCGCGTATCGATCCCAAGGATAAGGAAGTTACCCTGGTGTCCATCCCTCGTGACACGCAGATTCAGCTTGGGACGCACGGCACTCAGAAGATCAACGCGGCTTATGCATTTGGTGGGCCTTCTGGCGCCATCAAAGCTGTTGAAGACTTGGCGGGTGTCTCTATCAGCCATTACGCGGAAATCGACCTTGATGGTTTTGCGGCGGTGGTTGATTCGCTTGGCGGTATCGACATTAACGTTCAATATGAGATTAACGACCCGAATTACATGGGATATCTCGCGGCTGGTCAGCAAACTTTGAACGGAGAGCAGGCGCTTATCTATTGTCGTAGCCGTCATGCTTACGATGCTATTGGCGATGGTGATGCTATTCGTTCCGCCAACCAGCGCACCATGATTTCGGCCATTATGAAGAAGCTTATGAGCTCCGATATCGGTACTCTTACCAATACGGTGAGCACCTTGGCCCAGTACATCACCACCGATTACTCTGTTGCGGACATTCTTGGTTTGGCGCAACGTATGTTCGGCATCGATATCGATAAGAATGTGTATTCCGCTGCGGTTCCTACAACCTCATCATATGAAAATGATGTTTGGTACGAGAAGGTGAACACTTCCGAATGGAACAAAATGATGAGTCGCGTGAAGCAGGGCTTGTCTCCCACGGAAGGTGATGTGACGGATGAGACAACGGGAACTGTAATAGCATCGTCTGGTAGCGGTGGCTCCGGTTCGGGTGACTCTGGTTCAGGCGGTGCGTCAGGCTCTTCTCTTTCCGGCACAAAAATTTCTGTGAAGAACGGAAATGGCACTCAGGGCTGCGCGAGCGATGCGGCTGCTAAGCTCACTCCTCAAGGAGCGGTGTGCGAAACCGGCAACGCAGACGACTCCAATTACGCTAAAACCTTGGTAATCTACGATGGCGACAACGCCGATAAAGCGCAAAAGGTTGCCGATTTGCTGGGATGCGGCACCGTGATGAAGAACGATGGGCGGTATACCTACACAGGGGACATTCTGGTGGTTGTCGGCCAAGACTGGAAATAAACTGCAAAAGGCGGCTTCGGCCGCCTTTCTGTTTCTTGGCTATGGTTATCTCCATGAAGCTTCTGGTCTCATTACTTTTTGTATAATTGCCCTTGCATGTACCAAAGAAAAGGAAGCTATTTGAGTTCAGCAGGCAAAACCTATTCCGTTCCTTCGCGCGATAACAACATTAATTTCCTACGTTTTATTGCGGCAAGCCTGGTTATCTGGTTCCATATGGCTTCATTGCTGGCTATTCCCGAGCCCTACCTAATGGGGCAGGGCTTGGGCCCTATTGCGGTGAACATTTTCTTCGTGCTCAGCGGATACCTTATCGCGAAAAGCTGGACCCGCTCTTCAAGCTTCGGTAGCTATCTTATTCGCCGTATTGCTCGTATTTTTCCTGGTCTTGCGGTAGTGATCTTGCTAAGCGTTTTCGTTATGGGGCCGATTGTCACGAGCCTCCCGCTGGGCGATTATTTTGCCGACGCGGGGACGTGGAAGTATCTTTCTTTGATTGTGCTAGCTCCTATCAGCAATGTTTTGCCGGGAGTTTTCGACGCGAACCCTCTCCCGTATGCTGTAAACGGGTCACTTTGGACTCTGCGCTATGAGTTTTTGGCATATTTGCTTACGCCATTGCTTTATGCGGCAACAAAGAAGCTATGCGGTGGTAGAAAGCTGGTATTTGCCGTTGTTCTTGCGGTTCTGGTTCTAGTGCATTTTCTTTCTTATTCGGGTTTGTACCCGCTTCCCAAGGTGCTCGACAACCTTTTTAGGCTTTTCGCCTATTACATGGCAGGTGTGGCAGTTTTGGAGCTTGGCCTCGATAAGTATTGCGACAGCCAGTTTGCGGTTGTGGCTCTGCTCGTGATAATCGTTTTCCGTGATCAGGTGGGTATCTTTTCCTCGCTGATCATGTTCGTATGTGTATGCACATTCACTTTAGGTTTTTCGCTTACTAGCAATCCTCGTTTCGCTCCGTGCTTCAAGAAAAATGATTATTCGTACGGTATCTACATCTATGCATTCCCCATTCAGCAATGCGTGGTTTGGCTTGGCGGTGCATCGTTGCCATGTGCGTATCTTTCCTGTTCAGTTATCTCGTTTGGCATAACGCTGCTTTTTGCGATTGCCTCGTGGTTTCTTGTGGAAAAGCCCGCCATGGATGCAGGGCGTAAGCTGGCAAAGAAATGGACTTCGAGAAAGAGCAATTAGGGGAATGGGGCATCCCCTCTTTTCCTTTGGGGGAAGTGGCAAGAAATGCTTCGCGCCTTCCTCGAGGCTTAGAGCAAGAATGCGAAGCATCCCTTTGCGGAGCGCCTTCGGCATTGAAGCAAGGGATTCAAAGGGGCTGGGTTTTTATCCAGCTGGAGCGTTCGGAAACGAGCCGTATTTAGCGCAGGCCATGATGGGCATCGACGTTGACAACAACGTATATTCGGCTCAAGTCCCCACCACTTCAGTGTATAAAAACGATATTTGGTACGAAAAAGTGAATACCCAAGAGTGGCAGAAGATGATGAGTCGCGTGAAGCAGGGGCTTTCACCTACGGAGGAAACCGTTGTTGACTCTGCGACTGGCACGGTAATGTCTTCGGCGGGAACAGGTGGCAGCGGTTCTGGCGATAGCGGCTCCAAGAATTCGAGCTCTTCCTCTTCGCTTTCTGGTGTGAAGATTGCTGTAAAGAACGGCAGTGGCATTCAGGGTTGTGCGAACGAAGCGGCATCGAAACTCACCCCGCAGGGCGCCGTTTGCGAAACGGGCAACGCCGACGATTACAACTACAAGAAGACGATCGTTGTATACAACGGCACCGACTCCAGCCAAGCGCAGAAGATCGCCGACTTGCTGGGCGTTGACACTGTTAAGAAGAATGACGGCACCTATTCCTTCACGGGCGACTATTTGGTAGTGGTTGGTCAGGACTGGAAATAGGATTCTTCTAGCAAGTCGGACATAAGTTCACTTGGTTTTTCTGTGGGCTGGGATTCGGGTAAAAGTTATCCTGGTGCTCTGAGCGCAAGCTTGCGTAAGTTGGGAGCCTGTGGCTTCTTGACACTATGAGGTTTTTCTAGCGCGCAATGCGAGATTGATTCGCATTGCGCGCTTTTCTTTTTTGGAGGACAAACCTTTGATCGCAGGTGAAAAGTGTGCCCGATTTAAGCCTGGGTCTGCAGGCGTGCTACGAATACGAGTCATTTAAAAAAGCGGATGGGATTGAGGCGCTGGTGATGGGTTGCCCTATACCCCCCCTATTTTGCGGTATCGACTTCGTTGCTGTTGTCGGGAGCCTATCTTTTGCGGGATTCGCTCTGCTACGGCAGATCCGCCGTTATCAAAACAAAAATCCAGGTACTTTTGCAACTTTTTTGCGATTGGCAACTCTCTTTCGCCCCATACAAAGCAAGAATCGGATGCTTCATGGCAGATCACCTGCGCTTTTGCGCCCTGATCCGTGATTCGACGGCTCGGAACAATTGCCAATCGCAAAAAAGTTGCAGCCAGGACTGGTTTTTTGTTTTTGGGCTCCCGGGATGGCTTTCGAGACTGCGTTATAGGCGGGATGAACATTGATGTGACGCTATGGGTGAGATGGGCACGGGCGCGGCGTTGGGCGGAATGAGCTCGGATGTGCTGCTGGGTGGACTTTGGGGATGGGTCGATGGGGGGTGGCAACATGGAATGACGCGGCGTGGCAAGTCGATATCTGGAATCACGTTATGGTTGTATTTGCCCGAGCCGCATGCTTACCCATATCCCGCACTTCTAGAAGAGTGCGTGGCTTTCAGCGCCGCCTGCGACGCAGCCCATTGCTTCGCGAATCCCGCTCGTTGCCTCGATCCGCCCATCGCGAGTGATAAACACGGCTTCGAGGTCGGGGTGCCCTTCTGCGTAGTTTTTTGCCCAATAACTTCCCATGATCAAAAGTGCTGTTGAGAAGCCGTCGCCGTCTATCGACTGTTTCGATACCACCGTTGCGCTTGCGAGGTCGCTGTTCGAGGGGCGTCCGGTGCGTGGGTCGACAATATGATGGTGGATGTTTCCATGTTCATCGGTAAAGCAGCGCTCATAGATGCTACTGGTAACTATGGAACAGTCGCTCAGTTCAAGGACGCAAGCAGGTTCTTCGTTGAATGGTGTGCAGTTTCCGAGTGCTCGAAGGTCGGTCCCGTGGGGGCTGCGCGCTATGGCAGCGGCGCGTTCTTCTGCGGCTTTTCTTCGCGAGGCATGTTTTGGGGACCGAATGCCAATGCGCCAGTACCGCTGTGAGGTTTCGGCTAAGAAGGCGCTCCCTTTTACCACGATATTTCCTCCAAGGTTGATGAGAGCATCATGGATGCTGCAATCTTCCAGGAATTCGCTAACGCGATCGGCGACGTATCCTTTTGCGATGCCTCCCAGGGAAACCTTGCTTTCTGCAATAGGGAGCTGGGCGTGGTCTTCCATAATGCGGGGGTGTCCAGTTTTTGCAATTTCAAGAGCATGTGCAATTTCGGCGGGCTTAGGAACTTGGGCTTTACGAAAGTTCCAGAGCTCTGCAACGGGAGCCATGGAAACATCGAACAGCCCCGCGGTTTCCTCGCAGTAGTGCCTGGAAAGCTGCAGAATCTTCGCGGTTTCGGCATCGATGGGCACGGCTTTTCCTTGCGCGTGGTTCAAACGCCAGATATCGCTTCCTTTTTGGGTGTGGCTCCAGAGCTTTTCGTATCGGTAGCAGAGACCCACCGCATTATCGAGAATCTTTTCCAGCAATTGCCCAGATGAGAGCTGCGCTCCATCGGTTTCGACCGCTGCCTTTATGCAGCAGTTCGTGTTGAAGGCGAAGAAGCTTCTGCTCCTTATCTCGAGCTCGGCGTTTTCGCTCGTGGTTGTTTTGAGGGGGCCTGTTCCCGACTGAGCGTTTCTTATGTTCACGGGTCCTTCTTTACGATAGAGCGGGGAGGCGCTGAAGCCTATAGATGGCCGAAAGCAGCATCCCCGATAATTTGTCTGTAGCTAAATTGTTACCTATGGTAAACTCCCGCATGTGAATTAGTCACGGTTAACTTTAAATGTGCAGAAATAAGTTCGGAAAGGGAGAATATGAAAGATTCTCAGTCACTTCGTACACCCGCTGCCTCTGCGGCGAAGGTAGGCATGGCAGCTGCCTTGGCTGCTGGCCCGGGCCACAGCACCGGGCCAGAG
>OGQL01002583.1_pt1 | contig 11425 bp, 10 predicted proteins | sample 1553211 | NCBI WGS metagenome assembly OGQL01 (sample SAMEA2579942, study PRJEB22360) | human gut metagenome
AAAACATGAAAGACTATTTCAGCGCGACCGATGAGATGAAAAAAGAACCGTTCATCGACGGCGACCACATGGGCGCAGTTGGCGCCAGCTACGGAGGATTCTCGGTCTATTGGCTGGCCGGACATCACCAAAAACGATTCAAAGCATTTATCGCCCACGCAGGTATCTATAACCTCGAACAACAATATGTAGAAACCGAAGAAATGTGGTTTGCCAACTGGGATATGGGCGGAGCTCCGTGGGATAAAAAGAATGCCACGGCACAACGTACGTTCGCTACATCGCCGCATAAATTCGTAGACCAATGGGACACCCCCATACTCATCACTCACGGAGAATATGACTTCCGCATTCTTGCCTCGCAAGGTATGTCGGCGTTCAACGCAGCCAAACTGCGAGGAGTTCCGGCAGAAATGCTCATCTTCCCCGATGAAAACCACTGGATATTGAAGCCTCAGAACGGCGTACTGTGGCAAAGAATTTTCTTCCGTTGGCTCGACCGTTGGTTGAAGCCGCAAGCTACAACTACCGACCAACAAAAATGATCGAATTCGACAACATAACTTTCATTTATGACAACAAGCCTCTGATGCAACACTTCTCGTGTTGCATCAGCTCCGGCGAGAAAGTGGTGCTTTACGGACCTTCGGGACACGGTAAAAGCACCCTTCTTGCTTCGGTAGCCGGCTTTGTTTTACCAGACGAAGGCTCTATCCGTATAAACGGTAAAATCCTCGACAGCGTTGCCATACAACAAATACGACGGATAACCGCATGGTTGCCCCAAGAGTTCACTCTTCCGTTTGAAACAGTCGAAGAACTGATCGCAGCCCCTTTCAGGCTAAAAATAAACCAACCGTCGAGACCCACGAGAGAAACTATCCTGAATCATTTCGCAAGACTCGGACTGGAACCCGAACTGTATGAAAAACGCTCTATTGAAATATCGGGAGGACAGCGCCAGCGCATTATGCTGATGATAACGGCTTTGTTAAACAAAAAAATCGTTCTTTTGGACGAACCTACCTCGGCTCTCGATCCCGACTCTATTTCTCTTATCATCGATTACATTCACGCCATGCGGGAAACAACCGTAGTGATGGTGTCGCACGACACTCGCTTCATAGAGGCGTTCGACCGAAAAATATACATCGGAGACTGATTATGGAAACAATAAATATCGGATACGGACACATGGCTTTGGGATTTCTGTTATTGATAATCCCTACCTATTTTCTCTACCGTTACCGTACCGGTTTGGTAAAAGACACGCTTATTGCCGCGCTACGTATGACCGTACAACTCTTCCTCATCGGATTTTATCTCGAATACCTGTTTTTATGGGATAAACTGTGGATAAATCTGTTATGGATATTGCTCATGATAATCATAGCTTCATCGACCGCACTGAAACGAACCCACTTACCCGTACGAACTTTATTCATGACTGTTTCCGTTGCATTTCTCGTCTCACTACTCATCATAGACTTTTATTTTTTAGGCTTAGTCGTTCGCCCGGAAAAAATCTTTACCGCCCGATATTTTATTCCCATCAGCGGTATGATTTTAGGCAATATGCTCTCGGCCAACGTTATCGCTCTCAATTCGTTTTACGGCTCTCTAAACAGAGAACGACAATTATACCTTTATCTGTTGGGGAACGGCGCATCTCCCAGCGAAGCCCTGACCCCCTTCATGCGTGAAGCCCTCATCAAATCGTTCAACCCCACGATCGCATCAATGGCTGTCATGGGACTTATCGCCCTTCCGGGAACTATGACCGGACAAATTTTAGGAGGCAGCAGCCCAAGCGTAGCCATCAAATATCAAATCATGCTAATGATAACCATCTTCGCATCTTCGCTCATATCGGTTTTGCTCACCCTATGGATTTCCCGTAAGAAAACATTCGATAAATACGGAATGACGAAATTCTAAACGACCATTTCCTCCCGGTTGCGTCTCAATCGAGCTTTGAACACATCGGGCTTATCATTGAGAATAAGCTCTTCGGGAAACTCGGTCTCCACCAACAGAGGATACAGCCATCTGTAATCGGCGATGGAAAAAGAGATATGGGCATCACTCCCCAAAATGACAGGTTGCTCATAGTGTTTGCACAAACGCAGGATTTCCAAATTATTTTCTCTCGCTTTCTCCTTATGGCGATATGGATTGAGAGAACTGTTGTTTATTTCCAACAACACCCCGTTCTCTTTGGCAGCCAGCACTAACGGTTCAAAAAACAGATCGGCCGTACCGTCACCGGGGTGACTGATAATGTCGATATGACCATTACGTATAGCACCTTCCACAGCCAATGTATTCTGCTCGACCGTTCCCGGCCGATAACACAGCGAATGAAGTCCGGCTATACGAATATCCAAAAATTTAAAATATTCTTCTTCCAAGTCGAGAGAACCTTCATAATCGACTATATTTATCTCGGCGCCTAATAAGAGTTCCACCCCGTACATCAGCCGCGGCACTACCGGTAAATTCCGAAAATATATGGGTGAACAAGTTCCCGGAATGCCACCCGTGTGTTCCGTAATACCCAATATTTGCAGGCCTTTATCGGCTGCCGTGCGAACCATCTCCTGTAAAGTACTGAAAGCATGTCCGCTAGCAACCGTGTGAGTATGTACGTCGAGAAGAATTTTCATAACAGATCTATTTAAGACTCGGTAAAGATAGTCCAATTCGCACGAAGAAACAACAGCCCCTCACGAAACAGGAAATGTCCACCCTGTTACTGATAGATAGCGATCATCTCGTTACAAGTATTGATGATGTTCTGCTGCGACTGTATGTTGTGCTTGATAGCAGCCGAATTGGGGTCCTCGATCAATTTCATCTGTAAGCGGGTCAGCTCTTCAATGGCCCGGCTGCGGCGGATTTCCCACTCGACCCGACGGGCTGGATCGCTTCGATTGCTACCCGACGAAACGGGTGCCGAAACTGCGGGAACAGACACCACGTCACTACCCACGCTACCACTGGCGGGTGTCTCACTACCAGCAGAGATGGCACCCCCAGCAGGGCGAAGAGTCTCCCGACCGTTACTGTCGAGCCTGTTACCCTCCTCATCAAAGATGAATATCTCACCACCGCTTTTAAAACAGAACACACCGTAGCCCGAGCGATAAGTGCTCGCATAGCTGTTAGAGGGGAGCAAAAAGACTTCGCGTCCCGTGGTATCGATATACCCTACCCTCCCATTGCGAGCCACCCGGGCAAAGCCATTTTCAAACCGGCTCACCCGACTGTATATGCAGGGTATCACCTCTTCGCCCTGCTTATTTATGAATCCATGTTTACCCTGCTGTTCCACATCAATCAGCCCCTCGCTGAATAATTCACCTATCCGGTCGTAACGTGCCGAAGTCAGTTCTTTCTGCTCGGCATCGACAAAGCCATAGAGACCGTTCTCATAGAAATAAAACACATCAACGTCACAAATACCCATCGCCTCATAACGCGGGGTCGAGATAAACTCGCCGTCTTTGTCGATCAAACCATAGAGACCATTGAGACACGCCGGGGTCACCTCGCCATAAAAGGAGATGGCTTTTTCGAACCGACAGGGAATTACCTCTCGGCCCGTCTCGTCGACGTAGCCATAGAGTCCTGCCTCGTTCTGCACGCAGCCGCGGCCATTTCTAAACATTTCTGCTTCCCGATAAGAGACAGGAGACACCTCGTAACCGTCGGTATCGACATATCCTTTTCTCCAATTCTGTTCGACTACGGCCAAACCTTCGTTATAATCATTCACACGTTCATACCGGCAGGGCACCACAAGGTTCCCCTCGGAATCGATATAACCATAGTTATAATACTCGTCACAAACCGCACTACGGTCGCAACAGAAACCGCTTATCGGCTGAATACCTGACGGGAGGGAGAATTCCTCTACCCCACCGTCGCGATAGACAAAAAGTTTGTACACCCCCTCTTTCGAAAGAGCCACGATACCACCAGGCTCGACAAATACCAGCTCATAAATACAAGGTATCACCTCCTTGCCCCTCTCGTCAATACAACCATAGACAGCTGTCTCGCGACCCGACTCAGTCTTAGTATCCATGCTCACCCGAGCTATACCGTGCTCGAAATTATCAATGTGCGTATATTTCAAATGCAAGTTGAGAATATAGGGAGTGATTTCCACTTTTCCACTTCTCCCACACGATGTCAATAAGGAGATACCAACTACTGAAAAAATCATGAGGCAGCTCCAAATGCTTGAATGTTTCATAGTACACAATTTTATGCAATACAAAAATAATGATTTTACCGAAATATGAAGACAATCGGACTACAAATTATCCCCTTTCGACAAATCGTTGAGATATCCTCACGGCCTAATACACCCAGAGGCTGCACCGAAATATTCGATGCAGCCTCTGGGTGGGTGTGTGATGTTCGGACACAAACCCGTCAAATTGCTTGCTCTATATTCCAGACAAAGGCCCGTAGCCCAAGCTGGGGAGTAGCCTCGTCCATCTGATGCAGTTTTTCCAACAGCGGCTCTACTTTACTATCCTCGACAACGGTTATAATGGCAGAACACATGGAAGGCCATGCATGACTGCCATAGTGGGGTTCCCCTGTTTTGGAACCACGTCCTCTCATCTGTTCGAAATAAGAGAACCCCCGACAAGAGAGTTTATCCAACAGTTCGATAATTCGCACATAGTGAGCTTGATCAAAAGTGATAAGAACAGATTTCATATCGAATTATATTTTTAGTGTTCTGTTTTCCTTTTTCCGATTCTGGGAAAAGGAAAACAGAACATTTTGATTTAGTTATTAGAATTTATCTTTACATCTTGAAGCAGTCGTTCGTGATGTTTCTTGCGTTTGCGCTTCACACCGACAGAAGCAAATACACAATAAAGTACAGGTATGAGAATCAATGTCAAAATCGTAGATACTGTCAAACCACCGATCACAGCCGTACCCATCGGCCTCCACATTTCAGAACCTTGCCCCGTACCGATAGCCATAGGAACCATACCTAAAATCGTAGTTAAAGTCGTCATGATTACAGGACGCAAACGAGAATGTCCACCTGTTACAACGGCTTCACGTATTCCCATACCTCTTTCCCGGTTCAACGATATATAGTCGATAAGCACGATACCATTTTTCACCACAATACCAATAAGCATTATCGCACCGATCAACGACATCACATTCAACGTATTGCCCGATAACCACAGGGCCAAGAATACACCAGAGAATGCAAAGGGCAACGAGAACATAATGATAAACGGATAGGTCAACGACTCGAATTGGGCAGCCATTACAATGAACACCAAAATCACGATGAGATACATCAAAGTAAATAAGTCGCCAAAAGAATCCTGTTGATCCTCATAAGTACCGGACAATTGTATACTGATACCCGAAGGAAGCGACATTTGGTCTATTTTTTCCTGAGCCGCAGCAACAACTTCGCTCATCGCAGCTCCCGAAAGAATAGCCGAAACCGTATTGATACGCTCACGGTCTTTACGGTCAATCGTCGGCGGAGCAAACCGCTCTACAACGGTCCCTAATTCTTTCACACGAACGCCTTTTCCCTGAGCATTATAAACGACAATATTTTCTATGTCTTCTATCGATGTACGATATTCGGGCGCATACATTACTTTAATATCATATTCCTTTCCTTCCTCACGGAACTGGGAAGCCGTAGCTCCATTGATACGATTCCTCAAATAAGTAGCGGCAGTCGCCAAGTTAAGTCCGTTAAGAGCCAGCTTCTCCCGGTCGAAATCTACCTGATACTCGGGCTGATAATCTTCCCGGCTAATACGTATTTCACTGACACCATTTATATTCCGGAGCAGAGCAGAGAGCTGAGCCGCCACACTATCGGTCTCCTCGAACGAATAGCCGTAGATTTCATAGTCCAACGAGGTTTGTCCACCCATAGCGCTGGAACCTCCGCCCAAATTCACTTGTGATTTTTTGATTTCGGGATATTCCTCCAAATCTTTACGCATCAAATCACAAATCTCCGACAGTGTTCTCTTCCGTTCTCCCGGATCGCTCAAACTGATATTAAAAGTCAAAATATGAGAACCATTCTTACTCATCGAAGCAAAGGTATTGTCTGTACTGGCCTGTCCTGCCGTAAAGTTACAAACTTCAATTTCGGGATATTTTTCCAGCCATTGGTTATACAACCGCATACCTATCTCTTTTGAAATTTCCGTACGTGTTCCGATGGGCATTTCAACTGTCACGCCTATACGCCCATTATCCTGAGTAGGCATGAACTCGGTTCCCACGAAACGTACCAAGAATATACTGAGGAGGAAGAACGACATACACGAAACAATAACTACGGAACGGTGTCCCACAGCCCAATGCAACAAACGAGCATAGGCGTTATCAAAGCTGTCCAACCCCTTTTCGACAGGTCCATACAGCAATTTGAAAAGTTTAGACTGCTTGGGCTGCAATTTCAACATGCGGGAACAGAGCATCGGAGTCAACGACAAAGCGCATATAATAGAGATAACCATAATAATTGTCACCATCCAACCCAATTGTTTGAAAAGGACCCCGGTCATACCGGTTACCATCGTCAACGGGAAGAACACGGCGATAAGCGTCAACGTGGATGCTACCACAGAAAGTCCCACTTCATTGGTTCCATGTATGGCGGCCTGCCTTGGCTCGCTTCCCCGTTCAATGTGATTCGTCACGTTTTCGAGCACCACAATGGCATCATCGACTACCATACCGATGGCGATCGAAAGAGAAGAAAGAGAGATGATGTTCAACGAGTTTCCCGTAGCCGCCAAATAAATAAACGAAGCGACCAACGAAATAGGGATTGTAATAACGATAATCAATGTAGCTCTCCATCTTCCTAAGAAGAGGAATACGACAAGCGAGACGAACAACAGTGCCAGAACGACGGTTTCCTCCAACGTGCCAATCGTGTTGCGGATATTATCCGAAGTATCGACAATCACACCTAACTTCACATCGCTAGGAAGATTTTTCTGCAATTTAGGCAATGCCTCCATAACAGACTTTGAGATTTCCACAGAATTTGCGCCAGATTGTTTCTGGACGATAATCATCGCCCCTTGTACGCCATTGTTATAGGTTTCTTGCGCCCGTTCTTCGATCGAATCGTGTACAACGGCGACATCTCTTAAATAGATTGCCTTTCCTCCGAAATTACCGACAACAATATCGTTCATTTGTGCGGCATCGCTAAACTCACCTTGCACCCGTAATGAATAAGTTTCCGATCCTATATCGAAAGTACCACCGGGGATATTACGATTCTCTGCCCCGATAATCGAAGAAATGGCTTCAATACTAAGATTATAGGCTTCGAGTTTGACCGGATCGACATAAATCTGTATTTCTCGCTCGGGTGCTCCACTGATAGAGACAGAGCCGACACCACTGATACGAGCCAAAGGACTGGCGACGTTGTCATCGAGAATTTTATACAATGCCGGCATACTTTCATTTGCTTGTACAGAAAGCATCATGATAGGAATCATGTCGGCACTAAATTTGAATATAATGGGATTTTCGGCATCATCGGGCAATTCCGATTTTACCATATCCAATTTATCTCGCACGTCATTGGTGAGAACATCGATGTCTTCACCAAATTCAAATTCGAGAGTAATCAACGATATGTTTTCTTTCGACTCCGAAGAAATGTGCTTCAAATCGCTTACCGCATTCAATGCATTCTCCAAAGGTCGAGTAAGGTTATTCTCAATATCGGCAGCACTGGCTCCGGGATATGCCGTCATGACCATAATCGTATTGGTCTCGATATCCGGGAAAAGGTCGATCGGCAGCTTTGTAAGGGAAAAGAGCCCCATTATGGCCACTGCGACAAAGCACAACGATGTCATAATTGGCTTCTTTACCGAACCTTCATATAGACTCATATAATTTTTCTTTAATGTGTGAATTAGTTAATTAGGTATCTCAAAATCATTCTGCAATTTTCACAGAGGCCCCATCTTTCAATCGAGATTGACCGGCGATCACGACTTCGGCTCCATTTTCCACTCCCGAGATCAGTTCATAGGTTTTATCCATGTGACGCCCTAATTGAACTTGGTTAAACGACACTTTCCCGTCTTTATATACATAAACGAATCTATCGCCAGATCCGGAACGTTTTACAGCGGCTTGATCGGGAACAACAACTCGATCGACATCTCCAAAGTCGATATTGACGCGGGCAAACATGCCCGGACGGATACGGCTATCGGTATTGGGTATATTGATCTCGGTCACGAATGTGCGGGTGGTTGCATCTACCGTGGGGTGTATCAAGGATACTTTTCCCTTGAAAACTTCATTGCCATATACCTCGACATTTACATCGACCGGCATACCTACCTTAACTTTCGTGAAATCGCTTTCCGACACATTGACCAACACTTTTACAGGCTGTATCTGCATCACCGTTAAAATAGCTCCACTGGCCATATCGCCATTATCAAAATTACGTGCAGTCACCACACCGTTTACGGGACTTAGCAAAACCGTATTTTCATTTAAATTTTCATAAGCGGTCTTGGTCGTCTCATATTGCGTACGCAACTGATCTACTTGCTGCTGAGAAGCTCCGCCTACGGCAAAAAGCTCCTTTACACGGTTATACTCCAACTCCAAATTGTCCAACTGTAACTTCTGCTGAGCTAAATTGGCTTGATCCAAATCTACTAATTTTTGTCCGGCATAGACTTTATCACCGACTTCTACATATATTTTTTTGATACGATTGGGAACAGACGAACTAATCAAATTGCGCTTATAGGGCTCTACCGTAGCTGTATATGAAACGACCTGCGGAACAGCCTGCTCCATAACCTTAGCAATTTTCACAAGTTGAACAGTTTCTTCCTCAACTTGTTCGACAGTCTCCTTCTGTCCGGAACAAGCGACAAACGACAAGGCCGCACAAACAGCCATTACGTTAAAAAAATGATTTCTTCTCATATATTTATTTTCTTATATTATTCTATGAATGGGTTACTTATCTTGCTTTTCCACTTGTTTATATTGTTCCAAATCGGTATTTCCCAGTAGCAATTGCAAATCGGATTTTGCCGCCAAGAAATCGTATATGGCTTGATTATAGGAGAGACGGGAGTTTGTCAATGCCAAGTCGGCATCATTAAGCTCTACAAAGGTAGCAGAACCGATCTCGAAACTTTTTTGCATGATGGAATATGCTTTCTCGGCTTTTCGGACACCCTCTTTTTTTTGAGGAAACTTGGCGGTATGAACACCTTCTTTATTGGAAGCAATCTGTTTTATAGATTTCTGGATATTATCCATCGACATTTGCACTTGCATCGAAAGAGAGTTTACCAAGTTATCTCGTTGTAGTCCCAACTGCAAGACATTCGATTTAGCCTGTTTTACTTTGAAGTGACGTGCCCCACCTTGAAATATCGGCAACGATAAAGAAAGTCCTACCGTAGAATAGGGATTCCATCGGAAGTCATCAAACATACCGCCATAACTCATCGATATCCAATTATAATTGGCTGTCGCCGATAAGGTGGGAAACCAAGCCATGCGTTGTACGTCGACTGCCTTTTTCAAATAGGCCGTTTGTAAATCCAATTTACGCAAATCGGTATTTTGTTCAAGCGAGGTATCGATATTCAAAGTCTCTTCATACATGGATGCCTCATAATCGTCTAATTTGTCGGTCACTTCTATATCAACCGTCATATCCATACCCATCAGAACCTTCAATTGAAGTTTACTCAATTTGACGCTGTTCTCGGTTTGCAATAATGTAGGTTCGAGATTACGGACTTGCACCTCGGCCCTTAACACATCGTACTCCGAAGCTGTTCCCTGTTCAAACTTATTTTTGTAATCCCTTGCATTTAACTTGGCATTGTCATAGCTCATTTTGATAACATCATAGGAGTTTTTCGCCAACAACAGGTTATAATATGCTTTTTCTACTTGGTTGACTAAGCTCAACCGAGAGGAACGGGCGGCTTCTACCGCTTGTTCTACATCGGCGCTCGACAGTTGAACGCTTTTCCACAATTGGGGGGCGATAATCGGCAACGAAGCACTAAATCCTACCGAATAGGTATTGTCCGTACCGACTTTCATTCCATCGGAGGAGCTAGTTCCTCCCCCAAGATCAGGAGCCTTGAATTCGGGGTGCAATTGGGACATGGCATTAAACACCGGATCAAACATAGCTCCTACGTTAAAGGCTTTTGAATCCATGTACATAGTCTGCTTCTCTATCGTGCGACTGTATGAAGCAGAAGCATCGATTCGAGGAAACAGACCCGCAATAACTTCCTTTTTGGAATAATCTTTCTTCTCTATTTCCACATCGGCAACCTTTATAGTTGGATTCTCATTGAGCGCTATACCGATAGCTGTTTTCAAATCGAGAGTTACCGATTGAACTTTCTGTTCCTGAGCCCAAGATATTCCGGGGAAAAGGAACAGCATCAACATAGCACCGACCCGGTGCACGATCGCCATTTTGTTCATACTTCTTTTTTCATCATTAAAGTTTTTACCATCTTTTTATCTATTCTCCTCAAAAAATTCATCTGTATATTTTACTCCCTCCGGAGTAGCTATTCCTCGAATAAAGCTCTTAAATATCGTTTCAAAAATCTCGGTAAAAGTATATTTAGAATTAAATATTTGATCTGATTTTTTTAAAAGTTCAAATTGAAAAGTCAATAGCGTCGCTACAATCTCCATATTGATATCGGCTCGTATCACACCTTCACCGACACCTTCTTTCAATAAATCGACCGTAGCTTGTTTATGGCATTCCTTATCATTCTCATACTTATCATTAACTCTCGGATAATATCGTTCCATATCCACAAAAAACATGGGGCTTGTATTCCGCATGAAACGGAGGATATCTTCATAAACATTCAACAACAAATCAATCACATTCTTTCGATTGGCAAAATATACCTCCAACCGAGCCCTTCTTTCCATTTCCTGACTTTCCAAACAAGCCAATAATAACTCGTTCTTTTTCTTGAAGTTTTCATAAAGAGTCCGTTTCGAGATACCTAATTGAGACGCAATCATATCCATTGTAACAGATTTAATTCCGTTACACAAAAACATACGGGTTGCCTGCTTGATAATTCGCTGTTGTAACTCTGTATTCATAATAATTATCCCATTATCGCGGCAAATGTATAGAAAACTTTGGAAACCAAAATAGTTTTCACCGCTTAATTATGTGCTATTTCGTTAATAAAAACAAACGCTATTAGACCTAGGCTATCCAGAAAGCACATAATTATATAATAATCAAATATTTATATATTTAAAATAGAAAAAAGAGAATAGGCATTTATAAAAAGAAACCCCGGTTATTTTTAACCGGGGTTTCTTT
>OGQL01002590.1_pt1 | contig 11400 bp, 8 predicted proteins | sample 1553211 | NCBI WGS metagenome assembly OGQL01 (sample SAMEA2579942, study PRJEB22360) | human gut metagenome
TGCTGTACAGCAAACGCATGAACAAGCCGGTTATCATCGCAACCTCGACCATTGCGCTTCAAGAACAGCTCTGGCGCGATGTCCACGCGGTAATGCCCCTTCTTGGGCTGAACAGAGATGTAATCCTCGCAAAAGGACAGACCCATTATCTCTGCAACAAACGCGCAGATGAGTATATGTGTGACCCGAAGGCTGACCCACCGGACGCGCTCAAAGAAGGAATCCAGCAGGGGTATGAGGAACGCAAGGATTTCCCGGAGGTTTTGCCGCAAGGCATCTGGGACAAGGTAAATGTGCAGCGGTTCAGCATGAAGAATTGTGGCTTCTGTGAAAAGAAGTGCAAGTATTACAAAGTCCGCGCAGCATTAAAGTTTACGGATGGAGTGGTACTGTGCAATCAGGATTTTCTAACCCAGCATCTGATGAAACTCCGGCGCGGTCAGGAAGGGCTGATTAACGCCGCCGCTGATCTGCTTGTCGTGGATGAAGCACACAACTTGGATGATAAGGTGCGGAGTGCCACAACGGAGCGTTTCGGGCAAGGTATGCTCTTTGGAATGATTAAGAGCGCATTCTATGAGCTGCGATCCTTTGACCAGAGCAGTGTGTCAGGTGAAAAGCGAGAGGCAGAGAGCGCAATCATCGCCTTCTATAACTGCCTGAAAGCACAAGTCCAAAAGCAGATCAACGAGGCAGAGCAGGATATGCGCTACGCTGACCGCTTTTTCTTCGACAACAATGGCAGTGCGATTGAACTGCTTACCGAGATGAACGCCGCTATACACAACCTTTCGTCCAGCATTCAGATTTATTCCAGCATGGATTTCAGAAACAACCGTTCCTTTGCTGCCTCTGATGATCTGGATGCCGTCAGCGAGTCCCTTTCAGAGCTTCTTGACCGGATAGATGATATGCTGATCTGGATTGAGCAGCACGGCAGCAACACGGAACTCGTCTATTGCCCTAAAAACACAAAAGAAATTGTGAGCCGCCTATACTTCAATGGTGATGAAAGAACCATCTTGACCTCTGCCACGCTGACGAACGCCACGAGCGGGTCTCTGGAAGAACAGTATTCTTACTTTATCAGCAATACCGGCTTTCCCGCTGGTGATCGCGGCTGCTTATCCGAGCCAAAGCCTTCCCCATATCCATACGATGAACACGCCATGATCTACTATTGCGACGATCTCCCGCACCCGACCAGAGAACATGAAGCCTTCATTGAAAAGGGTGTGGAGCGACTGCTTGAGATCCTGAGCATTTCCAATGGAAAGGCACTCGTGCTGTTTACGGCAAAGACCGACATGGAAGAGGTCTACTCCATTCTCAGTGAGAAAAATCTTCCGTACAAAATCTTGATGCAGCAGCCGGGATCGTCGCAGGACAAGGTGCTGCTTGAGTTTAAGGAAGATACGAACTCCGTACTTCTGGGGACGGGTGCATATTGGGAAGGTATCAGCATTGAAGGAAAAAGCCTTTCCAATGTCATCATTTTCCGGCTTCCGTTCCCTGTCCCCGATCCAATTATCGAGTATAAGTGTTCCGTCGCTAAGGATGCTCTGATGGATGTTCGTGTTCCCGAAATGATTATCAAGCTCAAGCAGGGCATCGGGCGATTGATCCGCAATTTCACAGACACCGGCATTGTCTGCATCATCGACCGAAGACTGCGGGATGAGCCGCCGGAACGCTATCATGACATTACATGGGACTCCCTGCCTATCAAAAATCGGACAAGCAGTTTGGACGAACTGAGGAAGTTTTACGAAGGTCTGCCCTCAGCCAAGGAATGATGGTACAAACGGCATTCTCTTCGGAAACATAGAACAGCCCCCCAAAAAAGGAAATCAGAAAACGGAGGTGTATCATGTTGTACAATGAAAATCTGCGCGAAGAAGAACAACATCTAATCCAGCAGATCGCTGAACAAACAGAGAGAGGAAAAATCGACTGGGAACTAACAGAGTACAATCCGCTGTCCTTTCTGAATGAGGACAAGATAGACAAGAACCCAGCAGTAATCTGTCAGTCCTTCTCCTTTGAAGCGATCATCGGCGGATCCCGTTACGAGCTTGATGTCATGGAGAATATTGATGTGCCGTCCGGTATGGGAGACTACACCATAACCTTGACGCGGGATGAAACCGAAAATTATCTTAAAATTGAGGATGCGCTTTCCTTTGACTGTGACCGCTATGAATGCACACCGGAGGAAGTCGCAGAGCGATTTGCGGACAGCCCCATTGTCCGCCTCTGCAACGCCATCATTCCTGCCACGCTTGGGCAGGAGGATTTAGAAGAGGTCTTCACATGGGCAAGGTTTTTCAACGAGACTGGCATTTCTGCAAAGCTGATGAATCATCCGCTGACCAAGCTCTGTGAAAAGCTGTTCGACGAACACCGTCTGATGGACTTCCATCGCTGCGTCTTGGATGTGGACTATCGAAAGCTGCTCCTAAATGAACTGGCTCATAACTAAGACACGGAAAAACGCCCCCGACACTGTGCCAGACGCACAGTGCCGGGGGCGTTCCCGTTTCCAGCGATTTATTTTTCTCTCGGCAAGGGGCTGTTCATAAGGTGACACTTTCCGTTTTACGAAGCCGCGAAAATTCGATGTGTTCCGTGGAGATGTTCACTGGGCAGCATACGCCGTACACGTTTCCAATAATCACCGAGTAGTGCAATGTGTATTCACTATCGGGAAATACTTCACGGTTTTCGCAACGCTTGATTCAGGAGTGGGATTTTTGCCTTATTCCCGCGTGACATCAAGGGAAACCGGATTGATAACGATGATAGATTTGCCCTTTTTGTGGGCATATCTCACGGTGTTCCCGGTACCGCTGGGGCATCCATTCCATACTGCGAGAATATAATCGGCGTGATCTACCATGTACCGATTTCTCTTGTCCATGCAGTCCGGCGTGTACTCCCGTTGCAGCATGGTCTCCTTGTCACACTTTGCCGCGATATTATAATACCGTTCCCGTGAAGCCACAGACCATTTGATCGCTTGTGTCTCACAAGGGATTGCGCTTTCCAGAGTAATGTGAGGGTATTTTGATTTCAAATCGAGTACAATTTCCGCAGCGTACATATCGACGCCAAGAGCCATGCCGGTAATAAAATGCGTGACGCCCTCGTTCTCGATGAGTGCTACAATCTGATCCCGCATAACAGATTTCAAAGAAGTACAACGCTTATCGGATTCATCAAAGCCGAACGGAAGACTCTGCGGTCTATGACCGGTAAACGCACAAGTCTTGCCTTGAACGGATTGCTTTTCAGCTTTTTGAGCAGACTTTCTAAACTCAATAATGCGCGACATGACACCCCTTCTTTCACTCTTTTGGTAGGTAACTCCATTCTATCACCCTCATCACGGACAGTCAACGCATTGTCGTTAGTAAAATCAACGACGGCGTACCGTGGATAATGACACCGCCGTTAGGTACACTAAATGCAAAGGTGGTGAGGCTATGCGAGAGAAGAAGGACATCAATATTGAAATCGGCGGCAATATTCAAGTGGCAAGAGAACAGGCGGGCTATACGCAGGACACGCTCTCAGAAATGCTTGGCATGACGCCGAATCACCTGAGCGCTATTGAGCGTGGTGCTTCCGGTATTTCTCTTGAAGCCTTGCAGCGTCTTTGCCGTTTGCTGGGCGTCAGTGCGGACCGAATTATCTTTGGGACCGATGAGCCAGAAGCGGAAGCCCTTGCGCTTGCCAGACGTATTTCGGATATAAAGCCGGAATACCGGCAACAGGTTCAAGAGCTGCTGTCCGCTATTTTGAATATGTCATAAAAAAAGAGCCTCTGCCGACACCCAAAACGGGCATCGACAGAGGCTTTTGGTTCGTTTTCCGGGCATTCAAACAAGTGCCGAAATCGACACTTATTTCCGCGCTAAAGAAGAAACCGCGCAGGGAATACAATCACTTAGGTTGGTCAATTTGCGCCGCTCTGAGGCTTGCAATCACAGGCTTTTTCGACCCCTAATTGTCTACTCTGCGCCCCCTTCCGGGAGAAGTGCGGACAGGCGATGAGATCCGCACGAAAGCTCTGCTTGCAGCTATGGACGCAGCGGACGCAGGAGCGGTTATACTTCCGGCGTCCGCTGTCCCCGATGAAGAACGACCACTCCTGTCTCCATTTCTGACTTCTGCTCACAGCTCAATCTCTCCTTTGTGCTTTTTGGGAGGGCAGCATTCCTTCTGCTTTTCAGCCTTTGCAGACTTGAGCCTGTCCATGATGGAGGACTTTTCGCCCCTTTCGGGGGCTTTGACCTCTGCGGTCTTGTCCTCCTTCGGACCGTTGTTGATGATCCCATCAATCATGCCATAGTCATCCTCCATCGACATCTCCGCCGCCTTGAGGTAGTTTTCCTTCTCAAGAGCCGCCATCCAGCTTTCCTTGCTGATACCGAGCATTCCGCCCTTTGCCGCATGATCGGCAATCTCTTTGGCATCTACGCACAAGCCCTCGGTGTTATCGGAATAGAGACGGTAAACCTCGCAGCCCTTCTCCAAAGCCTTCTCAGCCGCCTCCTGACCAGCGGGAAGAACGCCAGCCCATGCGTAGCCGTAGTCCTTCATATCCTGAACGGAGAGCGCGGGATCGGGCATTTCCGGCACTTCCTTGACTTCAAGGTCAAGAAGGCGGAGTGTGTCATCGTCAAAGCCGTTGTAGACATCATCAAGGACGAGCTTGCCGCGCTCATCGACAATGATACAGGCAGCTTCATCGCCGTAGGTGTCATGCTCCATCAGGTAAAAGCTGTGACCGCCGACTTCGTGCTGGTCAATGGTGTGCCACGTCCCGATGTGTCCGGCAACCGTCAGACCGGAGGTGTCGGCATTCATCTCAAAGTCCTTCTGCTCGGTAGCTTCCTGCTTCTGCTGCTCCTTCGAGATCATGGGGATCGCAACAATCTTATCGCCCAACTTAACAAACTGCTCCGGCACTTTGAAGTGGTCAGAGAACTTCTGCATCTGCTCTACGGTCAGAGAGCCGAAGCTGTCATCCGTCAAGCCAACTACCAAGAATGTTCCGGCAACAACGTCGTAGATGTCACCGTCCCCATCACGCAGAGCGCGGTTCAGGGACAGACCTTCCAGCTTGCCTTCCTCATTACAGACTAAGGCAACCGGGTCTTCGTAGGGATAAATTGCCTCAATGTAACCGCCAACCTCATGCTGCAAGGACTTGAGATCCGAGTCAATCTCCTTCACATAAGGCTCCTTTCCCGGCTCAACGACGAGAACGGCGATGGTGCTGTCACGCTCGGCGGCTTCCCCTGAGCCGGTGATCCGGTATTCATCGGGAATATCATCAAGCTCCCCGTTAAACTGCCTGTCCCAGCGTTCGCTTGCGACACGGACATAGCCCTCATCGGTGAATCGCCCCTGCTCATCCATCGCAATGTCGCGCCCATAGCGTTCATAGTCGATGTAATTTGCCAGAGGACCGAGATCCTTTTCGGAGTAAATACCAGCTTCGTGGGCGTAATAATAGCCGAGATCGGATTCGTCGTTGATACCGGGCATGATGTCGTAGCAGTCCAGATTGAACGTCAGGTTGATGAGATCGTCGATGTCGCTGACCTCATCGCAGCCAGCCTCCATAATGGCAACGAGCTTTTCCTGATCGCTCAGGGAAAGCTCGTCAATCAAAGCGGCAAGGTAGTTGAGCTTATCAAGGCTCTCGTACTCGCCAAGCATCTTCTGAACGCCGTAGATCGGGCATTCGTAGTCGGTGATAAACCACTCTTCGTAGGGCTGACCGAACTCATCCTGCTTGCCGATCCCGATGCGCTCAAAGACCTTCTGCATCTCTTCCTCGGTGGTGGGCAGCTTCACCCACTCACCGACCAGCATACCCTCGTTGTACTTGCCAAGGTTCGTGACGAAGGCTTCAAAATCACCGTCTAATACGGGCATAGGCATCCTCCTTTCAGTCATCCACCATGCCGTCCGGCATGATATACAGTTCCTCAAACTCAGCATCGGTCATGGCTTCGAGCTTCCGGACGGTCTTATACATCAGCTCTGCGATCTCGCCGTCCATGTCGTTCAGGGTGACGCTCTTCATATCGTCGATCAGCCGCTTCCGGCTGGACGTGTTGAAGCAGCACATCAGGTTGATTTCTTCCACGGTAAAGTTTTTCATATCAGAGTTCCATATCCTTTCCTTTGTTTTTCTGCGGCTTCGGTGTGTGGGGCGGCTGTGCTTTCTGCGCGGATTTCAGCTTGTCGCGGATGGATTCACGGGCAGCAGGCTTTTTCGGGATGGTGTCGTAGATGGCAGTCCCGGCATCCTCCACATACGAACGGACATACTGGATGCTCTCAGAAAAGCGAATGGGGCGGTTCTTGTCCTCAATGTTGGTCAGTCGGACTTCATCGGCAGCAAAATCAACCGCGTCAATTCTGCACTTGATTCCGTCCACATTCAGCGTCGCGCCGACAGGAATGTAATCTGCGGCTTTGAGTGCCTTGAAGGTCTCGCCGTCCTTGCTGAGAAAGACATCTGTGCCGGACTTCCAGAGCTTGTGAGAACCGGCTACCCATGCGGTTTCACGGAAGCCAGTAACCGGCATGGAAGGCTTGCCGCGCACCTTCTTCTCAAGGAGTTTTGTTCCGAGAAGCGGCGCGGCTTTTTTTGCATCCTTGCCGTACAGCTCAAAATAGCCGTTCTGGGCAAAGCAGACCAGCGCGTCAGGGTGAGCCTTTTTGATTGCCTCATATTTGCGGAGTTCAGCAACGGGCAGAGGCGCAAGCGCCTCCGTTCTCTCTGCCTCCGGAAGTCTGTCACGGCGGCTTTTCTGTTTGGACAGCACTTCCACCAGAGCATCCGCGTCTTTGGGGAGCGTCTGGTGGGTTTGTACGCCGCCATGCTCACCGACCAGAGCCATTGCTGCATCGAAACTGCTGCGGCAGGGTGCGTCCAGCACAAAGCCATCTGCGAAGGTCAGCCGGTCATGATCCGGCGCAACCGAGTCCTGCGCCACATTTGCAGCCTGTTCCCGGTAGTTGATCTCAAAGACATCTCCGAAGACCTTGCCGCGCTTAACGGCTTTCGGGATAATGACGCGGGCAACGCACTCGTCGTAGGTCTGCTCCGCATAGAAACGGAAGGTGTTGTGATCTCGCGTTCCCTGAATAAAGACCTGATTTTCGTTGAGACAGTGCGTTCCATGCGGACGGCAGAACCACATCAGCGTTTTCTCTTCGGGATTCCGGCTTTCGGCAGCGCGGCGGATGATGCGCTTGTCGATGTCGAAGTCTTCCTTGTAGCTGTCTACATGACTGTCCACGAGCTTCTGCAGCTCCGCAACGATGTCAACGTCTGTGTATTTCTTCATGCGTCTCCTTTCTCACAACTCCATGTCGTGCGTTTTGGATTTGACCGGAGATTTCTTCTCTGGCTGCTGTTTTGCGGCAGTCCTGAGCTGATCGCGGATAGAGGGCTTTTCCTGCTTCTGCTCCTGCCTGACGTATTCCAGCGTCGGCATCAGCTCACGATAGCAGCCCTGTGTTTTCCGCGTCGCATGACGGCGATGGATTTTGAACAGCGGCTCACCGTTCTGCGTGACCGTGTTACCCTCAATTTTGACGCCGCTTCGCGCCAGCAGATTGAAGGAATGGTTAGAGGTGCGATAGGACGCCCGCATTCCGTCGTTGTTATAGGCGATCTGCCCCTTGAGCGTGTCCATGACGGCGGCTTTGATTTCCTTCTCTTCGGCAGTCAGGCGGTGCGCTTTCGGTGCTTTTGCCGCTTCCTCCGGCAAGGGAGCAAAGGGAGACTTGACCTCCACGGTTTTTACCTCAATAGAGGTAATCTCATCGTTCTCCCATGCAACGACCTCCGGGTCTCTTTCCTCTGTTTTCTCAGAAGTGACTTCCTTCTGGGGTTCGGTCTGCTGACGGAACGCATCCACGAAAAGTGCCGTCAGTCCGGGATTGGGTTTATCCACAAGGAAGCGGGAGGCGTTTTCGGGGCAGACATCAACGGTCTTCGCCCATTCCTTGAGGGGCTGGGGAATGCGCCCGTCAAAGTCTTTCTGCTGAATGGTGTTTGCGAGGACATACCGGACGCGCTCCGGAGAGAACTGCTCAAGGACGCTTTTTACGGCGGCATCCGCATCCAGCCGGTTATCTCCGTAGTTGGAGCTGATCGCCGCTTCAATCGCTCTGCGGCATTCCGCGTTTGCGGAGAGAGAAGCACGATATGACTCCAGCTCATCGGCTTCATAGGCGTAATTCGCCGTCTCGCGGTAAATGGGGACTTCCGGCACCGCTTCCACGGGTGCCTCGGCTGCCTTCTCTTCGGACTGTGCTTTCTCTGCCAGCAGCACCTTGAGCTTGGCGTCAATGCCCTCGATCATCTCAGCCGCCGTCTTGCGGATGGTGTCCAGAGAGCTTTTCAGTTCCTTGGTTTCCTTGCCGGATGACCAACCGGCGATGTAACCGAAGGAGTAGTCCGAGGTTTCAATGCCGTACCGTTGGCAGACGGTGTAGGCAACGCTTTCCGCTTCAACCTCCTTGGTGTGCCGATCCTTCTTATCTTCTGGCGCGGCTTTTTCATCCGGCTTGACGGCGTGGAGCTTTGCGTGGGCGATCTCGTGAATGGCGGTTTTGACCGTCTGGATTTCGCTCATGCCCTCCTGAATGGCAATGCGGCTTTCAACCGGCGAGAAGAATCCCTTTGCACCGCCCGGAATATCCTCAAAGGAAATAGGGACGGGAGATTCCTGCTTGAGCGCATCGAAGAACGCCTCGTAGTTTTCGACGGTGCCTTTCAGCTCATCGACGATGATGTCCGGAAGCTCCTTGCCGTCCGTCTGGGAAACATCAAAGACACTCACCACCTTGAAGGCAGGACGCAGGACTTCGACCGTTTCCGTGACAGTTTTTCCATCTGCGCCGATTACCGGTTTTTGCGTCAAAGGATCAATCTTCTCACGCTCTTCCTGCGCCTTGTACGGCGCGGGTGCAAGAATCTTGATGCCCTTTTCGCCCTTCATGACCTGACGGTCAAAGTTGCGCTGCCACGAGGTATAACCGGCAACATAGGTTGCCTCCGGCTTCTGCATCGCAATGAGCAGCGTGTTGTTGAAGGAATAGTTGTAGAACTTGGACATCGTGCGGAGATATTCCTTGAACCGCTCGGATTCAAAAAGCTCCTTGATGCCCTGTTCCAGCTTGTCCGTGATTTCGCGGACTTGCTGTGCATTTTTGTTTTCAGCCATCTCAAACCTCCATTTCTTATTTGCTTTTGGGCGAAGAAAACCCCGTCTGGGATTTGCTCAGTAAACGAGCCTTTACCTCAGACGGGGTTTCTCTGCGCGTCATCCGACGATGGAAGATGTTATCCTCGTTCTCCCATTCAATCAGCCGGTCAAACATATCCGGGTGCTTTTTGATCATGTGCAGCAGCTCCGAGTCACTGGCGTTGGGACAGAACCAGCAGCCATTTCTCCGGCAATGAGCGTAGATCGGGGAAAGCAGCCCGTGTTCCGTACAGAGCTTGTAGGCGTCCGCCTCGGTCATGCCGTATTTGGAAAGCAGACTGACCTTCGTTACTCCATCCAGACGAGCAAGGCGTTTTGGCTCATCCTCCGCGATGCCGACATAGCTCACAGTGTCCGGCGAGAGTGCGGCATTGTACTTGCGGACGGGCGGGATTTTGCAGTCTCGATTGACCGCGCACATACCAGCCCATGCGAAACCGCGAACCTCTCCCTTATGCGGTCCGCGAGTGATGACATGATGGAACACATCATCGTAGGTCTTGTCTGCATGGAGAATGGTGAACTTGATGCCCAGCTCCTTTTCGCAGAAGGGCTTGAGCCGGTCATAGATGAAGTCCCGGTGTTCCGGGACTTCGCCGCTTGTATCCTTGTCGAACATGACCTCGCTGAAAACTGCCTCGTCCAGCGGTTCATTGTGCTGTGCAGCCAGCAGGAGCGTTGCCACGCTGTCTTTGCCTCCGCTGCAAGAGGCAACATACTTCGGACGGCTCATCGGTCAAACTCCATCTTGAAGCTGACGTATTTGCCGCCGCTGTCATCCAGACGGATCACCGCGTCGTAGAGCTGAGGCTTCTTCGGCGTGTAAAGCCCGGTCACGCGGCACCAGCCCTTGTCCAGCAGCTCCTTTGCAATCTTCTTGGTCAGCTTCTTTTTCTTGCTGGAAAAGAACTTGTTGTCTTCCCACAGGCAGAAGGAGCATTCTTTGTTCGAGCAGTAGAAGTTGCCCTTGCCGACATAGACCGGAGATCCACAACGAGGACATTTGCCGATTTCCTCCTTGCCCGTGCCGAAACGCTGGGCTTCGGCATCGGAGAGAAACGGGTAGGCTTTCACGAGATCCCCGGTCATCCGGACAATGCCGCTGAGGAAGGCGTCTGCATCTGCCTTGCCGCGCTCAATCTCCATGAGCGTGTTTTCCCATTCCGCAGTCATTGCGGGAGACGTGATCTGTTCCGGCAGAACACAGACGAGGTTGCAGCCGTCCTTCGTGGGAATGAGGGATTTGCCTTTACGCTCTGCAAAGCCGGATTTCACCAGCTTTTCAATGATACCGGCGCGGGTCGCGGGAGTGCCGAGACCTTTCTTCTCGGTGTCATCGTCGAACTGATCATTTCCGGCAGTCTCCATTGCAGACAGGAGCGTGTCTTCCGTGTACTGCTTCGGAGGCGTTGTGAAGTGTTCGGTGACACTGGCAGACACACCTTCCAGCATATCGCCCTCATGGACTTCGGGCAGGGACTTCATGGGATCGTCCTTTTCCTTCGTCTTGAGGGAAGCCTTGAACATCTCTTCAATGGCTTTCCATCCGTTTTGAACAACAGTCTTGCCCTTGACCTTGAACGCATAGCCCTCGCAGGAGAGCGTGATCTGCGTCTCTGCGTAGGTGTGCTTCTCGCCGGTCGCACACAGAAGGCGCATCCCGACAAGATTGAGGATTTTCTGCTCCGACTGAGGAAGCGCGAAAACATCCTGCTTTTCAAGCTGGACGGTCGGGAGAATGGCATGGTGATCTGTGACCTTGCTGTTGTCGGTTACGCGGGCAATGTCCGGAGTGATCGAAACGTCGGTGAAAAGCGGAAGCTGGCGGCAGACGATAGAAATGACCTGACGGGCAGTGTCCTCCATATCATCCGTGATGAACTGACTGTCCGTGCGCGGATAGGTCAGGAGCTTCTTTTCGTAGAGCGTCTGAACCAGATCAAGCGTCTGCTGGGCGGTGAAGCTGTAGTATCGGTTTGCCTCGCGCTGCAAGGTGGTCAGATCATAGAGCTTCGGAGGATTGACGGTTTTCGTCTCCCGCTTGAGAGAAGAAACGACGGCTTGCTTTTTATCGCAAGCCGCCGGCATTGAAGCGGCA
>OGQL01002591.1_pt1 | contig 11395 bp, 6 predicted proteins | sample 1553211 | NCBI WGS metagenome assembly OGQL01 (sample SAMEA2579942, study PRJEB22360) | human gut metagenome
GGGCCGGGTAATACGCCTTCTTGATCCAAACCACGCTCAATGGCTTCTCTCATGGTTTTCCATACTTCTGCCAGATAGTCCCAGATGTCTTCGTCTTCACATTGCTGGACGTATTCCCAGTAATTGCGCCCGGTACGTTCACACCAGTAGAGGATTTCACTCATACGGTTCATATCATAGATTTCCGGAGTTGAGCCTTTGTCGTGCCCTTCTTCGGCTAGAGCACCTCCGCCTACACTGAAAACAGTCCATTCATCTGTCACCTTTCCTTTTTCATTCAAAGATTTGAAAGTCATTCCATTGGGATGAAACGGATAGAAGACATGGGCTTTCCAGATAATTTCTGTAGGCGCATGCGGTTGCAATGTATCTAAAATGGCTACATCGGTCATGTGTCCTTTACCGGTAGCGGCGAGGCTTCCATAAAGAGTAACTTGAAAAGCTTTGGCTTCGGGATGTTTTCCTAAGAAGATTTCAGCAGCCTTGCGCGGTCCCATAGTATGACTGCTGGACGGACCGGTGCCGATGCGGTATAGTTCTCGGATAGATTTCATTTCGTTTTATAAGGTTAGTTATTATGAGGAACAAAGGTATAAAATAAAAGGGGGAAAGTAGCAAAAAAGGAAAAGAAAAACTCTCTTGACAAATAGGAAAGTTGTCAGGAGAGTTTGGAAAACCACCGGTAGGATTTGGTGTATTGTCTTTATTCTAATTGTCTTTGGATACCTTTGTCACCGACGACAAAATACTGATTATTTTCAATCAGCATGGCACGTCCGCGCTTTTTTTCCCGGTTTTCTTTATTGTCCACATTTACTCCGATAACCTTGCCGTTATAGAAAGTGGAAATATCTTTGAAAATGGTATGTCCCACAATAATGTGTTTTGCCTTATAACGGTCCATAATCATTTCTAGGGAGTCTTTTGCCAGCGGATTGTATTTGCCATCGGTGCGTACCAGTCCGCGATACCAGATGGGACCGCTGTTTCCATACAGGAAGGCTGTGAGTGGAGAAAGCGCTTTGCGTTCTTTTTTCGTCATAAATAGTCCTTTACTCATTTCTTCATTGACAGTGGGAATGCTCAAGTTCTTGTCATAGAAGTCTTTGCCCAGTCCGGCATGTACATATAGGTCGTTACCTATCATTTGCATGGTGTTACGGGTTCCCAACCATCTGCCCAGTTCGGTATCGGGACCGAATAGCCGGGGGTACTTCATCTTTAGTTTTTCAGCCAATATTTTATATTTTTCTTTGGTGTATCGGAGGTCATTGGCCAGTACCATCGGTTCATGATTTCCTAGCATGAACGATACGTGTCCTCCGGCTTTGGCTGCTTCCTCTTCCAGTTTGTAGAATAGCCAGAAGATTTGCGGTACATCTTTTCCTCTGTCAAAAATATCACCGATAATCATCAGATGGTTTTTCCCGAAGCTCCATTTGTAGTTTTTATCGATGATATGATTGCCTTGTAACAGGCTGATTACACAGTCCAGCCTTCCATGAGGGTCGGACATGACAAAAACTTTGTCTGCCTGAGGATAATTCCATCCGGGACGTTTTACCGGGTGTAGTTTTACATCAAATGGAAACCTGCCTTTGTGGTCTGTCACATGCAGGGTAAAGTTTTGAGGTAATGTGGTATAAGTGGTATCAATGATATTCCCTTTCTTATCTACATTGATTACTCTGATTTGGCCGTCAGGCTGATACAATACGTATGGACCGTCGGCTGTTAATTCTTCTTTTTTCTCTTTGTCTTTCTTCTTGTCTTTGAAATCAAGAGTTCCGGCACTAAGGCCGGAACTGATGAAGGCGAGGGTAAATGCAAGAAGAAAGTGGTTGATAAAATTAGTCTTGCTTGTCATCGATTTGATTTATAATTCAGTTAGAGTTTATCAATTTGTGTTGATTATTATTTCAGATATTCTGGTGTTTGTACAATATTAGAATTAGCATTAATTTCTTTTTGAGGAATAGGTAATATTGTACGATAATAGTTTCTGTCGAAATCCATAGATGTTTTTTCGTCAGCGAAATGCACTACCTCTTTCATCATATCGTCTGTTTCGTTAATACGAGTTACTCGTAAGTTATTACGTAATAAGTCAAACATGCGGTGCCCTTCACCAATGAGTTCTTTCCTGCGTTCTTCTAGAACATCATCAAGGGTAACCTTTGCGGGCATCGTATAGTCCGGATTTCCTCGGAGTGCAATGGCTTTCAGGTATTTTGCAGCTTTTGTTGCATCTCCGTTTTTCACGGCTGCTTCGGCTGCATTTAAGTAAGTTTCGGAAAGACGTACTATAGGAATATTGGCATCCATAATATTTTCTCCAGGTTGTGGTTGATACTTATTCAAATACATTACTTTTTTGTCTTGATTAACTAATAACTTAATGCGTACATCATTAGGCGTTTCTAACAGATGGTGATAAAAACTGACTGTAATGCACATATCTTGATATCCTTTTGGAGAAGTTAGATATCCCATACTTTCATTGCCGGGGCTTTCGGTAGTAGTATTGACTATTTCGAAGAGAATTTCTCCCGGATTTGCTTCGGAGGCTTCCGTACCCCATACAGTGGGATATTCTTCGGTATTCCATAATTGGTATTTATTGGCTTCCGATCCTTTTATTGCTTCTTCTGCAGCTTGTAAAGCTTCACTGTTCTTCCCCATATACAGATATGCCCGACTTAACAAAGTTAATGTGGCCCATTTACTGATTTTACCTTTCTTATTTAAGGATAAATCTTTTTGATTCAAACTAGTACCTGACCATGAATATGTGGGTATCATTAAACTATCCGCATTCTTTAAGTCTTTGATTATTTGATCATAACATTCAGCTACAGTGTTACGTGAAGGCTTACTGTCGGCAGTGGCTGATGCTGAAGTGATGATAGGTACTCCTAAAGAGGCTCCGTTATCTTTTAAATAAGTATATCCGAAGAAGCGCGTAAGGTCAAAAAGGGCCAGACCACGTATTGCTAATGCTTGTCCTTCCAAATCATTGCGGAAGATATGCTCATCTTCATCGTTTGGAAGAATTTCGATATTGTCAATGCCGTCTAAAATTACATTACAGTTTTGAATGATGGAATAAAGATATGACCAGTGTGTACTTGGTCCATTTGCAGGTAACCAATCCATTTGGTAATAGTGAGCTGTTCTACAAGTTGATTGTACAGCTTGCATGTCATCTCCTGTTACATCTCCGTAGTAGATTAAACGCCCGGAATACGCATAGGCATTACGCATTGTCGCATAAATGGCGTTTAGTGAATAATCAATGTCGGAGAGAGATTTGATACTCGTTTCTGTTGGAATTTGTGTGGACGGTTCTAAATCCAACCAATTGTTTCCACATGAAGTAAACAATCCGATGGATAAGACTATTGATAAAAAATTATGTAATGTTCTCATATTGTTGTTTTTTAGTGGTTAAAAATTGATGTTGAGACCAAAAGTAACGGTTTTTAAAGGCGGTGTGGTTTGAGTTGCACTACCGGCACTAACAGCTTCAGGATCATAATTGTCATAGGCCGCCCATGTCCATAAATTGCTTGCTGATGCATAAAAACGAACATTTCCTATATTGATTTTATTTGTCCATTCTTTAGGTAACGTAATGCCGAATGTGATATTTTTTAAGCGGAAATAATCAGTACTGTGGATACGGCGGCTACTTGTTATTTTATGCATTGATACAGAAGATGATTTACCCAGCATATATACTTCTATATTGGTTTGATCACCTGGCTTTTTCCAGCTATCACGATAATAAGTCGGAATGTTTGCATAGGAATCGTAACCGCCATGTTCTGTCTTTTGTGCCCAAGTATCATAAGAATATCCTCCGAATTGATAGGAGAATAAGAAATTTAAATCAAGCCATTTATAACGCAATGAATTAGAGATACCTCCGTTAACAGTTGGTTCTGCATGTTTATAAGGAATGAATTGTGCATTTTTAGAGTTCTCGGTAATTTCTTTTATATAATTTCCGTTCTCATCCAATTCATTGGTATAGAATAGAGGATTTCCTGTTTCAGGATTGATGCCCGCAAATTCTTGTACATAGAATGTACGATAAGAACTTCCTACTTTGTGTATTTGGGTTCCACTGACAATTTGTGTCTGTTCGCCATCTAATTTTACAACTTTATTGGAGTTATGACCTAAATTGAAAGTTGTATTCCAATTAAAGTCTTTTATTTTAATATTAGTGGAATTAATAGTTAATTCAATACCTTTATTTTTCACTTCACCTATATTCATTAAATAACTACTAAATCCTGTTGTCATGGATACAGGACAGTCCATTAATAAGTTTTTAGTTGTACGGGTATAATATTCAATCGTGAAGTTCAGACGATCCCAAAAACCAAAATCCAAGCCAATATTCATATTATAATTGGTTTCCCATTTCAGATTAGGATTTGCAATTTGGGACATTTGAATACCGGGTTGCTCCAAGTAACCACCACTAATGGAGCTTAATCCCATATAGCCGAAATAATCAGAAGGAAGAGTACCGTTTACACCGTATGATGCTCTTATACGCAAGTCTGTTAACCAATCTTTTACAGGTTGCATAAATTCTTCTTCAATAGTACGCCATGCTCCGGATACAGACCAAAATGTTCCCCAACGATTGTCACGGTGCAAACGTGAACTGCCATCAACACGAAAACTAGCTCCTAGATAATATTTATTTTTGTAATCGTAATTCAAACGGCTTAAATAGGATACCAGTCTGTACCTTGAATCACTTCCCCCTACAGATACTGTTTTCATTCCATTACTAATGGCATGTTTGTCGGGAGTTGTAAAATTGTAAGCTTCCCCTGATAAATAGTCATTGTAGGTATCATCAATTTCATATCCGGCAAGAAAGTCCAAATGATGAATGTTGTTGAAAGTAGTTAAATAGCTTAAGGTGTTACTCCATACCATTTTTTTATATTCTCTTATGCGTTTTACTACTTCTCCATTTTCATCTTCACCGTTGGAAGTACGTGGGTCATACCATTTCTCACCTTTTACAGTAGTGTAATCATAACTGAATGTTGTTTTGAATTTCAGATTTTTTATGATTTCGTATTCGGCATAAAGCGTATTGAATGCGCGTAGCATTTTTTCATGTTTATAATCGTATTCAGCTGATAATTTGGGGTTGCGGTCATTGGCTTTACGAATAAATTTACGATTCCAACTGCCATCTTCATTGTAGACCGGATCTGAAGGAGTAGCCCAATTACGTGAGGAATAGAAAGGAGATGTATAAGTGAATCCTTCGTCATAAACACTCTGATTTACATTTGAGAAAAGTATCTTGGCGCCTACAGTCAATTTGTCTGTTGCACTGAAATCTGCGTTCAAACGCCCTGTTACACGTTCCAAACCGGAACCTTGTACAATACCGTTCTGCTTCATATATGATAAAGAAGAGTAATATTTAAATTTATCGCTGCCACCGGCTAGTGATGCTTCATAGGTAGAATGATGTCCCTTTTGGAAAAGCTCTTTATTCCAGTCTGTGAAACCACACCATGGAATTGGAGCATATTTATCGATTTGCCCATCTGCATAAGTTTTACTTTGTGACATTAGCTCTTCCTCTGATATATTAGGATTTTTATCAGCTAGTTTACGTTGTTGATAGAATATCAATCCATTGTAAATATATTCACGTCGTTCTTCTCCCCCCATAACTGGGCGATAATCCATTGCGAAATCATTGCTACCCCAGTCTGCTTTTAATGAAATTTGTGCTTTTCCGCTTTTTCCTTTCTTGGTGGAGATTAAAATAACTCCATTTGCAGCACGTGAACCATAAAGGGAGGCTGCTGCAGCATCTTTTATTACTGTAATATTTTCAATATCCGAGTTGTTTAATGTAGACATTATGTCAAATCCGGAGTCGGAGCTGGTAGCAGCAACAGAACCGGATTGGACGGGAACACCATCGATTACGTATAGTGGAGAATTGCTTGCATTGAAAGAACCCATACCACGAATACGGATAGAAGTGGAGGCACCAGGCTGACCTGAACTGGAAGTGACTTGTACTCCGGGAGCATTACCTTCTAGCAAACTGGAGAATGAAACTACGGGTAAATCTTTTAATTCTCCTGTCTTCACAGTAGAAGCAGAACCTGCGTATGCCGATTTCTTGAAAGTACCATAACCGGTAACAACCACTTCTTCCATAACATTATTATCAGGAGCCATGACTACTTTCAGTATCTTTCCGGCAGTGGCTTTTATTTCCTGCTTGCCATAACCTATATAGGAGATAATCAAAGTGGCAGGTATACGGTCTACATCTAATGAGAAGTGCCCGTCCAAATCTGTAGTAGTTCCATTCGTAGTACCTTTGACTAAGATATTCGCTCCAATAATAGGTTCTCCCGTCTCATCCAGTACTGTACCGGTTAATGTTGTTTTCTGTTGAGGAACAGCAGACTCTTTTTCTTCAATTTGCTTGATAGCAATAACGCCGTTGTGAACTGAATAGGTCAAACCGCTATTCATAAGACATTTATCAAGCACATTGGCTATTTTTTCGTTATTTACATTTAGGTTTTGGACTTTTATTTGTTTTACATCATTGGTGCTGTATACAAAAGTAAAGTCGGTTTGTCTTTGGATTTCCCAAAGAATTTCACTCAACGTGGCATTCTTGAATGAGGCTGTGACAGTGGCTTGTGCAAACACTTTGTTGGCAGCCTGCATAAAACCTGTGGTAATGATACAGAAAAATAGGAACGTAATCCACAAACGTTTACTACTTTTACCGTGATTGGTGTAGTTGTGTTTTTTGTCCATAATACATCATTTTTATTAGTTATAGAATGTGATTGTTTTGTTATTGACTTTTACGTGTACTTTTTGAGTCTCTTCCAACAAACGTACAAATGGAGTGATTTCCGAATACCGATCTACATTGCATCCGAAGCGTAGGTCTTTTATTTTCTCATTGGCAAAAATTACTTCCATGTCATACCAGCGTGATAGTATTTTCATGATATCTTCCAATCGCTGGTCTTTGAAATGAATTTTTCCTTTTATCCATGAGGTATAAAATCCGGCATCTACCATGCGTATCTGTATGCTGCTGTTTCCGAGGCTGATGGTAGCTTGCTGGGAAGGCTTTAAAATACAGCTTTCTCCAGTTTCTGTATTTACTTTGACAGAACCGTTTACCAAAGTTGTCTGATACTCTTCCTGTGGATAGGCAGAGATGTTGAATGTGGTTCCCAACACTTCTACTTGCATGCCTTGAGTGCATACTATAAATGGTTGCCCTGTTTTGCAGACTTCAAAATAGGCCTCGCCTTCCAGTTCCACTTTGCGTGGACCGTTATCAAATGTCACAGGAAAGCGGAGACTGGTCATTGCGTTCAGATGCACTTTTGTTCCATCACTTAACAATAGAGCATATTCTCCACCTCGTGGAGTTTCCACTTTATTATATACAGGCTTGTTTTTTGGGGCTGTTTTTGATGTTACTTGGTAATTCAGCATTGTAGAGTCCATGTGGACTCGGGCTCCGTCTATTTTCTCAAGCAGACTCTCTGTTTCTTTATTTATATGGATTGTCTGGCCGTCCTCCAATGTCAGAATAGCTTGGGATTCCCCAGGTAGAATGGATTGTGCGATGAACTGTTTGTCCGAAAGAGAAACGGGCGAGGTGAATTTCATGGAAATACTTACAAAAAGGACAGGTAACAGAATGATTGCGGCATAACTTACTATTTTGATATATCTGCTTCTGTTATTATTTCTTTTGATTCGCTTTTCCACTTCTTTCCATCCGGATGAAGGATTGAATGCCGTATTTTTCCGGAAATGTTGCTTTTGGTTTTCTTCATCACAAATTTTCTTGAATAAAATCTCGTGCGCTGTAGATTCTTCTCTCCAAGCAGTTAGTTTTATTGTTTCTTCCGGGGTTATTTCTTCCGACAGATACCTTGCTATGAGGTTGGCTATATAGAAATCTTGTTTTATCATATTTTGACCTGTTTTTTATCTCTTTTATAATAAAACAGGTCTGTTTGAAATTTGGGTGAATAATAAAACGACTTTTTTTGAAAAAAAACAAATTAATGTCTTTTTATATAAAGAACAAGAGAAAGTAATAGTAGTCTTTCAAATTCTCTCTGAGTTTCTTGTAGGCTATTTTCTTTAATGTATGGACTGTTTCTGTAGATATGTTTAGTCTGTCTGCTATTTCTGCGTTTTTTTTCCCTTCCAGAGATAGTTGCATAATGGCTTTCATTTGGTCAGGTAATTTATTTATGGCTTCAGAAACGATACGATAAGTTTCCTCTTCAACGATTGCATCGTGAAAAAAGGAATCCTTTTTCTTTTCGATGACATTTTGAGCGTATTCATATACTACTTTTGAATGCTCCAGTTCATTGAGTGCTTTATTGCGTACAGCTGTATATAAAAATGCTTTTACCTGATGCAGATAAAAAAAATCTTCTCTTATTTGCCATAGTTTGGCAAATGAATCTTGTACAATATCTGCTGAAGTTTCTTGGTTTTCTGTATATTGATTGGCAAATAAGCATAGAGTTACATAATATTTATTGAAAATATCATGAAACCCTTGCTCATTAAGCTTAATACTTATAGTTGTATGAGAAGTTCCCGCTGCCACCTTTGCTTTTAATTTTCTCTAATTTTAGTGCGAATATAGAAAAAATTAATTAAAAACAGCCTCTTATTCTATTAAAATATTATTTTAAGTCTACTACAGTAATACCTGCCCCACCAAATTGTACGTGTTCGTCTTGATAGTGTGCTACTCCTGGAACACTTCCCAAATAGCTGCGAATCAGGGTGCGCAGTATGCCTGTACCTGTTCCGTGAAGGATACGTACACGGTCTATTCCCAATAGTATGGCATCATCGATAAAATAAGTTACTGCCTGTATCGCTTCATCGCCACGCATACCGCGTACATCAATATCTTGTTTGAAATTTAGTTTCTTTTCATATACCCGATCTTGTGTTTCACTGCTGACGAAGGTACTTTTTACCATTGTTTTCTGGGTGGGCTGTATTGGTGTGCTACGTTCCAGCTTATCCAGTTTTACATTGGTTTTTATCATTCCGAACATAACTATTGCATTTTTGCCATTAATTCCTAGTACTTCTCCGACACTGGATTGACCTTTGATCTTTACAGTGCTACCTACAGTGATAGGCTGTTCTTTGGGTATTGACAGTTGGGAAGATTCCGTCTTGGCTTTATCCTTTTTGTTTTTTTTCCGCTCTTGTTTTTCACGGAGTTTTTCCATTTTCCGGATGATTTCATCTTCCTTGTTCTTTTTCTCGATATCTTCTATCTGATTTTTAAAATCAGTCAGTTCCTGACGTGCCGATTGTGTACGTTCTTTGTCGGCTTGTGCTTCCTTGATGATACGGATGGTATTTTCAATTCGGGCATTTGATTCCTGTAACAATTTTTCCGCATCTTCTTTGGCCTTTCGCAAAATCTCTTTACGACTTTTCTCCAGTTCCTGTAGTTCTTCTTCGTATTTGGCGATGGTTTCTTCCATCTGTTTTTCTCGTTTGCGGATGTTCTGACGCTTGGTTTCCCAATAACGTTTGTCACGTACGATATCTTGTAGATATTTATCAGCATTGATATATTCACTCCCTACAATTTCGGATGCGTCGGCTATAACTTCTTCCGGTAAACCTATTTTCCTAGCTATTTCTACTGCAAATGAACTTCCCGGATTTCCTATTTGTAATTGGAATAAAGCTTGCATTAAATGCCTGTCATATAACATGGCACCATTAACCACTCCTTCGTGATCTTCGGCAAAATGTTTCAAATTTTGATAATGAGTGGTGATAACGCCGAATGTGCCCTTTTCATTGAAACGTTTCAACACAGCTTCAGCTATGGCTCCTCCAATTTGTGGTTCTGTACCTCCGCCGAATTCATCAATGAGGATAAGGCTGCGTTTGTTACAGCTTTTCATCATTGTTTTCATGTTGGTAAGGTGTGAGGAGTAGGTACTCAGATCGTCTTCGATACTTTGTTCGTCACCTATGTCTATAAAGATACTGCCGAATAATCCGGCATGGCTACGTTCATGTATCGGAACCGGCATACCACATTGTAACATATATTGTAGTAATCCCACAGTCTTCAGACAAACGGATTTACCTCCGGCATTCGGTCCGGATATAATTAGAATGCGTTGATTTTTAGTTAGTTCTATATCTAGAGGAACAACTTTTTTATTATGCTTGGCCAGCGAGAGTTGCAATAGTGGGTGTATGGCCATGGTCCAGTCCAAAATCTGTTTGTCTTCCAATGATGGTTTGGTGGCGTTCGTCTGAATGGAAAAATGGGCTTTGGCACGGATGAAATCAATTTCTGCCAAAAACTCGTATGACTGGAGGATGGCGGGGACCTGTGGGCGGATTATGATAGAGAAATCTGTCAGGATGCGGATGATTTCCCGGCGTTCTTCTCCTTCCAATTCCCGTATTCTATTGTTTGCTTCCACTACTTCGGCCGGTTCTATGAAAACTGTTTTGCCGGTGGATGATTCATCGTGTACAATTCCCTTGATTTTCCGTTTTAATCCCGGTGCGACAGGGATGACGAGTCTTCCGTCACGCATGGTAGGAGTTACATCTTTATCAACATAACCTTCTGCTTGAGCGTTGCGTAGAATTGCATTCAAACTGCGTGATATGCTTCCGGCTGTCGAGGCCAACTCTCTGCGGATGCGTAATAATTCGGAAGAAGCGTTGTCTTTGATTTTTCCGAATTTGTCTAAGATGTTGTTAATACGCGTGATGAGTTGAGGGAACACGATAATATCTCCTGCCAGTTTTTGTAGGGCAGGGTAGGGGGAGTTTTCTTTTTCTTGTTCTTCGTCATTCGGGGTCAGTGTCAGAAAATGGATGATATCACGAATTGTTTCTAAAGAACGGCGTAAATCAAACAGTTCTTGCTCATCCAAATACATACCTTCTACGCGGATACGTTTTAGTGATGGGCGTACATCAAAAAAATATTGGTCGGGAAAACTGTCTTCCTCTTGTATGATGCGCATGAATTCCATCACCTGTTCCAGCCATTCATTAATATCCTTAAAGGATTCTGAGAAGTTCATTTCATCTACTCTTTCTTGACCTAATGTGCTGAGACATTTCTCTTTTAGTAAATGACGGATGGAATCGAAACCTATTTTCTGTTCGAAATTCTGAGGGTATATCATGATTTATTTCTTTCGTTTATTATTCGTATGCAAAAATACGATTTGAAAATTTTATAGCAAAAAAACTGGTAAACTATTTGCTTATTTAAAATAAAGTCGTACCTTTGCAACGCTTTCAACGGAAAGCA
>OGQL01002597.1_pt1 | contig 11374 bp, 12 predicted proteins | sample 1553211 | NCBI WGS metagenome assembly OGQL01 (sample SAMEA2579942, study PRJEB22360) | human gut metagenome
CGCGGCCCTTTCTTTCTGAAATTTTATTCAGAAACCGATAAAATCCGGCCCGGATTCTTTTTTCGTTCATAACTTTGTGGTAGCATAAGAGCTAAAGTATTCTTTGCCACGGAGAACATTTGCCATGGAACACTACGATTGGAACGACGGCTGGCTCTTCACCCCGGTCTTTGACCCCGCCATCGTGCGGCCGGAATGCCCGGAGCTGACCCTTGAGCCGGTGCGCCTGCCCCACACGGTCAAGACCCTGCCCTACAATTACTGCAACGAGAACGACTACCAGAAGCTTTCGGGCTACCGGCGGGAGTTTTTTGCGCCCAAAGAATGGGAGGGCCGCACCGTCCTGCTCACCTTCGGAGCCGTGGCCCATGACGCCACGGTGTTCTGCAACGGGCGGCGGGTGTTCCACCACAGCTGCGGCTACACCGCATTTACCGTCGATCTGACCAGTGCTCTCCATCTGGGCCAGAAGAACGTGGTGGCTGTCCGCTGCGACAGCCGCGAAGATCTGAACATCCCGCCCTTCGGCGGGCAGATGGACTTTCTGACCTACGGCGGTATCTGCCGCGCCGTCTGCCTCGACGTGAAAGAGCCCGCCTACCTGCGGGACATCTTCATCGAGACGAAGGCCGAGGGCGATTTCCGCATCTACACGGCCACCGTGGGCGAGACGGTGGGCTGCACGTTACAGGCCGAGATCCGCAGCCCCTCGGGCAGCCGGGCGTTCTACACCGGCGAGCTGTCGCTGCCCATCACCGGCGCACTGAACAGCGTCCATCCGTGGAGCATCGAGCACCCCACCCTCTACACCCTGACCGTCCGGCTCATCCGTCCCGGCACCGGCGGCCTGCCCGACCGGGTGCTGGACGAGAAAAGCTGCCGGTTCGGCTTCCGCACCCTGCAGTTCGTGGCAGGCGGGCTTTACCTCAACGGCCAGCGGGTGGAGCTGCGGGGCCTCAACCGCCGCCAGAGCTACGCCTATCAGGGCTATGCCATGCCCGACAGCATCCAGCGTCTGGACGCTCAGCTCCTGAAAAAGCAGCTGGGCTGCAACGCCGTGCGCCTCACCACGCCCCCCAGCCCCGCCTTCCTCGATGCCTGCGACGAGCTGGGCCTTTTGGTCTTTGTGGAGATGCCCGGCTGGCAGCACGTCGGCGACGACATCTGGAAAGCGCAGGCTCTGCAGAACTGCCGCGAGATGGTCTGCCAGTGCCGCAGCCACCCCAGCATCTTTTTGTGGGGTGTGCGGGTCAGCGGCAGCGCCGACGACGAGAGCTTTTATAAGCGCACCAACGAGACGGTCCGCCGCCTCGACCCCACCCGCCCCACGGCTGGGACCCTGCTGGGGGGCGCGGCGCCCGCCCCCCCCCCCCCGGCCGGCCACCCGCAGCACCCGCCGCAGCCAGCTTCTGGAAGATGTATACGCCTACACCGACTACTCCTACCACGGGCGCGGCGTCGGGTGCGAGGCCCGCACCGCCGTCACCCCCGACACCCGGAAAGGCTATCTCATCAGCGAGTTCGAGGGCGCCCAGTTCCCGGCCAAGTCCTTCGACGACGAGCCCCACCGCCTGGCGCAGGCCCTGCGCTACGCCGCCGTCCTCAACGACACCATCGCTCAGCAGGGCCTGGCGGGCAGCTTCGGCTGGTGCATGACCGACTACAACACCCACCGCGAATTCGGCAGCGGCGACCGCATCAGCTATCAGGGTGTGATGGACATGTTCCGCAGCCCGAAGCTTTCTGCCGCCGTCTACGCCAGCCAGAAGACGCCCCGCTCCCCCTCCGACATCGTGCTCGAAGTCTCATCCAGCATGGCGCTGGGCGACCATCCGGGCGGCTTTGCGGGGGCGTGCTGGGCGTTCACCAACGCCGAAAGCCTGCGGCTCTACCGGGACAACGACTTCGTAGCCGAGTTCACCCCCGACCGCCGGGGCCGCTTTGCGGCTCTGCCCCACCCGCCCATCGAGATACACGATTTCGTGGGCCTGCTGCTGGAGAAATACGAGGGCCTCGACCGCACTGCCGCACCGCAGGTGGCCGCCATCCTCAACGAGATGCGCCGGGACGCCATGGAGCTTTCGCCCCTGTCCCGGGCGCGGATGTACTCGCTGCGCCTGAGCTGGAACGAGCTGGTGCAACTTTACTACAAATATATCGGCGTGCTGGGCAGCCCCGCTGCCGTCTACCGCTTCGAGGCCGTGTGGCATGGCCGGGCCGTCCGCACCGTCGTGAAGGAGCCGGTGCAGAGCGTCCGGCTGGAATGCACCGTCCACAATCCCATCCTGACCGACGGCCCCACCTGGGACTGTGCCGCCGTGAGCCTGCGGGCCATCGACCAGAACGGCAACCTCCTGCCCTATTGTGGTGAGGCCGTTCAGCTGAGCGTAGAGGGGCCGCTGCGCATCCTCGGCCCCAGCGTCGTCCCTCTGCGGGGCGGCATGGCAGGCACCTATCTCGCCACCACCGGCGAGGCCGGCCCGGCCAAGCTCCACTGCCGGATGGAGGGTGCCCTGGACACCGAAGTTTCCCTCACCATCCGCTGCCGGGAGGAGTGAGCGGCCCTTAAATGCCGTCTCTTTACGATAGGTTTGCACTCTGTTCAAAATTTTCTCATGGTTGCATGGTATCCTGAAAGCAGAAAAACACAGAAGGGCGGCGCTCCCGCCCCTCTTTTATGAGGAAGGACGTTTATGAAAGAAAAGATACGCCAGTTCATGATAGGTCGCTACGGCACCGATGGTCTGAACCAGTTTTTGAACATCGCCTCTCTCGTGCTGATCCTGGTCTATATCCTCACCCGTCTGCCGCTGCTGCTGTACGTCGGCGTGGTGCTGCTGGGCTTGTGCTACTACCGGATGTTCAGCCGCAACATCTCCAAGCGCACCGAAGAAAATTATAAATACTATGCCGTGAAGGACCGCATCCGCAATAAGTTCAGCGGCCTGAAGGACCAGTGGGACAACCGCAGACTCTACCACTATTACCGCTGCCCCCAGTGCCGCCAGAAGCTGCGCGTTCCCCGGGGCCGGGGCCGCATCCAGATCTCCTGCCCCCGCTGCGGCACCCAGTTCATCAAGAAGAGCTAACGTATGTTTGGATATGTCATCCCGAATCAGGCCGCGCTGGACGACGAGGCCAAAGCCCGCTACCGCACGGCCTACTGCGGCCTCTGCCGCCGCATCGGTGCGCTCCACGGCCTGCGGGGCCGTCTGACGCTGAGTTACGATCTGACGTTTCTGGATCTGCTGCTTTCCAGCCTCTACGAGGGTGAAAGCGAGTGCATCACCGGCAGCGGCCACTGCCCCATCCACCCCATCCGGAAGATAAATTGGCGGCACAGCGGCCCCACCGACTACTGCGCCGATATGAGCGTGGCGCTCCACTACTACAACGCCGCCGATAAATGGAACGACGACCACAGCCTGCTGGGCCTCGGCTTCGAAAAGCTGCTGGACTCCCCTGCTCAGACCGCCGCACAGCGCTGGCCCCGACAGTGCAGCGCCATCCGCACCTGTCTGGACAGGCTGGCAGAATATGAAGCTGCCGGGAGCGAAGATCTGGATGCCGTGTCCGGCTGCTTTGGCGAGCTGATGGCAGAGCTGTTCGACTACCGGCAGGATCACTGGTCGCCGGAGCTGCGCAGCATCGGCTTCCATCTGGGCAAGTTCATCTACCTGCTGGATGCCTATGACGATCTGGAGCATGACCAGCGCAAGGGGGCCTACAATCCGCTGAAAGCACTCAGTCAGCAGCCCGGCTATGAGGAAGAGATGAAAGAGATCTTTGAGCTGCTGCTGGCGCAGTGTGCCCAGAGCTTTGAACGCCTGCCCTGCGTGGAGGACGCAGACCTGCTGCGCAACATCCTTTACTCCGGCGTATGGCTCAAATACAACTGCAAAACAGCCAAGCAGGCCCGCAGCCGTGGCTGAATGGCGGCTTTGTCTTGATTTTTCCACGGCAATACGGTAGACTATAAACATTGCGCGGCACTGTGGCTGCGCGAAATGAGACGTGAGGAAGTATATCCATGAGAGACCCCTATGAGGTGCTGGGCGTTTCGCGCGGCGCAAGCGATGACGAGATCAAAAAAGCATACCGCGCCAAGTGCAAGCGCTGGCACCCGGACCTGAACCCCAACGATCCTACCGCCGAGGAGCACTTCAAGGAAGTGCAGGCGGCTTACGATGCCATTACCAAGGGCGAGACCGGCCCCCAGATGGGCGGAAATCCCTACGGCAGCTACCAACAACAGGGTTACGGCCAGCAGCAGGGTTATCAGAACGGTTACGGCGGTTTTGACGGATTCGATGGCTTTGACCCGTTCGGTTTCGGGTTTGGCTTTGGCGGCTACCAGCAGGGTTACGGCCAGCAGGGCGCAAGCTATTCCGGCTCCGACAGCCCGGAGATGCAGGCCGCCCGCAACTTTGTGGCCAATGGCCGCTATGCGGAGGCCCGCCGCGTGCTGGACGGCATGACCGGCCGCAATGCCCGGTGGTATTATCTGTCCTCCCTCGCAAATCAGGGCTTGGGCAACCGCATCGATGCGCTGCAGGATGCCCGCCGTGCCGTGCAGCTGGACCCGGGCAACACCGAGTACCAGATGCACCTGCGCCGGATGCAGAACCCCGGCCAGACCTACCGCACCACACAGGCCACCTACACCAGCCCCGGCGGCCTGATGCAGTGGTGCTGGAGCATGATCCTGCTGAACCTGCTTTGCAACTGCTGCTGCGGCGGCTGGGGCTTCCGGTTCCGCATGTGATCCCGTTTTTCTCATAGGATACAGCAAGACCCCGCACCTTCTGGTGCGGGGTCTTGTTTTTGCTTTACGACATCACTTTACGGTGATGTTGCGGCTGATCTTGCTGCAGGAGTAATTGCCGCCGATCTCTGCCGTCTGCACATAGGTGCCCGGCTCTGTGGGCAGCTCGCTGGTGGCATCACTGCCCCAGCCGGACTTCTTGTAGCTGTAGCGGATCTTATCGGTGGGCACCACCTGACCATCCACTTCCAGCACAGCCGCTTCATTGAAGCTCTGCAGCTCTTCGGCGGTCATGGGCTTTTCGGCCTGCTGTGCCCAGTACATGCGCACGCCGTTTGTCTTGGGCTTGATCTTGAACATGGCAAAGCCTGCGGTGTTCATATCGCTGCTTTCCAGCGCCAGTGCACCGGCCACATAGTTGCCGGCATCCACCGGCTGCTCGTCCAGATAAATGCGGCTGAACGCGCCCTCCGGCAGATACTTGCGGATCAGGTTCAGCGCAAGGCGCAGGCCGTTGGACACCTGATCGATGGTAGGCACATAGAAGTGCAGTACATCCATCACCGAGACGGCCTCATCGGCCACCCGCAGCAGCACGCTGACATCGTTGCCGTCGATCAGCTGCTTGAGGTAGCTGTACACATTGAACTCCTCTGCCTGATCCGGTGTCTTGGACATCTTCTTGGGCAGCGGGATCATCTTGAGCAGCGTGCGGATCTTATCCGACAGCACCAGCGTCACATAGCCATTCGCTTCGCCGCCAACGCCCACCACAACACCGATATACTGGGTATCGGCAGGGTTGGTCTGCACCTCCAGCTTGTAGTTGGAGCCATAAACAAGGTCGCCCGTGGCTTTGAGCCGGATGGAAACCATATCATTCTGCTGCTCCAGCGCTGCATTTTCCTGCGGCAGAGCTGCTGCGGCAAACACCGGCGTTGCTGCCGCGCTGAGCAGGAACACTGCTGCCAGTGCAAGAGCTATCAATCGTTTGGCCTTCATTGCTTAAGACCTCCTTATTCTATAAAGGGATCGCACAGCCGCGCCCCACGGCACACTGCGTCGGGAACCGGCATGATACCATGCCTGTTGCACCTCGATTTTACCGCAAAACGCTGTTTTGGTCAATAACGTGATTCAAGTAATTCAATTTTTTTATATTTTATGCAAAAAAGAGGAACCTGCCCTCTTCCAGTGGTTTCTCCCTCAAGTTCATTCATCAATAAAATATTCCGGGTGGACGCTGCGGGCCTGCGCCACCGACTGCTTATACCGGCTCAGGTGGCTTTCCAGCGCTTCGCTCACGTCGTCCGTGCTGCCGTGCAGCAGTGCTTCCAGAATTGCCGTGTGCGAGGAGCAGACCGACTTGTTTTCCTCGGTCTGCAGGCTGAACTTGCGGATGCGCTCCACATGCTGCAGGCTGGCCAGCATGTGGTCGTAGTGAGCTTCCATGCCGCACAACTCAAAGGATTTGCGGTGGAATGCATTATCCAGCTCCAACATACGGGCAGTGCGGTCCGGCTGGCTCATATCCGCTTCCAGCACACGGTATGTCTCAATGTTGCTGCGGTATTCTTCCTCCTGCCGGGGTGTCACATGGCCGCGCAGCCGGTTCAGGATCTCTTTTTCCAGTGTATAGCGGGCAAACTGCTCCATCTCCATCAACTTCAGGTTGATGGGTGCCACATGGGTGCCGCTCTGCGGTTTGATGTCCACCATGCGGGCCAGATTGAGCATCAGCAAAGCCTCCCGCATGGGCGTACGGCTGATGCCCAGCTCTTCGGCCAGCTCCCGGTCATTCAGCGGATCACCGGGCTTCAGCTCCATCGTGATGATCCGGCTGCGGATCGTCTGGTATGCCGTTTCGCGCGCACTCAGTAATGGCATGTGGTCTCTCTCCCTTCAACCTCCGGTGTAAAGCAAAAATTGATATACTAGTATTGAAGTTATCAAGACCATATTACCCAACCACAGGGCGGCTGTCAAGTGTGGCTGCAACTAAAAATCGCCAACATTTTTCTCTGTTTTGTCAAGACAGGCCCCATGGCAGCACAAAAGCCCTCCGGGTGAAGGGCTTTTGCTGCGTTTACTTTTTAGTGGAACGGTACACCACCGGCACCCACACAAAGGCCACGGCCAGACCGCACACCACATCAATGATGGAGTGCTGCTTGGTGAACACGGTGGACGCACAGATCAGTGCAGCCCACACCCAGGCCAGAATTTTCAGGGCCGGGCGCTCCTTTGCCAGCTTGCTGTGGCTGAACGCCAGTGCCATGCAGGCCGAGCTTTGGCAATGGATGGACGGGCACACATTGACCGAGGCATCCGCCCTCCAGATCAGCTGCATGATGCTCATTGCAATGTTGCTGCGGCCCACCGCATCCACTGTGGGGCGGATATCCAGACCGTTGGGCAGCAGCATGTACAGGATCAGGCAGAAGGTCATGCCGGAAAACATGGTCAGGCAGAGCTTATCGTAGCTTTGGGTGTCGCACCACCACAGCAGGGCCGTCACACCAGCCAGCAGCACAAACCAGCTGCAATACGGAAAGATGAACCACTCATTGAAGGGGATCCGGTCATCAAGCGGGGCGTGGATGATATATTTGGGATCTTTGATGGTCAGATCCAGCCAGAAGAACCAGATCAGATACACCACCCAGTACAGCTGGAACCACAGGTGCGGGCGGCGCCGGCTCCACAATTGTTTGGGATTCATGGTATTTCTCCTATATTTTCAATGTGATAAGATATGATTATACCACATCACGCCATCTTGCGCAAACCTTTCCGGTGCGATAAAATAAAAAGAGTGTTGTAAACTTGCGCTCTGTTTTTGAGCGTACCTATTATAAAAGGAGCCATTATGTTGCAAAGCTTTCCCCTTGTCCGCCTTGCCGCGCTGGATCTGGACGGCACCCTGCTAAACCGGAACAACGAGGTCACCCTTGCCACCCGTCAAGCCATTGCCCGCGCTGTAGAGCATGGCGTGGTGGTGGTGCCCGCCACAGGCCGCCCGCTGGCCAGCCTGCCGCCTGTTGTGGCAAAGCTGCCCGGCATCCGGTATGCCATCACCTCCAACGGTGCCGCCGTGTGGGACCTTGGCGATGACCCCATGGGTGCTGTGCACAGCCGCTATGCCAACGCTGCCCAGCGCCACACCAGCGAACCCGCCTGCCTGCTGCACCGCCTGATGCCGACAGAAGTGGCACGGGAAGCTTTTGACCTGTTCCAGCAGTACGATGGCGAGCTGAGCGTATTCAGCGACGGCCTTGCCATCAAGACTCCGGAGGGCATTGCAAAGCTCACCTCCCGCACCGCCCGCTTTCTCTCCTCCGAGGCGCGGCAGAACCTGACCGACGGCCGCTTTACCGTCATTCCCGGCATCGAGAGCTGGATGTCCCGCCATGCGCACGAGATCGAAAAACTGTGCATGTTCTTCGACAGCACCGAAAAGACCGCCGCTGCCCTGCCAAAGTTTCAGGCTATCCCGGGCGTGGCCGTGGTGCAGGGTTCGCCGGATAACATTGAAGTGACCGCTGCCGGTGTGGATAAGGGCAGTGCCCTGCTGGCTCTGGCCGACCTGCTGGGCATCCCCCACGAGAACACCCTTGCCGTGGGCGACAGCGAGAACGACCGCGCCATGCTGGAAAAGGCAGGGATCGCCGCTGTTATGGCCAACGGAATGCCCCAGATCAAGGCCATTGGCAGCATTGTGAGCGAAGCCGACTGCGACCACGACGGCGTTGCAGAGCTGTTCGACAGGCTTGGTATTTGAGCAAACCGGGGCAAAACGGCCCTGCTTTTCAGGTCATTCGTCATTTTTGTGCAATGTATACAAGCTCTTATGCAAAACATTGTGCTTGTTGAGCATTACCAAACGGCCCGCTCTCGTTTATACTAAAGATACGAATGTGCGGTGGGGAAGGTATGCCCATTGGGGCCCTCAGCCGCAGGAGTTCATGCAAATGTTAAAAAGGAGAAATGCGTTATGAATCCCATCGTAGAAAAGGTCTATCAGATCGGCATTATCCCTGTTATCGCTTTTAACAGCGTTGATGAAGCCCTGCCCCTGTGCAAGGCTCTGGCTGACGGCGGTCTGCCCGCAGCTGAGGTCACCTTCCGTACCGCATGTGCTGAGGATTGCATCCGCAAGATCCACGAGGAGATGCCCGAGATGCTGCTGGGCGCAGGCACTGTCCTGACCACCGAGCAGGCTGACCGTGCAATGGCAGCAGGCGCTTCCTTCATCGTTGCTCCCGGCTTCGACCCCGAAGTCTGCAAGCACGTCATCGACAAGGGCGGCATCATGATGCCCGGCACCTGCTCTGCAGGCGAGATGCAGCAGGCTATGAACATGGGCTGCGAGGCCCTGAAGTTCTTCCCCGCTGAGGCAAACGGCGGTGTCGGCATGCTGAAGAACATCGGCGCTGCCCTGAAGAGCGCACGCTGGATGTGCACCGGCGGTGTCAACGCAAAGAACGTCAACGATTATCTGGGCTACGACCAAATCTTCGCTGTGGGCGGCACCTGGATGTGCAAGAGCGACGTGATCAAGGCTCACGACTGGGCTAAGATCACCGCTCAGAGCAAGGAAGCGGTTGACACCATGCTGGGCCTGAAGCTGATGCACATTGGCATCAACACCGAGAACGAGGAAGAGGCCATGAAGATGGCAAACCTCATCGGCAGCCTGCTGAACATGAAGGTCGCTCCCGGCAACTCCAGCATCTTTGTCGGCAACAAGGAGTTCGAGATCATGAAGAAGGTCGGCCGCGGCACCAATGGCCACATCGCCATCGGCTGCAACAACGTGGATCGCGCTATCTATCACCTGTCTCAGCGCGGTGTCAAGTTCGATCTGGACAGCAAGAACGTGAAGAACGGCAAGACCATCGCCTGCTACTTTGCAGACGAGATCGGCGGCTTCGCATTCCACCTGGTTCAGGCCTGAGCTCCGGCTCCCCTATCCGTGAAAGCCCTGCTGCGCCGGGGATGCCCCGCAGCAGAAGGTCATAAACACCTGTAAATAAAAGGAGAATAACCAATGAAAGTCGTTACTTTTGGCGAACTGATGGTTCGTCTGCAGCCGTTCAACTACGAGCGTTTCGTTCAGGCTAACAGCCTGGAGTTCAGCTTCGGCGGCGGCGAGGCAAACGTTGCTGTTTCTCTGGCCAACTACGGTCTGGACGCAGCTTTCGTCACTAAGCTCCCCGCACACGCAATCGGTCAGGCCGCTGTCAACAGCCTGCGCCGTTACGGCGTTGACACCAGCATGATCACCCGCGGCGGCGATCGCGTTGGCATCTACTACAACGAGAAGGGTGCTTCTCAGCGTGGTTCCGTCTGCATCTACGACCGTGCCAACAGCGCCATCCAACTGGCTCAGCCCTCCGACTTTGATTGGGATAAGATCTTCGAGGGCGTGGACTGGTTCCACTTCACCGGCATCACCCCGGCTCTGGGCGAGAATGTCGTCGAGATCTGCCGCGAGGCCTGCAAGGCTGCTAAGGCTCACGGCGTGAAGATCAGCTGCGACCTGAACTACCGCGGCAAGCTGTGGACCCGTGACCAGGCTCGTGAGGCTATGACCAAGCTGTGCGAGTACGTTGACGTCTGCATCTCCAACGAGGAGGACGCTAAGGACGTGTTCGGCATCGAGGCTGAGGCTACCGACATCTACGGCGGCAAGCTGAACGCTGAGGGCTACAAGAGCGTCGCCAAGCAGCTGGCTGACAAGTTCCACTTCGAGAAGGTCGCTATCACCCTGCGTGAGAGCCACAACGCTTCCGAGAACGGCTGGAGCGCTATGCTGTACGATGTCGCTTCCAACGAGTACTGCTTCTCCAAGAAGTATGAGCTGAAGATCATCGACCGCGTTGGCGGTGGTGACTCCTTCGGCGGCGGCCTGATCTACGCTCTGCTGAACGGCAAGAGCACTCAGGATGCTGTTGAGTTCGCTGTTGCTGCTTCTGCTCTGAAGCACACCATCGAGGGCGACTACAACATGATGACTGTCTCCGAGGTCGAGAAGCTGGCTGGCGGCGACGGTTCCGGCCGTATCCAGCGCTAAGCAGGAAAGGAGATCCGCTATGGATATCCGTTATTCCTGCAACCAGAAAGACTTCAAGCGCTATACCACCGAGGAAATGCGCGATGAGATGCTCATCACCGGCCTGTACAAGGCAGATGAAGTCGTGGCCGTCTACAGCCATGTGGACCGCATGGTCACGCTGGGCTGTATGCCTGTCCACGAGACGGTCTCCATCGACAAGGGCATCGACGTCTGGGCCAACTTTGGCACCCACTATTTCCTCGAGCGCCGCGAGATCGGTATCTTCAACATCGGCAAGGACTCCACGGGCATCGTGGTGGCCGACGGTGTGAAGTACGAGCTGGGCTATAAGGACTGCCTGTATATCACCCAGGGTACCAAGGAAGTTACGTTTGCTTCCGCAGACCCCGAGCATCCGGCAAAGTTCTATATGGTCTCCGCTCCGGCACATTGCTCTTACGAGACCCGCCTCATCAAGATGGCTGATGCAAATCACCGTCCTCTGGGCAGCGTCGAGACCTGCAATAAGCGCACCATCAATCAGTTCATCC
>OGQL01002604.1_pt1 | contig 11364 bp, 10 predicted proteins | sample 1553211 | NCBI WGS metagenome assembly OGQL01 (sample SAMEA2579942, study PRJEB22360) | human gut metagenome
TTGGATTGTTCATATATTAAGTATTTACTTTATTTAAAGACGCCAGTAGAATTGACTATCCATCCAGATGATTTCACTGATCTTACTGAACGTCGTTTTCCCTCAAAAACAGGCCAATTTACTCGTTGGATTGGAGCTAATGACTTGTTGTCTGATGCCCTCTATGTTCTCACATATGAAATTAATGAAAACTACTTAATAGTTCCTTATCAAGACAAGACTGTAGACGGACAGATGAGACGTCGCTGTTTATTGCCTATAAAACGACTTGCACTGGACTTTTTTACAATAGACAATCTTGTTGATAATATGACTATTATTCGTCGTGAGGAGAATGTTTATGTCGTTACATTAAAAGTGGATCTTGCTAATGGAGGTCATGTTGTACTCCGGCGTGAATATAATGTAGGAGATAAAAAATTTCCTAATGGCATTATTGTAAATGGGGAAGCTATGAAACCTTTTGCGTTTGGCATTTATCCATTTGTAAAGTCTAATCAAAACCAAAATATTTATAAGGTTTTATTTTATAATAGTTTTGAAGAGCAATATAATATAACATTTTATAAGAGAGATGATAATGGTGAAATTCAAAAATTTCTTGCGACGGAATGTAAATGTAACAAGACCAATGATATAAATACCAATCAAGAAGAGTTGCCAGTCAATTGTGAATACCATCATTTAGAAACTAAGGATGGTTTAGAATTTGCTGAGCTTTCTGTCGAAGGTAAAGGTACCTCGCTTATAGTCCCTAAGTTAAGAATTGTTCATGATATTCCAGGTACTATTAATGTTGGTATAGATCTTGGTACTTCAAATACTTATATTGCCTATACTTATCAACCGATTGGTGACGAAGATAGTGGCGATGTTCCTGATGTCGAGGAGATTTGTACCAATCATAAAGTTGAAAAAAATAATAAGGAATGGAATGAACTGACGTTTATGAATAAAAAGTGCGAAAAGAAGGATGATCCTAATGCTCCAGAAAAGAATCGGGAAGATTTGTATTTACGTACTTCCGACCGGCAGGATGCAAAACCTTCAGATGAATGGCTTGATAGTCAACTCTGTGAGTTTATTCCTTCGCGAGTAGATCCAAATCTTGAAAATGAAAGTTATTGCTTCCCTATTCCTACTGTTATCAATTTCCTTAGAAAAAACGCAAAACGTGTGGAAGTTGTTTATAATGAAGAACTTATACCATTATTGCATTGCGCTATTCCTTTTGCTTATTACGAACGCGGTACTCGTCAAAGTCAGCAGAAGAACTATCATGATCTTATTAAGGATGGTAGTAGGTTTAAGTGGTTTTATAAAAAGAACGAAGATGGAGACTTTAAAACAGATAAATTTGCAAAAGCTTGTTTTAAAGCATTTGTTTCTGAACTTTTGTTTATCGTTCGCAGCCATCTTGTATCTAAAGGATATAGTCTGGAAAATACACATATTCTTTGGTCGTATCCTTTGTCATTTTCTCCGCAATTAGTTCAGGATTATATAGATACGTGGAATGAGGGCTATAAGAAAATTATTAATCCATTAGTTAAAGACAGTGATATTGAAAATTATGTTCATTACACGAATGAATCTCGTTCTCCTATTTTCGAATGTTTGAATAATCCTGCAACAGTGGATCATCTTACATTGTTGGCGGATATTGGGGGAGGTTCTACTGATATTATTGGGTATAAGAATAAAAAACCAATGTTTATTTCTTCATTTGGTTTTGCTGGAAATGCTTTATATTTGGATGGTGGTCTTAATACTGTGGAACCAAATGCGATGAATGGTACTATCCTTAAGCATTTCGTTAGCAAACAAGATATATTTAATTATGAACAAGGCACAAGCAAAACTAAGAAAATATCTAAGGACGATGCTATTAGTACACTAATGAACTATGGATTCGCAAAGGATTTTAATAATTTTCGTAAGATATTTGACAATGCAGGACCTAAGTTTATGTTATTAATGCACAATGCAGCACTTATATACCACATAGCACAGCTTTGTAGAGTAAAATCGCCAAATGAGATGCCCGTTTCAGTATTTTTGACTGGTAATGGATCTAAATTGTTTGTGCTAAATAGTGGATATAAAGATATGATTCGCAACATATTCCAATATGTCTATGAAAGTAGTGAAAACAGTGCAATAATAGCAAGTGCTGCTACTGATATGCAAATCATAAATCCTAAAAATCCTAAGGCCGCAACTGTACATGGAGCTTTAAAGGGATATTGTAAAGGACAGCTTGCGACTAATGCAAGTGCTACTGCGGATCAGGTTGTTATGCTTGGTGACGCGAGTACTGTTTTTGATGTGAAAGTAGGTGAAGGTGGTGCTCAGGTTTCTTTTGATGGAGACTATAAAGAAGCTATTAAGGTAAATATTAAGACCTTCATTGAAATGTTCTATAAAATTGTTTATACTACAGCTTCTCCGGTGTTGGAAAAGGATAAGGTAATTAAGGCTGTGGATTATGTCAGTGGTGATAGTCACTTGCGCATTAGTGATAATGGTGTGTTGTCAGACTCCTTATTCTTTCAATATGTAGCTTTGGTTATGCAGAAGTTGTCATTTGATTTAAAGGATAATTATGATAATAAAAGTAAGTGATTATTATGTAGTGTAATTATTGCACTTTGCGAAGGTGGTGCATTTGCACCATTCTTCGCATCTAAATTATTATTCAATGAAAAATATATTTGATGAATCAGAAAACTTGTCTTTAGAAGAGCGCATAACGATACTCAGTGATATGATAAATGGATTATGTGATCGTTTTGATCGTTTTGAAAGAATATTATTGAAGATTGAGGATTCTATATCTGTTGATAATTTGAGATTAAAGGAGCAAGAGTGCATATCTACAAGTAGTGATGATGGAGTTGATAGAATGCAGAAACAGAGTTGGGGAATGTTGCAAGTTGAGAATGATACTAAAAATGTTTCTTCAGAAGTCTCTTTTGCAGAAGAAAACAATGCCTCTGAGCCTTTTTCTTCTCAGATTAGATATTGTGGGCAACCTGCAGGCTGCGGATTCGAGATTGATGATATTACAGAGGAAAAGGGGATTCGTTCACTTTATGTAATTGAACTTATTGATGGAAATACTGCATTGTATTATCCTTTAGAAGAAAAAATAGTACGTTTTAAGAACAGTTTGACTTCTTTATTTATGCCAGTGTGCGATATGGATACAGACTTATTAGATTGCGAATCTTTTGAAGTGGAAAAAGAAAACTATGGAATTTTGACTTTAGAAGATGGGAGTTATTGGAAAGTAGTAAAGAAATGTTTGGTTACATGTATTAAATAAAATCATATGAGATTAAATGGAAAGAGTGTTCTAATTTTTATGCTATTAATAATATTAATAGCGGTCTTTGTTTGGCCATCCAATTCAATGACGATTCGCATTGTAGAGGATGGTAATACTATAATTTTATCTAATGGAATAACTGTTAAACTTTTAGGTGTTTCTAGTACGCAAGAAGGAAAAGAGGAATTGGAGGGTTTAATTGGTAAGAAAGTTGAGATAATACCTGATTACACAGCTCCTTTTGAATTAAGTAGACTAGATAAATCATCTGTTGTATATGCTTATGTTCTTATTCCCCAATATGAGTATGAATGTATAAATTCAACAATTTTGAAACAAGGGAAATCAACACTTGTGGAAAACTGTAAAGATAGTCTGAATGTATTTCGTAGGTATGTTGCGAAAGGAAAAGAATTAGTTGTCACACCACCAACTCCTACGCCAGTCCCAACTATAAATTATAGTGAGGATGATTTGAAATTACCTAATTATACACCATCTGGAGAAAGAAAACATAGTGCATGGTATACTGATGGCAATCTAAATTTGCAAATGTTGGATGAAGCATGTGATTATGATTTGCCATATACCAAAAGTTTTGCAAATCAATTAGCTGGCCGTTCAGAAGGTAATTTTAATCCTGGTCAAATATGTGAAATTTTTGATTATTGCTATAAAAAATGGAAGTATGTGAATGACCCCAATGGCCATGAATACGTGGCACGTGCTTCTGAAACTATTGCTGCTTCTTTAACTGGAGATTGTGACGACTTTTCTGTTCTTATGGCATCATGTTTATTAGCTGTTGGTGCTAATGTATGCGTAAATACAGGAGATAATCCATCGGGTGGACATGCTTTTACAGAAGTCGATATATCTGAGTTCAATACCTCTGATGTTTTGGAACAAATTAGAAATTATTTTTCAGAATATGATATATCATCACTTTGCATACGTCAAGATGGAAATAGAAAATGGTTGAATTTAGATTGGCAGGCAGCATACCCTGGTGGTAAATACTATGATTGTAGTTCGAGAAGAGATTCTTATCCGTGTATAGGAGGCAAATGGTCTTGGAAAAAAATAAATTAGTATGATCATGGTTTTTATACTTTCATTTTGAGTCTATTAAATAAGCCAACTTTACGGTTGTTGGAAATGGACAATTGACAAGTTAATCTTTGTTTCTTTGGTGGCATATTTTGTTGCGTTGTATTGTTTTATAGTGAGATCTTATATCGTTGAATAATTTAGTGATCCTTGTTATATGAAATATTGTTCAAATTGTGGTAACCTACTTTCTGATATAGATAAGTTCTGTGACTCTTGTGGAAGAAATGTTGATGCTGGAAATAGTCAACCTATTACAAATTTGGTAGATGAGAAGGGGTCTATCATAGACTCTCTTAATGAATATGTTGGTAATACCAATTCTGTAAACTTGAACTGGAAAGACTTATTTACGGATGTATTTAAATCACATTCTGTGGATGAAGCCGAGGATATTTTTATTTGTGGAACAAAAAAGACTACTCCATTATTATCTGAGGTTTCGGCTACTTGGCCTAGACCATGGCTTTATAGTCGTGTCTTCTTTATTTTTGTATTGACGTTCATTTTGTTGAGAGTTTGCTGGGATTTCTTTAATAATACGAATGTTATTCCTGGGATGATTGCTGTAGGAGCATTTACGGTACCGCTAACGACTTTAATCTTTTTTCTTGAGGTAAATGCTTTCCGAAATATAAGTGTTTATTATATTGTTAAGACACTTTTAGTTGGAGGCTGTGCTTCCTTGGTTGCTACTCTCTTTCTATTTTCCATAATAGGCTTTGGTGAAATGGATTTTGCAGGTGCATGTATGATTGGAATTATTGAAGAAGTAGGAAAGGTTATTATAGTATATTTTTATACAAAAAGACTACTCAGTTGTAATTTTATTCTTAACGGATTACTTATAGGTGCATCAGTGGGTGCCGGATTTGCTGCATTTGAATCATCTGGATATGCTTTCAATATTTTAGTAAACGGCTATGGATTGGATATGATGATGGATAACATCTATTTAAGAGGTTTCTTAGCACCGGGAGGACATATTACTTGGGCTGCAATCTCGGGAGCTGCTATTATGATAGCGAAAGGTAATAAGGCTTTAACATTTGAAGTTTTCTTGAATAAGAGATTTTGGAGAATATTCTTTATTCCTGTTGTATTGCATGCTGTATGGGATATGCCTTTAAATATAGGTTCTGATATTTATCTTATACCTTGTGTCTTGACATTGGCAGTATGGGTCGTTGTATTGATATTGATTAATATGGGGTTGGATGAGGTGAAACAATATAATACGGTTGAAGAATGAAAAAGTGTTTAGATTGTGGTTTTGAAAATAAGGATGGAGCAAAGTTCTGTGCAAAATGTGGTAAGGATTTTCTAGAGCAGGAGCCTGATAAACATAGAAACACATTCTCAAAAAAATGGTGGATATGGCCTTTGATGATTGTAATTGTGCTATTGATTGTTTTTCAGAGATTGGGCTATATTGGTGAGGATAAGACGACATATCTTGTTGTGTCTGAAAAACAAGTTGCTTTTTTAAAATCGGGTGGCACAACAAGACTTGATATTGATACGGATGGTCGTAGGTGGAAAGTCACGCACTATCCCGATTGGTGTGATATTGATAAGGAAGACATGCATTTGAATATTACCTGTAGGAGGAACTTATCATCAGAAGACCGAGAAGATTGGATTACGTTTGTGTCAGGAAAATGTAATTTGCAAGTTGCAGTAGGGCAATATGGGCATGCTACCTATTTGAAATTATCAGAAACTCGCTTAGTGGCCAAACGTAGTACCTCAAAATTTACAATCAATATGGATACGGACGGAGATGATTTCAATGTTCAGTGCCCTGATTATTGCAATGTATCTGCTCATGAGGGATATTTATTTGTAAAATTTGATTCAAACTCGGATTTTTCACGTTCAGGTTATATAACTATATCAGTTGACCAGCAAAAACAGATTATTTTCTTTGAACAAGAGGGAAAGTGTCGTCAATGTAATGGTACTGGTGAAGTTACTTGTTTTGCTTGTTTTGGACAAGGTTCGATCTTTCTTGGAATAGATCTTTATGGAAATCCCCAGAGGTTGGACTGTGTGTCCTGTAATGGACAAGGTAAGTCTGAATGTTCCTTTTGTGGCGGGACTGGGATAAAATGATAGATTAATAAATACATTTTTAATACTTAAAAAAATGATAGTCGCAGTAGTTAAAATTATTTTAGGACTATTTATTTGGAGAATAGTACCTGGTTGGATTGAATTTGGGACAGCTAAAGCACGTTCATTTGTCCAATTGTGTTTGAATATAATTGGTATTGTAATTGTAATTTCTGGAATCATTTCCTTATTGGGTGTGTTAGGTATATGTTATGATAATATAAATGTTGGTTTCCTTTGTTAGAAATCTATATATTGGATACTCTAGGATGTTAGATTGTAAACTAAAAGAAGTATCTATTATGAAACGTTTTCTATTATTGGGATTATTCCTTTGCGGGATGAATTTGATCGTTTTTCCGTTGAGTCGAGATTATTATTTGAAACAAGCAGAAAGTTATCAACGTGAAGCTAGGTTCTATTTTAATCAGGCTGAAGGTTATGAGCGTGATGCTCGGTATTATAATAATCAGGCACAGAAATACTTGAAAGATGCTGAATATTATGCGGGAAAAAATGATCTGGATAAAGTTGCTACCTATCAACGATGGGCTAAGGATGCCTTGGATAAGGCTCGGACACGTACGAGATGGGCAGATGAGGCTAGAAATAAAGGTAAAACTAGATTAGAGTGGGCTAGGGAAGCTTTAAGGAAGGCAAGTAATGAGAATTAAATAGTCCGGAATGATGAAAAATATTTTTTTAAGTATATTATGTTGCGTAGCGTTATTTACTTCTTGTGGAGGTAATACCAAGCAAGATGTCATGAAGACTAATGAAACAGCCGTTAGTCAGATAGAGCTAAGAGATAAACCACGGACTATTCATGTCTTTTCGGTGATTTTCCTGTCGACTTGGGAAAACAGATGATTAAAGAACTTCAAGAACTATATCCTTCAGTACATTATGCTGGGCAAATATCCTTGCCGGATTCAGCCTATTATGCGCCTAGAAACAGATATCTGGCAGCTAAGTTGTTGAATACAATGATGGCTTTACAACCTAATAATGATATGGTTCTAGGAATGACGACAAAGGATATCAGCTTGAAATACAAAGAACATGAGAATTGGGGAGTGATGGGATTAAGCTATTTGAATAAAAGGGCTGCTATAATATCCACTTGTCGACTCCGTATACCATCAAAACGCACAGAGCATTTGAGGAAGTTGATGTTACACGAGCTAGGACATGTAGAAGGTTTATCGCATTGTAAAGTGGAAAATTGCATCATGCATGATGCGGAAGGTCAGAATCGATTTTCTCAGTTAGATGATTTTTGTTCTTCTTGTAAAGCCGTCTTTAAAAGTAAGGGTTGGAATATGAATTAAGTCTGGAATAGTTTGGAGCATGAAGCTGAAAATATTAATAGTGATATTCGGTATGTTTTTCTTTCTGTCTTTGCAAGCACAGAATAAGAGGGCATTGGTGATTGGCTTGGGTGAATATGAAGACACTAAGTGGTCTACCATTCATGGTGATAAAGATGTCCCTATTATTGTGGAAATGCTGAAACAGTATAAGTATAGTGATATAAAAACGTTGATAAACCAACAGGCTACCAAGAAACAAATAATATCTGAATTAAAGAAACTAGCCAAACGGTGTTTGTCTAGTGATATTATATATATTCATTTCTCAGGGCATGGTCAGCGGATGACAGATTGGGATGGAGACGAGGAGGATGGACTGGATGAAGCCTGGATACCATACGATGGCTATTTACAATATGGAGATAAGGACCGTGGAGAGAAACACTTGGTAGATGATGAGATAGGCATACTACTGACGGATATACGCAATAGAATTGGAGACTCCGGACATTTGTTGGTATCAGTAGATGCTTGTCATAGCGGAGATTCGTCCAGAGATATAAATAAAGAATGCGTAAGAGGGACGGAAAGAGTATTTGTGATTCCAGTTGATGCGTCTCTCGTTGTTAAGAAAGAAAAGGCTCCGGAATACTGGCTGACGTTGAGTGCTTGTAAGAGTTATCAATCTAATACCGAATTACCAAATGGATATGGAAAATTGAGTTATGGTTTATATAAATATAGAGAGATATTAGCCAGTTTGTCTAATGACCAATTAATCCAGTGTATAAAACTATTTATGGACGAGAATCGGAGAAGTTTGCCGCAAACCCCTGTCTTGACGGGGCAGTTGAAATATGAGATAGCAAATATATTTGGAGGAGAAAGATAATGTTGAGATTTACATCATCATATACGGATGAATTTTATATTCAGGAAATTTATAGCGGTAATAAGAAAGTAATTGATCACTTCTACACTTTTTGCCGAGATTATTATTGTAAGACTTATAAGAAATTGTTTCAGGAAGAAAATCAGGAAGCCGATTTCTTTCAGGAAGCTTTTATCAAACTTTGGAAAGAGATCTGTCGTTGTTCCATTTTCGTGAAAGATAATCAAATTTACAAGATGAATGCGCTTGGAGAGATAAATCCATTGAAATGCAGTTTGCGAACTTATCTGATGGATATAACTAAAAATGATTATAACCAGTATCTTAGAAAAAAAGAAGTAGGCTTGCAGTATATGGAACAACTTCTGAATGACAAAGTGGACGATGTAGATAGAACGACTTATATAGAGGAGTTGAAATCAAAGATTGTTGCAGAGTGTGTGAAAGGTTTGCCTGCCTCTTGCTACAAGATTATTTCACTTTTCTATTACGAGCAAAAGAATTATGATGAAATCATGGAGATATCTGACAATTATACAAGCAAGGATGCATTGAAAACACGAAAATATAAATGTATGGAGCAATTACAGAAGCGTATTGAAGAGAAGTTCTGCATGCATAACTTGAAACCTTATATATATGAAAGAGGAAACTCTAAATAAAATAGATCGCTACCTACGTGGGGAGATGACGGATCGTGAGAAGAATGCCTTTGAGAATATATTAGCAGGAGATGATGCTTTACGTCAGCAAGTAGAATTGATGAAAGATATAATAGATGCAGTTGAAACACGTGCAATGAAAGAGCATTTGGCTGCACTGGATGCAGTACGGTCTAAACGAAACAAGGTTTACAAGATTGGAAGAATCGTATCTGTTTTGGCTGCTTGTTTGGTATTGGCTGTTTTTTTTCTTCGTGTAGGAGATGATCATTTGTCTATCCCCGTAACTATCCCAACTGACTTGGGGCTATACGAACGGGGAGGAACACATACTCAGGATGTCGTGAAGTTATTGAATGATAGCCAATATGGGGGAGCTTTGATTTTAATAGATTCTTTAAGAAATGTATATAGGAGTGAAGACTCTCTGGTACTAGCTAAAAAGATAAAGACAGAGGAAGATGTTTATGTACATGAATGTGACTCTATTGTTCTCTATCAGTTAGAGTGGTTACGTATCCAGACATTAATTGGACAAAAAAAATATCATGAGGTCCGTGAATCGTTAGAACAGTATAGATTGCAGAAAGGCGATTATCGCGATAAGGCGGATTCATTATGGGTGTTGTTTAGATAAAGATGATAAGATGAGACGTTTGGTGACTTACATATTGTTCATAATGGCGACTGTCGGAGTAAATGCCCGGCAGTATACTGAAGTGCAGTCGGACTCGACTTACTATTCACGTGCTTTGGAACTGATATTAAAGCGTGATTACGAAAAGGCGAGAAGTGTATTGCAGCAAGGTTTGGCGTTTGCTACAGGCGAGATGCGTATAAAAAGCATACAGAAAATAGGATTGAGCTGGTACTTTGAAGGTTGTGTTCTTAAACTGCAGAATAAGAATAAAGAAGCATACCAATGTTTTATAGAAGCACGTAAATCTTTTCAGGAGATTTCTGATAAGGGAGATGAGATGTCCGTATTAAAGCAAATGGCTGAGATAGAAAAAAGATTCTATTCGGCTGATGAGGCTATGGAAAGATATAACGAGGTGGTGAACATTGCCCGGCAAATACCTGATACACTTATGTGGATTGATGCCTTGAAAGGACAAAGTGGTGTATTGAAAGAGCTTGGAGAGTGGGAGGAATATGTGCAATTGTCACTTAGGCTGGATTCTTTGATGTCAAACGTTAATGATGTCAATATTCAGATGGAATTGAATTATGAAAGAGGGGACAATGCACAAAAAATGTGGGGAAATGATGCACTGGCAGAATCATTTTATTTAAAGAATTTAAGTCTGATTCCCAGTTTGCAGGAAGGGGTAAGAAATAGCCAGTTATTTATTACCAGTTTACGCTTATGCGATCTGAAGATAGCACAGAAAAGATATGATGACGCATTAAAATATAACACTCAGTGTTTGGCTTGTTATGCTTCAGAGTTTAGTCTTGCGTCAGCTAATCGTTATTCTCCTTACCTGAATCGTGCATATATTTATCAGAAAATGGGATTAAAGGATAGTGCTTTTTGCTGTATGGATTCCTTATTCTTGAGCCATCAGTTGAAGTCGGTGTCTATGGAAACGATTGCCGGGCATTATGTGCAGAGAGGTTTATTATATGCTAACTTTGATGAATACGACTTGGCAATAGCAGATTATAAATATGCAGACAGTTTGCTATCTGTCCGTTATCCGGAAGATAGTAATAGTAGAATGCATATTTTGCTGGCTATAGCTAATTGTTGGTATCATAAAAGAGATTTTGCTGTCGCTAAAAAAAAATATTCCCATTATTCAGTTTTGTGTAAATCTAAATATGGAGATCAGTCTGTGGAGTATGCAAATTCACTTTACTATTTAGCTAACATCGAGGGATTCACTAATGAAAAGCAAGATGGATACAAAGATTACAGGCAGGCTGCATTTTTAT
>OGQL01002614.1_pt1 | contig 11333 bp, 9 predicted proteins | sample 1553211 | NCBI WGS metagenome assembly OGQL01 (sample SAMEA2579942, study PRJEB22360) | human gut metagenome
GTAGTACCGGTGAAGATGCCGGTTACCCGGCGGCGAGCGGGTGCTGGACATCGGCACCGGCAGCGGCATCCTTGCCATTGCGGCGCTGAAGCTGGGCGCTGCTGTGGCCGAGGGCGTGGACATCGACCCTGTGGCCGTGCGCACCGCAGGCGAGAACGCCGCGTTGAACGGTGTGCAGGACAAGCTGACCGTGCTGGTGGGCGACCTTTCCGATAAGGCCAGCGGCAAATACGATATCATCACCGCCAACATCGTGGCCAACGCCATTCTCAGCCTGGCACCGGCTGTGCCCGGCCTGATGGCGGAGGATGCCACCTTTATTGCCAGCGGCATCATCGACAGCCGCAAGGACGAAGTGATCGCCGGGCTGGAAAAAGCCGGCCTTGCCGTTGTGGAAGTGAAGGAGAAGCGCGGCTGGGAGTGCATCGTCTGCAAGAAAGCGTAATTACAGAAGCTTTCATGATTTCTTTCAGCTGGCTTGCCCTCTCCGTCGCTTTGGCAAAACCGGAAAGTCTGCCGCACTGCCAAAAGCCTCCCTCCATGAGAAAGACTTCCCCCGCGCCGGGGGAAGATGCCGCATAAGCGGCAAAAAGGGGAGCAGTGGCAAGCCCGTCAGGGCTTGACGGAAGGAGTCCGTAACTGAAATACTCCTTCAGCCACACTTCGTGCGCCAGCTCCCTCAAAGAGGGAGCCTTTGGCAAAACCGTAAACTTTGCCGCCATGCCAAGGGCTCTCCCCTTGGGAGAGCTGGCGCGTTAGCGACTGAGAGGGCGAGGACGTTTAAGGAGAACCACTATGCCGCACCGTTATTTTACCACCGAGATCTCTGACGGCACCGCCACCCTGCGCGGGGCCGATGCCCACCATCTTGCCCGCGTGATGCGCGCAAGGCTGGGCGATACTGTCATTCTATGCGACGGCAATGCCGTGGAATACACCGCCACCATCACCGGCTTTGGCGATGAGTGTGTGGAGTTCCGGGTGGAGCCGGGCTATCCCAGCGCCGCCGAACCCAGCGTGGAGGTCACTCTGCTGGCCGGCTACCCCAAGCAGGACAAGCTGGAGCAGATCATCAAGCACGGCGTGGAGCTGGGCGCAGCCCACATCGTGCCCTTCTTCAGCCGGTATTGCGTGGCCGCGCCAAAAAAAGAGGAGCAGAAGAACGAGCGCTACAACCGCATTGCGGTGGAAGCCGCCAAGCAGTGCGGCCGGGGCGTTCTGCCGGATGTGGCCCTGCCGCTGGCAAACTTTGGTGCCGTGTGCCGCACCTTTGCACAGTACGACCTTGTGCTGTTCTGCTACGAGTGCGGCGGCGCGCCCCTGCGCGACCTGCTGGCCGCCGCCAAAAGCGGCCACGCAAGGGAAAAAGCTGAAAACCGCCATCGTGACCGGAGCCGAGGGCGGCTTTGCCGCCGAGGAAGCCGAGATGGCCGCAAAGGCCGGTGCCAGAACGGTGGGCCTTGGCCCCCGCATCCTGCGGTGCGAGACCGCCCCGCTGGCCGTGCTTGCTTCGGTAATGACCCTGACGGGGAATCTGGAATAATGCTTTGTGCTGCCCGGCAGCGCCTGCGGGCCTTCCGGACAGCAACAAGGGGCCGCTCCCGGAAAGGAGCGGCCCCTTGTTTTTTTATTGTTCCGCTGTGCAGACGCAGGGCAGATCAGTCAATGAGACCCTTGTCCTTTGCATTCTGCCAGGTAAGGCAGACGCGCAGCTTGCTGACCGGGAAGCACGGATGGAACTTGTTGTTGTCCTCGTCGAACTTCATCAGCTCCTGCTCCACCATCCAGTGTGCAGCCTTCTGGGCATCGGTGTCATCGGCGTCAATGTCCGCATACAGGTTCTCATCGGTCATGTTCTGCGGCTCCGGCTTGCCTGCACGCTCCCAGACCAGCTCTGCCAGCTCGATGCGGTCAGACGGCAGGGGGAGGCCCTGCATGTTCATCAGACGGTAGATGCCGGTGCCGGTCTCATAGGCACCCAGGATTACAGCGCCGCCGATGATAACACCGGGCAGGACGGGGTCCACCGGATCTACCGGGTTCACCGGGTCTACCGGCTCCACCGGGTCCACAGGCGGCTCCACGGGGTCCACGGCTTTGTACACGGCTCTGACCGTCACGTCGCCTTTGGGCATTTCAAAGTTCGCCGTGGTATGGTCCTCCTCATTGGGGAAGCTCAGCAGGTCATTCATTTCATTCTGTACAACGCCGTTCAAGATCACGATCCCGGCCCAGCCTGCGAACTTCTGTCCATCGGGGGCTGGGTCTGCGGTCAGGGTGACCGGGGTGCCTTCGTAGATCTCGTCATTGGGGTCAACCTTAGTGTCAACGCCCCCGACCTTGATCGTTGCCGTGGCATCCTTGGCGGTCAGGGTGTAGCCGGGTGCCCGTTGGGTCAGGTAATAATAGTGCTGTGCCTTGTCATACGCCACGCGGTAGCCATCCTGGCTCACAAGGTTCAGCTTGTTTGCATTGCCTGCGACCGTGAGCTGACGGCCTTCTTTCGGGTCGGCAACCTTGATGATGGTGGCTTTGGTGGTAAAGGTATCGCTGATGGTGATCTTCTTGTTGGAAGCGAGGTAAATATCGCTGTCGTTATTCTCAAACGTGGCGCTCTTCAGCTCTGCGGAGGCGTTTTCGCCCTTACCGAGATAAATGCCGTATTTGCTGTTTTGGATCGTGCAGTTATCAACGACCAGCTTGCCGCCGGCCTGATCATCGTAATCCGACCCTGCCGGTTCGCCCGAAGAAATGGCAGCATTGCCGCCCGTGCAATCCACAGTGGCACCATTGACGCTCAATGTGCCGCCGTTCCATACCTTCAGTGCAGGGGACTCGTAGCCAAGATTAAGATACTGGTTGGTGTTGGTATAAGTACCGCCGACAAGGTTGGCGGTGGCGCCCGTCACAAACACATCGCAGTAGGTTCCGGTGACTTCGGCATCTGTGACGTTCAGCGTTGCATTATTGGCGACGCGCAGCGTCGGACGATCTTTGTATCGCGGGAGGTCCTTATAGGTGCGGGAGTAAGAGCCGCCGACGATATTGACCTGACTGTTCATGGCGTTCATGACCCAGCCGACGCCGGTGGCTTTCACATAATTGAAGGACGAGCTGGGGGAATCATTGATCCAAAACGTCGCGCTGAAGCTCTCGCTGCAGTCGTAGCTGCCGCCGTTGACGATCACATTGGCTCCCTTATCTGTTTCAATAGCACGCAGGACGGCGTTCATGGTGAGATTTTCAAACGTCCAGTCGCCGCCGCACAGATAGCATGCGGCGATGTCGTCACACGGCACGTTATAGGTGCCGCCGTTAAGCACTGCGGTGCCCGTGAAGCTGTCTTCGGCATAGAAGCAGCGGATGAAGCCGCGGCCCTCTGCTGTCTTGATGGTCTGCCCCTCAGCGTTGACGGTCACGCTCTTGGCTCTGCGGACTGTAATAAAGTTCGCACAGTCTTTTTTATTCCCATCCTTTTTATCAAAGGTCGTTTCTCCGGTGACGTTGATGACCACATCGTCGTCCTCAGCGTCGATCACGATCCCCTCTGTATAGGTACCGCTCATGGAATAAACCTTGCCATGATCTGCAATGAAATCCTTGTTGATGGTCGTCGCGCTGTCGGTGGGCAGGGGATACCCCTCTCCGGAGGGCTCTGCAGGCGCATCGGAATTTTCCTGTGCGCTCACATTGCCTTCAAATTCTGTACTTCCCTCCAGAGCAAATGCGCTCACGGGAAGGACAGAGGTCATCATGCAGCCTGCAAGTACCGCACTGATGAGCCGTGTGCCAAACTTCTTCATAAAGATAACTCCTCTCTCGTTTTTTTCGTGCATGCAGGCTTTTTTCGCCTGCCCGCACGTTTTAAACATTTAAAGTATAGCATTTCTGCAGCAAGGCGCAATCTTCATTCTGTACGAACCTTTTGGACCCCCCCATTTTTTCGTGCGTTCTGTAAAAAAATGGAAGAGAGAATGCTTTCGCAGCCGCAGAAAAAACAGCCCGGAACGACCCACAGATCGTTCCGGGCTGCTGTGCCAAAAATGGTTTGGAGCGTCAGAGCTCCAGCAGAGCTTTCTTCACGTTCAAAAGGTTCTGCGGGCTCACCGAGAAGCTGCGCAGGCCCAGCTGCAGATACTGCACCGTGTTGGCCGGGTTGCCCACCGCAAGGCCGCAGATGGTCACCGGCACATTGCGCACCTTTGCGGCATCCAGCACCATAGTGATAAGCTTTTTCATGGCGCTGCTGGCCGGGCGGTAGTAGTGCTCCGCGCTGGCAAGCTCCCGGTCTGCCGCGTGGGTGTACTGGGTCAGGTCGTTGGTGCCGACCACAAGAAAATCGACCCCGTGCTCTACAAATTCCTCAGCGGTCAGGCAGGCAGCGGGTACGCTGAGCATCACGCCGAACTTTGTATCTTCGTTGAACGCCACGCCGCGCTCCCGCAGGTGCTCGCGGCAGCGCTCCACCACACGCATGGCTGCGTCCCAGTCCTCCACATTCGTCACCATGGGGAACATCACCCGCAGCGGGCCGCGGGCGGCGGCGCGCAGCAGTGCACAGAGCTGCGTCTCGAACTGGTGGGGCTGGCGCAGACTGTTGCGGATGCCCCGCAGGCCAAGCTTGGAAGACTGCAGGCCCTGATAGGCGTCGGAAATGGTGCGGTCTGAGCCAAAGTCGAAGGTGCGCACCGTTACCGGGCAGCCCTTGGCGGCAGCAAGACAGGAGCAGTAGAAGAAATACTGTTCCTGCTCATCGAGGATGCGGCCCGGCAGCATCATGTAGCCGGTGCGCAGCAGGCCCACGCCCTGTGCGCCGGACTGCATGGCCGTGTCGATGTCCTCCGGCCCAAAGCAGTTGGCCAGCAGCTCAAAGGGCTGGCCGTCCTTTGTCCTGTTGGGCAGAGCATGCAGCTGCCCCATCTCTTCGTTCTCGCGCTGCAGCTCGCAGATGCGGGTCTCGGCCTGCTGGCGGGCGGCAGCGTCCGGGTCCAGCGTGCACTGGCCCCCGGTGGCATCCAAAATCACGGTGCGGCCGTCGCAGTCGTCCAGAAAATCCCGGCCCACCTGCACGATGCCCGGGATATTCATTGCCCGGGCAATGATGGCCGCGTGGCTCTGGCCGCTGCCCTCTGCCGTGATGATGCCAAGGATCATACCGGAGGGCACGCTGAACAGGTCGGTGGGCATCAGCCGCTCTGCGGCAAGGATCACCGGGTGATCCAGCGCCAGCCACATGCGGGGGCGGTTGGTGATGATGTTGATGACCCGGCGGCTTGCGTCGAGGATATCCACACTGCGCAGCTGCATGTAAGGGTTGTCCTTCATGTTGGCCAGCTGGTCGGCGTAGCGCTGGCCCACCTGATTCATGGCCGCTGCCGCGCCAATGCCTGCATTGATGCAGAAGCGCACCTCGTTCATCATGCCCTCGTCGTCCAGCATCATGCTCTGGAACTGGAAGATGGCCTGCTCGCTGGGCGCGGCGCGGTCTGCCATGGATTCCAGCTCGTCCTGTGCCGTGCGGATGGCATCGGTGAGCAGCTGCAGCTCCCGGGACGGTTTAAAGGGGCCCACGGTCGTGGTCTCCACATGGTGCTCCAGACGGCTCACCTGCCCCAGCACAAGGCCGGGAGAAGCGCAGGAACCTTTATACACTTTCATGTTCGGTCACCTCCGGCAAAAGCTCGGCTTCCGGCGTGGTCAGGGTGCGCCAGACCAGCGCCTGCAAAAAGGTATTGGGCAGCAGCGCGGCCAGTGCGGCCCGCGCCGCATCGGCACTGCCCTCAAACAGCGGTGCAAAGCTCTGCATCCGTGCCTGATCGCACTTTGCAAGGAATGCATCGCACAAAGTATGGGTGGTGTAGTAATGGGCCGGGTCCACACCGGCATCTTCCGCGGCGGCTTCCAGCGGGGCAAGGTCGGCATCCTTCATCTTGGCCAGCAGCAGGGCCGCATCCGCCGTCAGGGTGACCGGGTATTTCTCCCGCACGGCCTTTTGCACCCGCTCAAATTTTGCGTGGAACGCAGCAGCGTCCGTGCAGCTCTGGGCATCACAGGAGACAGCATAGGCACACCCCCGCAGATATCCCATAGCGCGGCGGGTATCATAGTAGCCCAGCTCGATGTTGCGGCGGGCGGTGTCGGGGTCAAAGTGCAGGATATCGCCCAGCTCCCAGTAGCTGCGCACCATCACGGTGGGCAGGCCGGTGAGGTTGGGGCGGGTGATGCCCACGCCTTCCAGATCGACGCACACCAGTTCATCCGCGCCCATGCGTTTGGCAAGACCGGTGGGCATGTTGTCGCTGTAGCCGCCATCCAGAAACTTGACCCCGTCGATCTCCCGCGCACGCAGCGCCGGGAAGCAGGCAGCGGAGGCCATCAGGTAGTCCTTGACCTTTCCTGCCGGGATCTCGTCCAGCGTCAGCTCCCGGGGCTTTAAGCCCCGCTGCTCCACCGTGACAAGGCCGAAGCGGATGGGAGCCGCGCGCAGGGCATCCTCGTCCAGAACCCGCTCCACGATCTCTTCCAGCGGGGTCACATCCATGCCGCCGGCTTTCACCACGCTGCGCAGGAACTGGTGCAGGGCCGAAAGGTCGGCATCCTCCTCCGGCAGCTCCATCACATCCTTGCTGCGGATGGCCAGCCACATATCGCGGGCCGTCTCGTACTGGTCCAGCACGAACATAGCACCGTTCAGGCTGCCAACGCTGGTGCCGGTAATGATCTGCGGGTGCCAGTCCAGCTCCATCAGCGCGCGCCACACGCCCACCTGATAGCTGCCCCTGGCTCCGCCGCCCGCCAGCACCAGAGCTTTGCACGGCGCACTGCGTTCATCCATTGCATCCGCCTCCTTTGATCGTTTCCGGTTTTGTTCAGATTATAGCATATTTCCAGAGAAATTTCTTCCGTTTTTTGTAAATTGATGCCTTTCTCCCGGCAAAGAAACATGGTATACTTGTCAGGATTTCAAAAGGAGGCATTCTCATGCACTGCAAGCAATGGATTTTTGATATGGACGGCACCCTGACCGACAGCATGACCGTGGTGTGGGAGGGTGCCCCCGACGCACTGCTGCGCCGCTATGGCCGCACCCCGCGGGGGGATCTGCGCGCCACACTGCTGAACATGGGAATGCAGGAGGGCGCACAGTATCTGATCCGGGAGTACGGCCTGCCGCTGACCGAGGAAAGCTATTTTTCCGTGATGCGCGAGGTGATCGCCGAATTGTACGAGACCGTGGAGCTGAAACCCGGCGTGCGCACGATGCTGGCAAAGCTGCAGGCCGAGGGCGCACGCATGTGCATCTGCTCCAACACCTGGGCCGAACAGTGCCGCACCGTGCTTACCCGGCTGGGCATCGCGCAGTATTTCTCCTTCATCGTGGAAGCGCAGGGCGTGCTGCACAAAAGCCGCCCGGAGGTGTTCTTTGAGTGCATGAGCCGTCTGGGCGGTGCAGACCCCGCCGCCTGCGCCGTGTGCGAGGATGCCGTATACGCCGCCGCCACCGCCCACAAGGCCGGGTATTACGTCATTGGCATTGCAGACCGCACCTCTGCCGCCGACGAGCCGGAGATGCGCCGCATCTGCAGCCAGTTCGTGCCCCGGTGGGATGCGCTGGACTGGACACGTGTGTAAGAAAAAAGGGCCGCAGCGTGCGGTTCTTTTCTTTATCTGATCCTTCTTTGCTCTTGCATTTTGTGCGCAAGAAGAGTATGATATTATAAATAGGACTGCCCCAAGGGGGAAGTGTCCTCATTTGTGAGAATACACTCTGTGATTTTTAATATAAAGGTATAATATCCGTAAAGAGGAGACCTTCCGTCATGAACAACCCACTCGTCAGCATTATCGTGCCTGTGTACAACGTGCAGAATAGTGTTGCCCGCTGTCTGGAGAGCATTTGTGCCCAGACATGGAAGGATATCGAGGTCATTCTGGTCAACGACGGGTCCCGGGACGAAAGCTTTTCCATCTGTGAGCAATTCCGTGAAAAGGACCCCCGCATCGTTCTGGTGGACAAATCCAATTCCGGCGTGTCGGAGACCCGCAACTGCGGCATGTCCCTTGCAAGGGGCAAGTATGTGCAGTTTGTGGACAGCGACGATTATCTCGACCCTGATTTTACCGAGCGGCTGGTGACTGCCGCCGAAGCGAACAACGCCGATCTGGTCATTGCACCTTACTGGATGGTGATTCCCGCCAACTCTTCCAAGGCCACGCAGGCACTGGAAAACCTGCAGGAGAACCTTGGCATCGATGCCGAGAAAAAGCCTGATGATATCCGTGAATACGGCTTCCTGCCCGAGGGCATCTACGACCGCGATACCTTTGCCCTGCGCCTGATGGAGAAGCCCGCATCCTTCTTCTACAGCGTGCTGTGGAACAAGCTCTACCGCCGGGATATTCTGGCAGACCATCATCTGCAGTTCACCAGCGAGGTGCGCTGGGCCGAAGACCTGGTTTTCAACCTGGAATACATTTTGTACGCCAATGTTTTCGTATCCATTTCCAAAGCGGGCTACCACTATGTGCAGAACCCCCAGAGCATCTGCCACACCCAGATCAATCTGGCTTCCATCGTGCAGAACAAACTGCAGGTGTTCCGCTATTACAAGGAGCTGTACACAAAGCTGGGCCTGTACGATCAGGTGCAGCCGCAGCTGTATAAATTCCTGACCGCGTTCTCCGAGAACGCCTATCCCTCCGGTTCTCCCCAGAAGATCATCATGGACATGGCCAACCACTGGGGCTTTGGTGTTCTGGATGCTTCCGACAAGGAAAAGAAACACAAAACCGAACCCGATGCCTGATCTCCGGGCACGAAAAAAAGAGCCGTGAAAGCGGCTCTTTTTTGTTTGCCATTTTACCGGTCGATCCAGCTGCGGAAGGCTTCGCGCACTGCACCCTCCCGTCCGCGCGGGATGGGGATGCGCGCACCGCTGCACATCTGCAGCTCGCCCGCCGTCAGCAGCTGTGCCGCCGCCAGATTGACCACATAGGAGCGGTGCGGCTGCAAAAAACGCCCGTCTTCCAGCAGCGGCTTTGCTACCTCGGCAAAGGACACCCGCAGCGAAAGGGACACCACATCCTCGCCGCTGAGCAGATGGAAGTGCACCACATGGTGGGTGCACTCCAGATATTCGATCTGCGCATAGGCCAGCGCCCGCAGGCCTTCGGCGGTGACAACGGTCATTGCCGGGCCGTACTCCGGCTCGGTGGCGCGGGCAAGCAGGGCCGAAAGCTCCTGCTGGTGCACCGGCAGAAGCAGATACTGCATGGCATCCACCCGGAAAGCGCTGTAGGCGTGGGCCGGTGTGCGGGCCGCAAAGGCCAGCGGAGCCCTGCGGCCCCGGCGGCGCAGCTCCGCAGCCGCCGAAAGCCCTGCCGGGGCCGCTACAGCGCCCAGCTCGATGAGATACAGGTCAAACCGTTCTCCCTCGGTGTCCCGGCGCAGCAGCGCATCTGCATCCGGCAGCTGCTGCACGATGCACGCATCCTGCCGCCGGGCAAAATATTCCATGCACTGGCGTTCCAGCCCGCTGCGCAAGGCCGCGTCCGGGCTGCATACCGCAATGTGAAATACCATCTCACATTCTCCTTTCCGCCAGCCGCCCGCCTTGATTTTTGCGCAGGGCTGGAGTATGATAAATAAAACTTTGCTGCATCGAAAAAAGAAAAAACGGAGGGACCCGCCATGCCGCAGCCGCTTGTCAGCGTTATTGTGCCCGCCTATAACGCGGCGGGCTTCATCTCCCGCTGTGTGGAGAGCATCACATCCCAGAGCTACCCGGAGCTTGAGATCCTTCTGCTGAACGACGGCTCCACCGACGACACCCTTGCTGTCTGCCGGAAGCTTGCTGCCGCCGACAGCCGCATCCGTGTGGTGGACAAGCCCAACACCGGCGCAGCAGACACCCGCAGCTGCGGCCTTGCCCTTGCCCACGGCGAATACATCCAGTTTGCGGACAGCGACGATCACCTGCTGCCGGGCTGCACCGCAAACCTGGTGGCTGCTATGCAGCGCAGCCATGCCGACCTTGTGCTGGCTCCCTACCGGATGATGGTGCCCCGCAAGGATGGCGGCTATGACACCCGGGAGTACAGCCTGCTGCCCGCCGGGGTGTACAACAAGGTGGATTACCTGTGGCAGCTCACCGGCAATGCCGCTGCCTTTTACTACGGCGTGCTCTGGAACAAGCTCTACCGCCGGGATCTCATCCAGATGGCGCACATCCGGTTCGAGCATGTGGTATACGCCGAGGACCAGCTGTTCAACACCCGGTATCTGCAGGTGGCACAGCGGTTTGCCGCCATCGACGAAGCCGCCTACTGCTACATCCAGAACCCGCAGAGCGTATGCCATACGCAGGTGAGCGCGGCGGACATGCTGCGCCACCGCAGCCGGATGTACCACACCTACAAGGAACTGTGCATCCAGCTGGGCGTGTACGATAAATTCCGCCTGCGGCTGCACGGCATCTATCTGAGCCTGTTTGAAAGCCCTCTGCCCAACGGCCCGGTGCAGAAGCTTTCCGACGCATTTGCCCGCACCCACAGCCGCATCTGAGAAAAGGAGAACCTATGGAATTTCCCCTTGTAAGCATCATCGTGCCCATGTACAACACTGCCGGGTGCATTGCCCGCTGTGTCAAAAGCATTTGCGCCCAGACTTATAAAAGCATTGAGATCTTGCTGCTGAACGATGGCTCCACCGACGACACCCTTGCCGTCTGCCGCGCCCTTGCCGCCAGCGACCACCGCATTGCACTGGTGGATAAAACCAACACCGGCGCAGCGGATACCCGCAATCAGGGCATTGCGCTGGCCCACGGCAAATACATCCAGTTTGTGGACAGCGACGACTGGCTGGCCCCCGATTTTACGGAAAAGCTGGTCTCCGCCGCCGAGGCCCACACCGCCGATCTTGTGATCGCGCCCTTCTGGATGGTGTACCCGGAAAACTATGTGGAGCACATCCGCCCATGGGAAAAGGCACTGCAGCATGTGCTCCAGCGCAATCCGCCCCGCACCCGGGCCTATGGCTATCTGCCTGCCGGGGTGTACACCGGACAGGAGTACGCAAAGCATCTGATCCAGAAGCCGAACACCTTCTACTATGGCAGCCCCTGCAACAAGCCCTACCGCCGTGACCTCCTGCGGAAGCACAGCCTCCATTTCCGCAAAGAATTGTTTGCGGAGGATCAGCTGTTCAACACCGAATATCTGCGCTATGTGCGCACCGCCGTTTCCATCCCGGACATCGGCTATTACTACCTGCAGAACCGCCAGAGCGTCTCCCACTCCAGAGTGACCAACCCCGAAAACCTGTGCCGCCA
>OGQL01002620.1_pt1 | contig 11320 bp, 9 predicted proteins | sample 1553211 | NCBI WGS metagenome assembly OGQL01 (sample SAMEA2579942, study PRJEB22360) | human gut metagenome
TCTGGCGATTTTACTACGACCAGTTTCTTGTCTGATTTTACATTGGAAGTGATAGATCCTGCTCCCATATGTGCTTTGTATCCAAGTACGGAATCTCCAACATAGTTGTAATGTGGAACCTGTACTTTATTGAAGAGGACCACATTTTTCAGCTCGGTAGAAAATGTGGTATGACGGCAATGGTCTGACCAGTAGGTATCCAGCACACGAATCTCGGTCATGGATGGGTCTCTATCTTCTTCTCCATGGAAATAGTTCTGAATATGTAAGAAATCCTTAAATGTCATAGCAAGACCAAGTGAATCATATAATTCCTTAAGCTTGTCCCCGCTCATATCCTTGAAGCCATCAAATACAACAACATCTGCTGGTGTATCAAACTTAGTAACAAGTGTATCTGGAAGCTTCTCATCAGCTACTCTTGAATCTACCGGATTGATACAATGGTTTTTAATCTTAGCCTTATCATCATCTGTAAGCTTGCCTGATACAATATAAGTAGTTGCAGTCTTAATTACAGGAGTTTCATTCTCATTAAGGAACTTAACACACTGCTCTGCCGAATCAGCTCTCTGGTCGAACTGTCCCGGAAGATATTCTACAGAAAATACAAAATCATCATCTGAAGCCTTAAATTCATTCTCATACACATCATCAACAGGTGGTTCTGCAAATACTGTTGTAAGTGCCTTCTTATATGTCTCATCAGAAAGATTCTCAATATCATATCTGATAAGCACCCTTACATCTGTAATTGTCTTAATACCGAGATAACCTGTGATTTCATCGTGTAACTCCTTTGCATTAACAGCAAAAGGTTTCTTTTTCTCAACAAAAACTCTTTTAACGCCACTCATTTTAATTATTTCCTTTCTTAATCAGCTGTACTCCTGTCACTACTATTTCAACAAGAATGTAAAATATTTTATCATATCATTACTAAAGAAACAAGACACAAGAACAATGTTGTGTATATTTCTATATTGTATACACTATTCATGCATACGTCTTATAATCTTGTATACAACTTCATTACCCATAACAAGAGGGGCTGTATGTGCAAAGAATACTATGCCGTCTGTCGGTGATAATATCTCACTCTTGACATATCCCTCACACGGATCAATAACCTGACCTATTACCTCATTATGGACAACCGGATCCCCCGGTTCTTTAAGCCTTTTGTAAAAACCTGCATCATATGTCTTAACGGCTGATAAATCATACTCGTTAATGACACTTGCTATGTAACCGCTGTGATTATTATATTTTAATATTCCCATTCTCGTAAGAAATCTTAACACTGACGATACTGCCTGTCTTGCAGACTTTTCATCAACCATATCTGTGCTGTTCGTATATATCGAAAAAGCATTTGTTCCATTCATCTGCCAGCTATAATTAAGCGTTGCCGTATCCATAGGCTTTGGCTTTCTTATAACAACATACTGCAGTCCAAAAAGATTGGCAAGGCTCGCACTCTGATAACCCGTTTCCATCATACGTACATGAGGTATGAAATCTCCAGGCATATAAAAGCTTGCAAACTGTATTCCATAGCTGTAGCCCTTACTGCTTTCAAATATTGCAGCAGCTATCTGCTTGGTAGTATCTCCCGCTTCATCACCAGGGAACATTCTGTTAATATCTGTATTATCTACAGGCCAGAACCTCTTTTCAACATTCATAGAAAATCTGTTAGCTGACGGAATTACTAAAATCTCGTGGTTATGCGATATTGCACCTCTCATTTCAAGGTCTTTTAACACCTTTATAAGCTGTGAGCATATATATAACTGCTGTATCTCATTACCCCTCATAGCACCGACTATACAGGCTGATTTCTCGCCGTGTCCAAATCTGTAGCCTTCTATCTCAAAATTCTCTCTGTATATTCCCTTAAGACTATATAAAACTTCTTTTTTCATTACACCCTTCCTCCGTGTACTCTCGCAAGAAGTGCCCCCTTGTATACAACTGGATTTTCCCTCAATGTGAATACAATACCATCTACCGGAGATTCAATATGCTGGATTATCCTTCCCTCTATTGGCTCTATTATGTCGCCTATGGCATCTCCCATATGGATATTGCCACATGAATTAATAGATGGAACAAATATTCCGCTTTCCTTCGCTGTCAGGAAATTAACTTCCCCCTCTGTTGAGATAATAGGCTCTCTGACAGCTATTTTATTATCAGCCTCTGGTATTTCCCATATTCCAAGATTACTCATAAGGTTAAATATTCCATCAATAAGCTGCTGGCTGTATTCCCTGTTAATTCTGTTACCAACGCCCATCTCTGCTACAAGCGTAGGTACACCAAGATGATTAAGGCTGTATGCCAGTGTCGCATCAAGCACTGTTATTGATGAAAATATCCATACAAAATCCGCATTTAACATCTTTGCAAATGGAAGCAGTCTTTCCGCATTTTCTTCATTTAGTCTTACCTGCGGCATCTCTCTTACAAATATATTGCTTGAATGAATATCAAGACAGAAATCACTTCCAATTATATCGTTGACAATTCCTGCCGCAACACTCTCTGCCACAGCTCCATTATTATCACCTGGAAATACTCTGTTCATATCAAGCTCAAACATAGGAATTCCCCTTGAACCTGTATCTATTCCAAGGGGATTTACATCTGGATATATATCTATAATTCCTTTTAATCTTTCCAGATTATTATTAACACGTCTTATGACTTCGTAGCACACATACTGCCCATCAAGCTCATCACCATGTATTCCTGTAACAATAGATATTCTTGGAACAGGCTCGCCAGCATAATCTTTCGGTGTGAGCCTGTTCTTCTTAATAACCATTCTCTCATGCACGGGAAGCTCTATTGAAACAACCTCTTCTATCATAAACTAACCTCTGTAAATATATTCTCACTACATAGAATCATAATTTCTTATCAATACACCCTGTGAAGTCTTCTTTAAAGCAATATGCGTAAATACGGTACTAGGAACATATGTCTTATCGCCCATAAATACACGGCTTCCTGGATATATATTCTTATCAATCCTTACAACTGCCCTGTCTGACTCCCTTACAAGTGTATAAAGATTACGGCTTTTTTCTTCATATTTGGCTTTCTCTGCTGTCTTAACAATCTTTGACTGCAACAGCTTTCTGTTAAGTGTTTCATCAAACTTATCAGAACCTGCCTTCTTTAATATATCAAGCTTCTGTAAAGCCTGATTAAATCTGTCTATCTGCGTATCTATATCCTTAAGCACCATAAGCACCTTGGCATATTCACTGCTTATCTCCTTAGTTACACCAACTCTTAATACAGTCTTAGAATAAGACTCACTTCCACAAGCTTTAATACATATGCCCCTTACGCCTGTGACATCTCCGCCTATTACAGAACCTCTCTTGCCCTCAAGATATATTCCGCCATATGCCAAAGCTGTTGTATTAAGCATATAATCACACTTTATATCACTATGGCTTATAATATGTGCATTATCGAAAAACCTTGCTGATATATTGCCCATAGCTTCAATTCTTCCGTTCTCACCTGCATTAACACCATCCTGTATAATGATATCCTGTCCTGACCATATATCTGCATCTTCAACATATCCACCTATGTATATATTACCCATAGCGTGTATCTTGACACTGCCTCTGACACTTCCGTTAATCTCTACGTCACCATTAAAATCTATGCTTCCTGTTCCAACATCAACATCACCGCTGACATTATATACATTACTTACATTAAGGTCGTAGTTACGATATTCTACTTTACCGCTTAACTGGGCATAATAAGACTTGCCGTCCTCTGACACTGTAAAGCCCTTGCCTCTTAACTTAGGTCCTGGTCTTCCTGGCTTTGGAACTAAAAGCTTTCCAAATATATCATATCCAAATTCACCCTTGGTAGGTTCTATATACTCTGCAAGCTTATCATCTTTATTAACCTTCTCAAAAAGCTTTACATTAAAATAATCAACAGAACCATCTTCTCTTAATGTAGGCTTATTATCTCTTTCATACTCTGAATCAAAGAAGAAGTTGTAATAACCATCAGTACCGTTAACTGCACTTTTGCCTTCTGCTACCACGATTTCAATATCGTACAGCTTATTAAGAATAACTTCGCGTATTCTCGCTTCATTAATTCCTGTACGCACACCTGCCTGTGAAAGCTTGTCTGCAATCTCCTCGTATGTATAAGCTTCATCACTGCCTATGCCATTAAGGACTATACTTGCTTTCATATGATCATTATCAACATTGACAACTACTTCTTTGGTATTTAACTGTATCTGTTCTCTAAGTACATCATTCAATTCTGACTCCTCCAATCAACCATAGCACATTGTCTTATGTCATCTTTATAATCGAATTCCCCTTATATGTATGTCCTTAATTACTGGTCTTTATGTACTAATAATTCCGAAGGATCAAGACCCCTCTCAAGCATTATTCTTATCTGCTCCATCTGTCTGCAAGTATATCTTGCATCGGCGTATACGCTTACATCTACACCACTCTGAAGTCCAAGCAGTATCTCCTGACTTTGAAGTTCATTAAGCTGTGGCTCTTCCTGAACCTTGCCATCATTCTCAATCTGTTCTCTCATCTCTTTCATCTGGACAGCATTGATAAATGGATCTGCATATGGACTTACATCTATCCCTTCTTCTTCTCCTAACCTTATCTGTTCCATCTGTCCTGAGGAGAAACCTATCATATTATACTTGGTAATATCTATTCCAGCCTCAAGTCCCAACCTTAACTGTTTCATCTTGTCTGCTGTATATTCATGAAGCATATACTTGGATACATCTACACATTTTAACAAGCCTATTCTAATCTCGTTAAGCTGGTGTGCATCGAAATTCTCATCAACGAAAAATGTTAAATCAACATCATCTCTCTTAGCCAGTCTTATCTGTCTTATCACCTCACCAGAATATCCAAGCTTTGCATATCTTGTAAGATCAAATCTGTACTTTAATGCAAGACGAATCTCTCTCATAACAGAATAATCGTACTTCGGATTGCATATAAGCGATAAATCAATACCCTCTTTTATACCTTCTTTAATCTGCTCCATCTGCATATAATTATACTCCGGATCTGCCATAGCACTTACATCAATTCCTTCCTCAAGTGCCATTCTTATAACCTTCATCTGCCTTGAATTATATTCGGGACTGGCATATATAGAAATATCAACGCCATTATCATTACCTTTAGTAATCTCAAGCACCTGAAGTTCGTTAAATCCAGCTTTCTTCCATTCATCTATTCCCGCATGGGAATCCGCTAAATTCCTGATTTCATTCTCTCCCATAGTTCTCTCCAATATAAATAATCATATAATTAATTGTCACAGTCCGTATTTATACTAGAATAATAGCATATGTCTGACAATTTCTCAACATATTACTTGCCAAATATCACCACAATTGACAAATTCCCTCATAATTCCCCATATGCCTTATAATCTCCAGAAATCCTCAATACATTTTCCTGTATTATTAATATCTACAGGATACACTTTATCCCATTCCCTTGGATACTGCATCTGGTATTCCTGTGTCATAAAACGGTCATCTAACAGAAGTATTATACCCTTGTCATCTGCAGTTCTTATAACTCTTCCAGCCGCCTGCAGCACCTTGTTCATTCCCGGAAATACATACGCATACTGATAGCCATTCTTACCTATACTGTCAAAATAATTTCTTAATATATTACGCTGTCTGCATATCATAGGTATGCCTGTTCCTACAATACACGCCCCTATAAGTGACTTATCCCTTAGGTCAATTCCCTCAGAAAATATACCGCCAAGCACACAAAAGCCCGTGACATTTCCACTTGTATTATCCATAAATACTGACAAGAAATTCTCTTTATCGGCTTCCGTCATATTATTATCCTGTATCAATACATTTTCTCCCTCAGAGAGATGATAAATGTAGCTTCCATCCTCAACATCGTGCAGATCTATAACATTGCAGGCATATTTTTGTATATATATATCATACACCTCTCTCATATAGCTGTAAGAAGGAAAGAATATCATATATTTGCCTTGCTTCGACTGCGTAAGTGTGTGGATATAACCTGCAATCTTGGTGTACTCATTATAATTACGCCTCGTATACCTGCTTGTAACATCACGTCCAATAAGCACTCTCTTATTATCAGTATCAAACGGCGAATGTGCATACACAGCATAGTCATCTGCATTTCCTGAAAGCATTTCCTTAAAATAATTCACTGGAAGAAGTGTCGCCGAGAACATTATTGTCGATATTCCCTGACTTAATCTCTGCGATAACTGTCCTGACGGGTCAACACAGTACAGATGAAGTGCAAAGTCACCGTCATCGATATGCTCAGCATATATAACATACTTCTCATCTATGCAGTCATACATATTAATAAAATGTCTTATCTTAAAGAAGAATTCTATTATCTCATCGCACACCGGCTTTCCTTTATTCTTATCCAAGAACTTCTGCATATACGAATAACACGATTGCAGATTAGCTAAAAATGTGCCACAGTAATCATCTATTATTATATATTCTTTATCACAGGCTCTCTTTAATTCAAGAAGATATTTGTTGCATTTTTCAAGGTATGAAGCCAGCCTTTTGTCCATATCCTTAACTACTCTTTTGCAGGCAAGAAAATCTTCCTTGACAAGCGTTGCACTATACATCTCCCTTGCCCTGTCAACAAGATTATGTGCCTCATCTACAAGAAATACATAATTGCCTTTGCCGCCATCACCAAAATATCTTTTTAATGAAGAATCTGGATCAAAAGCATAATTGTAATCGCATATTATTCCATCACACCAGTATGAAACATCAAGCGACATTTCATACGGACACACCTTATGCTTCACTGAATACTGCAATATCGTATCCCTGTTAATTACCGCTTCATTAGTGATTATATCGTAAACAGCTTCATTTACCCTGTCAAAATGCCCCCTTGCATACTCGCACACCTCTGGATTACAGTTGTGCTCATCAAGATGACATATTTTATCCTTCGCCGTCAGTGTCACTGTGCGAAAATGCAGTCCTGCATCTCTTAGTATCGCATATGTTTCCTCGGCTACCGTTCTCGTTATTGTCTTGGAGATAAGATAGAATATCTTGTCAGTTAAGCCATTACTGCACGACTGCACGGCTGGATATACTGTTGATATAGTCTTTCCTACTCCTGTCGGTGCCTGTATATATAACACCTTCTGTTCTTTTACCGTGTGGTATACACTCGCAACCAGCTTCTTCTGCCCCCTCACGGTACTCAAATGGAAAATGCAGTTTCTGAATTGAAGCATTCCTTTCTGCCCTTTCATCAAATACATAATCCATCCACTTTTTAAAGCCAGCTACAAGTTCTCTGTACCATTTTATAATTGACTCACTGTCATATTGCTCTTTAAATCTTACTATTTTCTCAGTTTCTGTATTACAGTAAGTAAGCTGTACATTAATGCTCTCCAGATTATACCTTGTTAAATATATATAAGCGTACACCATAGCCTGTGCCTTATGCACATACACCGGCTCTTTAAGCTTTCCTACATCTGACTGCATAGTCTTAATCTCATCAATTGTAACCTCACCTATCGGCAGCTTATTGCCATCCTCATCTTCCTCAATGTCAGCTATTATTCCGTCTGCCCTGCCCTCTATTCTAAGCTCGTATTCAATTCCACCCTCTGATGTCAGCTCCTCTTTATTCCTAAGAAGCACCTCTGCCCTGTAATTAGAACCCATAGAGTGCTGGATTTTCCTGTGAAGCCTCGCACCCTCCTGCATAACCTTAACATCAGCAACACCTGTATCCCTGTTATCAATATCCCCACCAAGGCACATAAATTCAACCAGATTTCTTACTGATATATTAAATGTATTATCTTTAATTACATACATATCTGTGCCTCCTTATATATCATATTTCTGCATATTTTTTGCGCTAATTATATCATAATTTTTGCGCAGCCTTTCAGCGCATATAAAGTTCCGCAAGGAACTTTTAAGATGAGCACTTTTGTGCTCATTATATCATAATTTTCTTTTTATCTACCCTATACTCACGAACCCGTGCTTATCGCACTCTTTCGTCCTGCTTCGCACGACTGTTCGTTCGTTAATGGCGCAAGAAAAGTAAATGTCTGCTTCGCAGCCGCTTCCTTTTCTTTTGCGCTCATTATATTAAAATTCTTCTGTGACGTTATAGACATACCCATTCTTTACTCTGCCAGTACGCTTTACTATCTCAAGATAATTAAGAATATTAAGCGTATATCTTGACGCTTCAACACTGACCCCAGCCGCCATGGCAAAGTCTTTCACCGTAAAATCTTCCTTCAAATCCGCTGGAACTAACTGCATATAATCCTCTATCCTGTCAAACTTTACTATTCTTCTTATCCCAACCGGTACTCTGTCATATCTTGTTGAACCTCTTTTCTTATCATAACTCCAGCCGTTAAGAAGCTTATATTCTTCCATATCCATAAGCACAAGATTGATTGAAAGATTAGGATTTTTCAGATAGCTTTTTATCTTATATAACTCGTAAAATGCATCATATTCCGTAAAATGTCTTGGCGACTTTCTCCTGCCCTGAACCTCTCCATTATCAGGATTAACCCAGCTTAACCACTTGTTAAATGGAAGCGGATACACCACAGTAACGTGGTAATCTTGTAGAAATACCGAAAGCTTATCCCTCAGTTTATTAAGCTGGCGTGTCTGTATCTCTATTATTCCTTTGTCATTATATATATCAGCATAATAACCGCTCATAGCGACCTCGTGCTTGTCCTCATCAGGCTCATAATACAGCTTAAGGACAGCGTGAAGTGTCTTTTCTGACAATGTCCCTATCCCTTTGTTATTATGTGCCTTGCCAATTATCTTATCTTTAGCATTAACAAATGCCTCGTAATCTTCATATTCCGATGTTTCATATAATATATTGTTCAATGTTCTGTCCATAACCTGTCTAGTAATGTTATACTTTTTTTAATTCATTATAAATCAGAACATATATTCTTACAACAAAAAGCAGTAAAAGCTTTTAATATATATTCTCATTACATATCTACTATGTATAGAGAATATATTTTACTCTGTTACTTATGCTTTTACTGCCTTTTATTTATTATTTATTATTATTTTTTTTAAAATGTGCTATTTTAAGTGTTGCAATAAGTCCCCTTAATGTGTCTGCCTGTGTACTCATATCCTGACTTGCAGCGGCACACTCCTGTGATGTGGCAGAATTAGTCTGTACTACATCATTGATATCTTCAATGCCGTCATCAACCTGCTTAATTGTCTCTGTCTGAGTATTAAGAACATCTGCAATGTTATTAACTTCATCAACTATATGCCTTGAATTATCCACAACCACACCAAGCTGGGAAGCTGTGTCATTGGCAATAACCATACCTTTCTCAACTGCCGCAACAGATGTATCTATTAATGAAGCTGACTCCTTGGCAGCTTCTGCACTCTGTGCCGCAAGTGCTGATACCTGATCTGCAACTACCGCAAAACCTTTTCCTGCATCGCCAGCTCTTGCTGCCTCTATAGAAGCATTGAGTGCCAGAAGATTAGTCTGTGAAGCTATCTGGTTGATAGTTTCTATTATCTTGCTGATTTCTTTGGAAGCTTTTTCTATTTCACCCATTGATGTGACCATCTCACCCATTTTGCCGTTACTTTCATCAAGCTGTGTTCCTAGTTCATTTACTTTGCCACTTATTTCTCTTGCATTCTGTGAATTCTGTGCAACTCTTTCTGACACACTTGCAAGGGAAGCTGTAAGCTCCTCAACTGAAGCCGCCTGATTAGTCGCTCCTTCTGCAAGCTCTGTTGAACTTGATGCTATCTGTTCTGAACCTTCTGCCACCTGGTCAGCTACTCTTTGAAGATGCTTTACAAGATCTGCCATACTTGCTTCAAAGCTCATAAATGCATGTAATATTTCCTCAAAATCACCCTTCCACTCAACTTCTGGCTTAACATCAAAGTTACCATGTGAGAATTCCTGCATTGACCTTTTAATATCATTAACATATGAACTTAATGTTCTTATTGACTTACGCAGACTGTGGGCTAATGTTCCTAATTCATCATCTGAATGGTATGTAAGCTCACTGTGCAGGTTACCATTAGCAAGGTCTTTAGCTACATTGTCTATATCCCTTAATGGTTCTATTATCATCTCTGTAATCTTAGCACCTATTTTCTTTGATATAAGGCTCGCTATTACAATAAATAACACAATAGCCACACCGCCTATGACTGCCACAACATTACTTAACAATATTGCCTGATCCGCCTCTTTGTTGGTTTCATCCTCCATTTTATCCGCAATACTCATAAGATTGTTAAGTGCAGGTGTACATACTGTGTGGATTTTATTCTTGGCACTTGCAAGGTCGCCCTTTTCAATCTGGTTAATTATATCGTAACCGATATTGCCCCATTCATTAAGTGCTTTAACATACTGGTTATACAAATCATCATCTATTATATTGGTATTCTTTATAATATCAAGCTGTGTCTGGGAGTCTGTAAGAACTGTCTTAACATTATTCTTATAATTCTCATAAGTTGAACTGTCGTCATTTAATGCCATCTCTCTTATATTGCGGGCAGCAGAACTAATATCTATAATACTTTCTTTAGCAGCATTATTTGCTTTCTGAGCCCCTTTTACATAAGAATTAAATCTTATATCCAGAAGAGATAAACAAATTATGCTTACGATTCCTGATAAAATCATAAATTTAATTACAGTAGCGTAAATGTATTTTATTTTGTCGTGTAAATTTAGTTGGTGTAATTTAGATATCATTCTTGTACATCTCCTTCTTTAAATTGATGGGGGTGGAAGATAGACGGACCCCGGACGCGTTGTTAAAGCGAATAGAAGCAACAAAGACACGTTTGCACTGCGTGTCGCTCGCAGCGGTACTAAGCTGCCAGTTGGAACTGCCAGCTAAGGACCGGCGGCTCCCCAGCGTCTTCTTATGCTTCTATCAGCTTTAGCATCGCTGGCTGTCTTTCACCCATTGGTATATTTTGTTTTATTTATTAAGTAGATTTTATAGCATAGTAAAATATATTTGTCAATATATTATATTTGGATAGCTTTAAAATATATTTCAGTGGATTAGGAATGAAATAGAGATGGGGGATTTTTGCGTAAAAAAACAGCCGGACAATAGATTTACGAAAAGGGGATGTCCCCTGTTACTGGACAAGCCAGTAAAGCGGGGACTGGGGATT
>OGQL01002627.1_pt1 | contig 11301 bp, 8 predicted proteins | sample 1553211 | NCBI WGS metagenome assembly OGQL01 (sample SAMEA2579942, study PRJEB22360) | human gut metagenome
GAGTTGCAAAGAATGGATCCCAATAATTTTCGTTGTGCCAGTCGGGTTTGGAGAAATAAGCGCCAATCATAAAGCCTTGCTGGCGAAACGCATCAAACACATGGTAGGCAATATTGGCATATTTCCCGTTTTTGTATGGCCCTTTTGTTACAGTATAGTCCGTATATTTCGAATCGAACATGCAGAATCCATCATGGTGCTTGGTAGTAAAAATAAGATATTTGAAACCAACTTCTTTCATAAATGACGCCCACTTTGAAGGTTCAAAGCGAGTTGGTTTAAAAGATTCCGACAATCCCCAATACCATTTTTTGAAATCGCCGTAAGAAGGACGGTCTGGACGAGCCTCCTCACGACGTTGGGTAAACCAACGATCTTCCGAACAAAGCGCCCAAGACTCAGCAATGCCGGGGACAGAATAAACGCCCCAATGAAACATGATACCGAACTTCAAGTCCTGCCATTGCTCCAACTTTTTCAACACTTCCGGATCGGTGGGATATTCATATTTATCGGAAGCCTTATGCACAAAAGTTTGCTTATCCGACATCTGATTGTTCTTTTGGGCATTTGCTGTAAATGCCAGGCTGATACCTATCAATAAGGTCAACAGTTTTTTCATCTTTTGTTATTAAATTGGGTTATTAAACTTTGGTTATAAACCATTGCAGTCTCTGAGTCACAAAAATAGCGTGTAAACAACACATACGGATTACCTTCTGTCGAATACCTGTATAAATCTGTAGCCTTCATTTTTGTTTTTGTAGAAAAAGACTTTGTTTTTGTAGAAGAGACTTATCAACAGCCATTAATGGATGCCGGTCGATACTTTCCTGCCACCCTTTTCCTTTCTGAAACAGAAGTGTACTGTGAGAGAATTTACGCACATTCTTCTTATCCCAGCGACTGTCAGGACCATAAAGCAGGTATTCACCGGTAAAGATATTCTCTATTTCAAGACAAGCTTCCTTGTCTGCATCCAGTTGTCCGTTGATACGATAATTTCCAAGGGTGATTGTACCCTCTGTATCCGGAGCCACTCTCACAAAATGCATAGTATTCGTCCCATCTATCTGAATAATTGCCAAGAAACGCATCTTCTTGCATTTACCCCGGTTTTCGAACTTACTGTGAAATTGCTGTTTCTCAAACACAATCGCAGGACGTCCCCGCTGGGGATTGAGCCAGTCGAAAGGTTTCACGTACGAAGTGTCGGCCAAGGAAGCGACCAACGGAGCACTGCCCAGCACTTTCACTTGTGCATCACAATTATCCGTATCTGCAGTCAACAGGCATTCATCAGGAAGAAGTTTCATGTGAGAACGCTCCAGCCCGTTCAGCTGAAAAGTCCAGGTAACATCCTTATCCGCTTCCAATTCGTCATATACGACAAGAATATTAGGGCGGAGCAATATCAGGTGGCGACGGAAAAGTTTCACTTGGGGATTATCCTCCGGAGTTAGAATAAATCCATGCTCCGACGTATAGACCCCGGCATTCGTCAGGGCATTAATCCAATCACCAGCACTTTGGTCGAACGGGACATAGGCTTTAGATGCATCCCCCAATACATAAGTAATGTCTTTCCCATCCAGATAACGTGCAATCCATCCATAACCGCAATGCGAAAAAGCCTGTGTTTTCCCATCCACCGTAATGGTATTACGGGCACGACTATGTTTTTGGGAAAGAAGATGATGCTTATCGGCTGTTGTTATACGATACCCTGTAGGATAAAACACCGGCTTACCTTTATAAGAGAGGTTGAAACTATTCTGCTCCGCCAGGCCATGCGATCCTACTCCGAAAGGAGAACTGCGGAAAGAGACAAACAAGTTGGTATCCGCATTCATTACATCAGTATTCATAACCGCAATACCAGTCTGCGGAAAAACTGCAGACTGAGGCATTGGAGCAATATCCGATGCTGTCAAATCTTCGCCGTTTTTCTCGCTTTGAAGACGATAAGATGAAAAATTAGCCTTATGGAAATGATACGTTTTTCCTTTTTGCTGACCGGAATAACGGTAAGCATATTCCACAGCAAAAGGGTTCCCAAGCTCCCGGCCCAACACATAAGCAAAATCGGGACGGAGCATATTATCTACATACACATGCTCACATCCGTCACTGAAACCGTCACCCGCAGAACCGATAGGAACAGTATAGGCTAAAGCATTGGCACAGTTAGCATACCAAGGATGACGGAAAAGGTTCACACCAAACAAATCGCGGAACAGCAAGAAGTTACTTACCATCGACTCCATATTGACATGAATATACCCCATATTCCCATTAGGCCATACTCCATCGGATAGGAAGCCTCCACCCGGCGAACGAGAAAGCCAAATATCATACAGCATACGGAACCACGTGTCAGCCTGTGGCAAATGTCCTCTCATCACGATAGCGGTAGTAAATGCATCATAAAAAGTATGCTGAAAGAAATGTGCGCAAAGAATCCCGTCGGCAGAACCAATATTCTCCTGCATAACATGGTTTATCACGCGCGCACCCGTTTCGCTCATAAAAGATTCGTACAGTCCTTTCTGTTCAGAACTCAGACGTTCAAAGGCCACATCATAAACCATGGCGAGAGCAGACATACATCTGGCTCCCGTAAAGTCGGATACAGAATACGTCGCCTGCGGATCTTTAGCTGCAATATGATCCGACAGTTCCAATGCTTTTGTCAAATAAGCTTCATTCCGATCTATCTGATACACCGTAATCAGTTCTTGCACACTCCGACAAATAGCCTCCACTTCATAACGCAGGTGAAAGCGCATGATTTGTGCTCGCTCAACAGAAGTCGTACCGGCCGGAATAGGTTTGCCTTTCACTTTATAGGAAGCGATTTTCTTACTAAAGGCTTTCTCTGCTTTACTGCGCAGAAATTTCAGCAATTCCTGCTGATCGGCAGTAGGTCGCTTTGCCATAAGAGGCTGCCGGTAAATCACAGGATGAATAACGGGAATCATCCGTAAAGCAGACTCCGCTTCCGGGGTTTCAAACAGAGGGGTCGATTCCGGAATCTCTATACTGAAAGTTTCCGACCATTCTTTACCACTTACCCTGTAACGCCAGTACCAGATACCCGGTTGCAGTGCCTGATGATGATTATAGAAAGACAAACGCAAACCTTTCTTCTGAATAGCATCCTTATCTGTAAAATCCCGGCTACGTCCCAGCTGAATATCATAACGCGCATAATCCTCTAACATCCGGTCATCCCCCCGAGGAGGAAAAACAACCGGAGCTTTGTAGTCTACATTCGGCCATGTAAACACAGGCGGATTAGTAATCAGCGGATGCCCTGCGATGGGATAAGGATATTCCCGGTTATCAGTGCGGCGAATACACTCCATATCCAATGGCATAAACCCGCTTCCACCCAATCCGTCGCACGTTTTTACCTTGTACGCTTCAGCAAACCGCAAAAGGCCATCAAAGCAAGTACCCTTTCCCTGCGATGCATTTACCTGCAACATTTGTCTTTTTTCGTTTGTCTGCGAATATCCATAAATAAAGCCCAACGAAAGAAGAGCAGTGAGTAACACTCTATAACTAATTCCTACAATCATATTATCAAACCTTATAACCTCATCTTTTATATTGTTTCACCTTGAATCCGACAAATAGCACATGATTCTCCAGCAGACGCAGTCCATAGTTGCCATCCGCCTCCTGCGGCTTCATTTTACGAGTGAAGAGCAACTCATCATTCACGTAAAAGCGGCTGGTATCCTTTTTCACCACAATACGGATATGATACCACTTACCCGCCTTCAATAGATGTTCCGGATCGGTATATTCCTTAATTACAGGACGTACCTCTTTATCATTTTGTTCGGGCAGACCGCTATAATACTGACGAAAGCGAGTGGTAGAATTATGATTACCTCCATACCCCACATAAAACAGAGTAAGTGTCTTGTAACGTTGAAAAATACCATGACGATACTCACTGCGCGAGAACAGGTTATCCGGATGTTGTGGATCATTAGCTCCCCAAAAGCAGTTTAAGTCACTCAAACGGTCATTAGGATCTCCGTCCATGGGCATGCAAGCGCTGTAAGTGATTTCATAATCGCCTGTCAGCCTGGTTTTATACCACAATGTCAATCCTTTGGGAGTACTAATTTCGATTGTGTCTCCTCTTGTTTGAAACACCGCCTTATCCGAATGATCTTCCACAACCCACAAGCAGGTGTCGATACCCTCCTCTGTCTGACTTAACAAGGGCTCTCTATTCGTCAGACAGATATAGTGCGGCAATAAGGACGTATTCTCCACCAAAGGAGTACGCCACGCACTTAATGTTCCAAGTTGTCCCCCTCCTCCTAAAAAAAACGCGGACAACAAAACTTTCACACAAAATTTTCTTTTCATATTATATATCACAGTTTATATCTGATTCTCAATATCACTTGCTCTTTATGCTTAGCATCACACATACGGAAGTCCATCATGAAATATTAAATTGGACATAGGCCCTGCATGATACAACACTGCTTTGATTAGTCTCAAAAGCCATACGGATTTTCCTTAGGAAAGTCAATGACGATCGGAACGGATGCATAAAGATCGGACTGATAATTATAACGTGCGGCATCCCGTATGTCAGGCAGTTCCACTATGACCTTACTTCCTTTGCCATCATCAACAACAGATACCGTTTCACCTTCATGCGGATAAATTCCCCCGACCCGATAAGTGTAAATACCTTGCGGTAATCGGACAGAAAGGCGGAAACTCATCACCTGTTTCTTTCCGTCAGGCATCGGATTACCCACAGAAAGTATCCAATGACCGGTCTCTTCACGCAACATGATTTGTGCCACGTCTTCCGATGCCACTTCTACTCCTCCCACCGACGTACTGTCCGGTTGGAAAAAAGCATATTGCCAAACCTTGTCCTTGGCAGAATAAACGCCATGAACGGAAGCGTCTTGCCGGATAAACTCCAATTCTTCCTGCAACTCCCTGACACGTTCCGACATTTCCTCCTTGTCAACATTAGGCAGCAAGATGTAACGATAACTATTATCCCACTTCTCGCCGGGATTGGCTCCATGATCCACCGCTATGATAAATCCCGGCACCTTAACCGACTTACGGCGGTCGGTTATATTGATTTCCTTACCTGTTTTTATTAAAAGTTGCAATTTTTTTTGAGGGAGAATGACATATCCTTTCCTTCCTTGGTGTAACCAACATACATCCTCAATACTTTCGGAAATGGCAACCGATTCCTCAGGAGTAATTTCACGTATCTCTCCGTTGATGCACCAAGTAAGCGGACCGGTCAATGCCGACTGATCTATGAAGGTGGAAATACCTCTGCCTTGTCCCTCGCGATAACGGGCAATACCGCTGCCTTGGGATATAATCTTATTCCCTATGAAGTGGTAACTCTTGAAAGCAATAGCCGAACTGTATTTTTCTTTAGGTAAATGGTGGTATATACCCATCCCCGCAATACCATCAGCCAATACACCCGAAATTTTATTCAAACCCGGCAGGGAAGCCTGAGATCCACCTTTCAACGGCAACAAGTCGGTACGCCATTCTTCCGTCAACCCCGGCAATGCATGCCAGTCAAAACCTTTCAAAACTTCGGCAGAATATTCACTTTCAACGGCAGGATACCATACCCCATGTGCCAAGAGCGACGCACCTTCTTGTCAAAGTCTTCCGCCCCTACTGTCCGTTCCGATTTTAGTTTCAGAGAAGCGTAGAAAGGTGATTCATGCTCACCGCGACGGTGTACCAGAAACTCATTCACCCAATAGGCATCTGTTCCCGAATACTCGTAAGTGTTTGTTTTTAGTCGTTTTACAATACCTTTCAGTTCATCTGTACCTTTTACGTTGCTTCGTTTGCTGATAGATTTGAATAAACTGTTCACCGCCTTCACATAAGTGCTTTTGACAAACTTCCGTTGATCGCTATCAAACGAACGGCCGGCCACTAAAAAATCCATTTCCTGTTTGTAGAACAACTTTGGATAGACGCGAAGCAAATAATCCAATTGGAACTGCATGTATTTGCCGTCAACTTCATAAGGTGTATTCTTGAAATATTGATATCCCGTATTGCAGTCTGTAAGCCATTCAAAGCCATAGGCAACCATCGCTATATCGGTGCCCCGATCGGTATGGTGGGAAATAGTTCCGTCAGGTTGGAAACCCGATTGCGCGTAACGGTGAGCCACTATACAATTTTTAGTCATCCAATAAGCCACGTCATTCGCCACGCCTTTTGGACTCCAGCCCGGTGAAAAGCTGAAATCTTTGAAAGGTTTTCCCCCGTAGTAGTCTTTATACCAATACTGCACATAAGTCATCGGGCGGTTATAATCGGCCCAGATAATCGGCAATGCCAACATTGTACGCGAACGGTGTCCCAAGTTGGCATCGCTCCAGGCACCCGACGAATAGAGCGTGTCCTGTATCTCACCCCAACGTTCTTTGGGATTGTCTATCGCGCGACGGTTCTCTACGATGGAGGTAGCTATCTGAAAATAACGTATCAATGCATCGTGCACTTGCAGGCACGTAGCATCTCCCTGCTCCATGCCTTTCAGCAAGTCGGGCATCAGGTGCAGTACAGGCACCACCAACGGATCAGTCATCACCCACTGATGGGTCAGTATCTGATGTCCTGCCAATTTGTATTTCTGCAACAAGCTGAATCCATCACCTACATACTTACCTATGGATTTCCCATCTATCTCGATATCACTTCCGTCCACCGGAACAGAACGGGTGTAAGCCAAAATAGACCGATACAGAGCATTACGCAACCGGGCGTGTTTCTTCGGTTTTCCCTCCGGGCCGTACACCTTAGAGGTAGCATAAGCATATCCCAGTCCACCTATCCGGTTTGCCACGTTCATCCAGTCATACTCAATAGTTCCTCCTTTCCAATGGTCCAACTTAGAGAGCTGTCCGGGATAATCTTGCGGGCGGGCGGTGTAACATTTTTCTCCCTTGAAACGCCAGTCATTTGTTTCCAATTCATCCAGATAATCAGTTACCTGCTCGTCTGTGAACTTTTGCTTTCCATACAACCGCTGGTTATTAATGACTGTCGGCGTATAACGTTCATTAAACTTGCTCCATAGCGTTTGCTTAACTATATATACTTTGATATCGAACTTCTGTACAAGTTTCCCGCTGTCTTTCAAAGCAATGGTCAACCTGCTGATGTCTGGAATACTCCCTGTTTTACAGCCCTCCTTCACTGTAAGCACCCCCATGATACGCCGCGAAAGGTCATAACGTGTTTCCAATGCAAACAAACCTTTCTCGTCCTGCTCAACGATTTCAAAATGGTAGCCTTTCGGAATGGGACGAAAACATACATCTTTATTACGTTCCAAATGAATACGTCCCATCACCTCGGTACCTGACGGACTGTTGACAGGTATATCAAAATAATCGGCAAAAACGATTTCTTTCATCACTGCCCCAAACAGGGGGGAAGGAAAAAGACAGAAGATAAAAAGCAGGACTGATAAAATGTCTTTCATGACAATAATTGCGTTTTAGTTATTTTTAATTCTGTATTGCTCTCGTATGTTTAGGTCGATAATCCGACTGTTCTTGCACTTCTCCACTCTCATAAAGAATGGAAGAATTCGGTTGCTGCCGATGATAAGTGCTTCCATCGGGCAAGAGCAGGTTAGCGCCGGAGCTGTAGTCGAACAATACATCCTCCGATTCATGCATAATACGGACAGAAGCCTCATTGTTAGGATTCATTTCCGCCTCTATATGCCAGTTACCTATGTTAAATGTATTACCACTTCCACCAATGGGGGCGGGCGATTTATCCCGGTCATACACTTGCATAATGAAAAGGAATCGATTACTACGACTGTTACTGACCTCGGCATTGAGATGCCATTGGTTAGGATAAGCCGGATCGGGGAGTGCTGTAGGCGGTATCACAAACTGATCTGTCTGTGAAATAGAGTAAGGTTGAGTGCTAAAAAGACGGGCCTGCGTAACAAAACCTTTGTTTCTGTTTAAAGTTGTCAATAATACGCCGTCAGCAGCTGTCTGTTCGCTACCTTCCTCTTCTATATGAAATGCCGTAGGGCTATGCAGCAACCAATCCCACCGTACCGGTTCGGAAGCCTCCAATTCATCGTAAACCACCACTACATCAGGATGAAGCATCCACACATGGCGCAAGTACCTGGTAAGTGGAGTAGCACCAAAACCATATTCGGGGGTCTGCTTAATACCGGCAGCTTTAAAACTTGTAAGCCATGATTTCTGGTCACAAGTATCTTTGTAGGCTTGTGAGGCATCACCCAGACAATAGGTTATATGATTACCAACAAGTCCTCGGCTAACCTCACCGTAAGCCTTGGAAGTAAATCCCTGTCCGATACCGTTTACCAACACTGTGTTATGCGCACGCGTATGCCGGCAAGATGCGATATGATGGGGCGAGCCATATTTCAAATAGTAGCCCGTATTACGATAGACATCTACACCTTTATAAAGTACGTTGAAAGCATTCTCATTGGCAAAAGTATGCTCTGTACACCCATAACGGCTGGCACGAAAAGCCAAAGAAAGATTATCATCCATATTTGCCAAGTCAGAGTGCATCACCACTTCGCCTGCATCTTTATACCATACCATTTTCTCCACATCCTGTGGAGCCTCAGTGCTATAAATATAGTTGTCAACCATACGATCCAACCGAAGAAGAATATCTGCACGAAGGCCAGACACATCTTGCCCTGCATACCAACAGGCATAAGCATCACCGATGCGACGAGCGAGGAAATCAGCAAAAGCAATTCTTATACGTGTTGGAGCCGTACCACTGCTGCTACCATTACCAAACCCACAGCTTTGTGAATTGATGGGCCAGGTATAGATTAAAGCACGTCCCGCACTTTGGTACCAGGGATGTTCAAGGAAAGAACTCCCTGTTATATATGAAAGTATTGAAGGCATATAGTAAAGCGTTTCCACATTAGTATCGAAATAAGAAGCGCTGTTATGCCATACGCCATCACGATTGAAACCTGTACCGGGAGCACGAGCCGTCCATACTTCGTAATAGTAGCGCAACATGGGCAGCACTTCTTCACAATAAGGCGCTTTGTCATGAAGCATATAGGCGCATTGAAAAAACACAAGCATATTATACTGCCAGAAATGGCTGTCAAACAGTTCGTTTTCACGTTTGCCGACATGGACATTATAATAAAAACGCGCCACAGCCAGCAATACATTTTCTATGACGGTGCGTTCGGTTGGAGCAAGACGCTCAAACAGCAGGTCATAGACGAAAATATAAGTTTGAGCTATATTAGTCGGTACAAAATTGGAAGGGGCAGAAAACAACTCTTTGTCAGTTGGAACACGCAACAACATTTTCCGCACAATCTCCATCATCTTATCGGCATAAACAAGCCGTCGAGTCAAGTAGTATGCCTGATAAAGTTGGAGCATGGCTTATTTTAGTTCCTCTGCAGCATTTTTGGTTTGATAAAAATCAGCAATGTCAGTAAAGTCGCGCTTCACTATCCGGTTAGCCCGATTAACAAGCGAATTATATTCGGGATGGGAAGTGACAGTTTTATACGCATTTTCTGCTTGTTCATTAAGGAAAACATGCAGGCGCGGATGGCCTGTGGGAAGTTTTTGAATAAAGAGTTCGGTATCGGGAGTAAGAAAATGAGGTATATCATCGGACATCTTGAAACTATAGGTCTCACTCCATTCTCCGGAGACACCATCGACCGACACTGAACGAAAACGCCAATACCACACACCTTTCTCCAACGTGCGATGCGGATTGTATACACACCAGCGTTCCGGTGTGGAAAGGATGGTTGTTTCTTCAAAAAAGTCTGCGTTGCGCGAAAGGGCGAATTGCAGCAACTCGCCGGACTTCTTCATCCGTTCAGGTACAATGAACGGGGGCGGATTGAGAAATAATTCGTTGTCCGCTTTCGGATAGGGAGTCTGGCGAATATTGTCGTGATAAACGTCTGTATTTCCGACGTTTTCGTCTTGACTGAGCGTCGGTTCTTCGATGGAGTCGGAGCAACTACTGTTTGAAAGCAGGACGAGCAATCCTATGAGCAGATAGAGAGGTTTCATTGTTTTGGGTGTTTTTTCGGGAATATGTTCAATGAATAAGGTTGGAACGATAAAATTTATAATTAGAGTTCAAAGAGTTGTCTCCCAATAATTTCCGAACATGAATTATCCGGATTACTGACGGTTGGAACCTCAACAAATTGCTCCGTCAACTCGTCTATCTTCATGGATTCTACGAACACTACTGCCAAGTAGTATTTCCCAGTGGATTTCATCTTGATTACTTTGGAAAATGCCATAGTAATATTTTTTATTTTATAATAAAACGCCTTAGAGGCGTATGGTTGATGCCAATGCTACTACAGATGCCTGTCAGCAGTATGAGAGTATAATATCTTCTATTTACAAAGATGCCAAGCATAAAGAAAAGCAAGGTATAGGGGAACCTTGCCTTTCTTTGAGATTGATATAAGGTCGTTTCTTGCTTAGCGTTATTCAGTGGCCTTGAAGACGGTGAGAACAGGACGCATAACGGCAGAGTTCTGCAGATTAGTTTGACTAAATGCCTTCAGAAACTCAGTATCATTCTTAATCTGCACACGTGCTATGGCAGCCTCTCCAGTAAATGAGCTAGACATTACATTTTTTGTTGTTTGACCTGAGAGTTCTCCAGCATTAGCAGCCGCTACAGCTGTTTTGAAAGCATTATTCACTGCTACATCAGTTGGGAACTTACCGGTAGTATCCTCGTTTGGGCTGCCCAAAATATGTCCAATAAATGTAGCAAGCTGTTGAAAGGATGGAATATACCAAGAGCTTAAATTCACTCCGGTAACTTCATTGTTCTCTTTCCAAGCTACAAAGTTAGTAATAAAAAGAGCGGATGTTACCGAGTTGTTTGTAATATATTTGAGTATGCCATCAGTCAGTTTTATTCCACTATAACTATTTAGTGCCGTTTCTTGCTCACTACCCGGCACTGCAGGATTCGTTGAGAAAGGTTTCCCTGCAACATTACTCAATGCCATTGCATATCCAGCAATCGTCTTGTTTGCCAAGTTTTCTCCATAATTGGCAGCCTCATCATCACCTTGCGCACCCACAGCGAATATAATGCCACAAGCCTGTTCAGGATCATAACTTTTTGTAAAGCTACCATCCTTGTTTAAGTAGTATCTACTATTTTTAGTAGATGTAGTATCAAACGAAACGTTTCTTTAAG
>OGQL01002642.1_pt1 | contig 11232 bp, 6 predicted proteins | sample 1553211 | NCBI WGS metagenome assembly OGQL01 (sample SAMEA2579942, study PRJEB22360) | human gut metagenome
TTTGAATTTTAAACTTTAAAGATTTTAATTACATAAATATGTTAACATCTCAACTAATGCTTTGTCAAGATTTTTCGATAGACGATTTTCGACATTATTTTATTATAACAATTCCTATTCTGTGTATTGCAGAATTTTGTCTAAAATGATATTATTAAATAAATGCTATATGAAAGGATTTAAAAAATGGAAAAAGAGATAGATTTAAAAGAAAGTTTTGATTTTTATGATCAAACATACTTAAAAACATATAATCTAAATAAATCAATTAGATATCAATTAAACTTACTAGATTCTTTAGATATGTTTACACGTAAACATTCTGAAAATGTTGCAACTGTTACTTGCAATTTATGCAAAAAATTACATTGTACAAAGGGGTTCACTGAATATTGTGTAACTTGTGCTTATATACATGATATTGGTAAAATGTTTATTTCTCAAAATATTTTACAAAAAAATGGCAAATTAACAGATGAAGAATTTGAAATAATGAAAACTCACACTACACTTGGTTATCAATTATGTCTAAAAGATAAAGCTTTAAGACCATATTATGCTGGTCCTTATTATCATCATGAGGCTCTTGATGGAACTGGCTATCCTCAAGGATTATTAAAAAAAGATATTCCTTATGAAGCTCAAATAATAAGAGTTGCTGATGAATTTGATGCTATTGTTAGTAAACGTCAATATAAATCTCATATTAATATTTCAGATGCTTTAAAAATTATAATTGAAAATACTCAACCTTCACCTAATGCTCCTCAAGGAACTGGATTTACTAATGCTGGAAAAAATAATAAATTGGTTGTAAAAAAATTAATAAGTGTTGTTTTAGATGATACCGAATATGAAATTGCTTGTACTATGAATTATTTGAAATATCTTGAAGAACAAATTAAACGTTTGAAAAATATTGAACATTTAATAACAAAAATGAATTCTGCAAAAAAACAAGAAGATATTGATTTTTATAAGGATTATATTCCTGGTTTCTTTAAGAATAATGAATCTTTTGATAATTTTGCTCAAATTTTTCAAGAGTATAATGATGCTTATACTTCTAAAAAGAAGGCTGTTGATGACTTATTTTCTGAAATAAAGAAGATTAAAAAATTAAAAGTATAATAAATGTTGAAGTAGCTATTAAAATAACTACTTCAACATTTTTATTATTTTTTATAAGCAGAAAACATTTAAAGTTTTCTACCCCAACTATTGACATAGAGCCTTTCTATACTCCTTATTTTTTCAAGTAATTCTCAATGCATTAATTTTCTAGACCTTATGGAACAAGAATATCTCTAAAATTCTGTACAACTGCTCCTGATCCGTTATCATTAGAAACTCCATAAAATCCAGTTCGATATGAAAAAGGCCATGAATTATATACAAATTTCATCATACTAAACCAATTTCCATGGTAACTTTCACTTAATATTGAATCAATTCCACCTGTATTTATTTCTTTAATTGCATCACCCGTTATACTATAATTAAATAATGTTTTATTACCCTGTTTGGCTTTATTTGGATTTTTATATTTAGTCGCATATTTTGTACTTTCCAAACTTTTATTTAACTCTGTCCATCCATAGTTTTTAATATTCCTTTTGTCTATTTCTTCGGCAAATACGGCAACATTCTCATTTACTTCTTGATTCATATCATAAATACCATATACATTTCCTGTTGTACTTATAGAAATATTTCTCTTCCAGCCATATTTAGAATATCCACTATTTTCCCCTCCTGAATAAAGTTTTAGACCTTTGGATATATTATTGACACCATCTTTTCCAAATTTACTATGTGTCAAATATACTATAGCTCCCCACTCACTATTTTTTGCCATATGACTATTCATATAACTAGTATATCCATCTATTGGATCTTTTTCTCCTGTATATCCAAAAGTTGCGTTTCTAGCAATTTTATAAAATCCCCCCGGTGTTTGCTTAAATCCAATCCATACTCCAGGAACAGATTGTAAATCTCCAGTTAGCCCATACATATTTCCCAAAGCGTCATGTTCATTAGCACTAACTTTAAATTTTGCAACCCAAAATCCACTTATTTCTTTGCCAAAACCACCATAATTAACATCTGAACAAAATGCTGGATGTACTATATATTTCATTCCATTATATTCTTTTGTTTTTATTCCATCCTCAATTTTATATCTTAATTTTTTTGTTGTTGCACACCATTGTCCATATCCATCATAATATCCGGTTACATTTTCATAATTAGAATCTGAATAATATGTTATCCTATATGCATATCTTGGTATCCAAACAAAATAACTTCCATTTGCAGTAATTGCATTTGCCCATTTCTTTTGAGAATAATCATACCATTCTGAATTAGTTGAAGTAGTTTCGACAACTTTATATTCATTATTCCAAATTATTGGTGTCATACTTTCTCCATTTGATGTTAATATTGGCATGTTTGGAGTTGATATAACATTGTTGCTGTTATCTAACCATATTATATCTATTCTTCCATATTCTGTTGAAAAAGTTACATCTGTTGCATTATCAGGATCAACAGGAGCAATTCCAGCTTCAACTGTTATTGTACAAGTTGCTGATTTGCCACCAGTAGAACTCTTCACTGTAATTGTAGCTGTTCCAGAGCCTTTAGCTATCACTAACCCATTTTGATCTACTGTTGCAACTGATGAATTGCTTGATGTCCATGTTATACCTTCAGTTGCAGTACTTGGATTTTTAGTGGCTGTTAATTGTACTGTTTCACCTGTTTTTAATGTTTTTGATGTTGGGCTTACTGTCAAACTTGTTATAGCTGTTGTTACTGTTACCGTACAACTTGCACTCTTTCCATTTTGTGTAGTTGCTGTTATTGTTGTTGTACCATTGGCTTTTGCTGTTACATTTCCACTTTGGTCTACTGTTGCTACTCCTGTATTACTACTATTCCATGTTATTCCTGTATTCCTATTTGCATTACTTGGCTGTATTGTAGCATTTAATTTTGTTGTTTTTGTTCCACTCATATCTAATGCTACTTTATTTTTATCTAATGTTATTCCTGTTGGACTTTGCACTACTGTTACTTTTGCTTTTGTTTTTACTAATCCACTTGAACTCTTTATCGTAATTGTTACTGTTCCTTGTGCTATACCTGTTACTACACCATCATCGTTTACTTTGGCTACTCTATTATTACTACTTGACCACACTAATCCTTCCGTTGATCCTATTGATGGTTTCTTTGTCGCTGTTAATGTTACTGTACTTCCAACTTCTACCTCTGTTTCATTTGGACTTACTGTTATTCCTATTATTTTTGTTTCTACTGTTACTATACATTCTGCTTTATATCCATTTCCTGTACTTACTGTTATTTTTGCATTTCCATTTGATACACCTGTTACTCTTGCTGTATATTTTCCTGTTTTCTCTACTTTTGCACTTGCTGAATCACTACTCCATTGTAAATCATCATATATATTCGCTGTTTTTGGTGTCAATGTTGCTGTTAAATCTACTGTCTTTGTTCCACTTAAATTAACTGTTGCTCTATTTTTATCTAATGCTATTCCTGTTGGGCTTGTTACTACTGTTACTTTACATGTTGCTGTTTTCTTATTTCCTGTACTTACTGTTATTGTAGCATCTCCATTTTTTAATGCTGTTACACGTCCATTATTATCTACATTTGCAACACTCGTATTATCACTTGTCCATGTTTGCTCTAAATAAACATTTGCTGTACTTGGACTTATTGTTCCTATTAATTGGAATGACTTAGCATCTGTACTTAAATCAATTGTTTTTTCTGTTATATTTAAAGATATTGATTTTGGAGCCGTTTGTACTGTTACTTTCACTGAATTTGCTACCATTGAGTCTCTTCCTGTTGCTGTTATTGTTACTGTTCCATGTGATTTTCCTGTTACTAATCCTTTTTGATCTACTGTTGCTACTTTTGAATTACTACTTACCCATATTAATGTCTCTTCTGATGTATTTGGTTCTATTGTTGCATTTATTTGTAATTTTTCTTCTATTTCTATTGCAGAATTTGATGGTGCTAAATTTATTCCTGCTATTGTTGCTCCTACTACTATTCTACATTGGGCTGTACATCCGTTTTCAGTCTTTGCTGTTACTGTTGCTAATCCATTGCTTATTCCTTTTACTAATCCTTGTTGATTTACTTGTACAACATTATCGTTTGAACTTGTCCATGTTATTCCTGTATATATATTGGCTGATGCTGGTGTTATTACTGCTGTTAATTGCATATTTTTACTTGTTGTTGTATCTATTACTGCATTTGTTTTATTTAAACTTATTGCTGTTGGACTTGTTACTACTTTTACTTTACATATTTTGGTTAATCCATTTACTGTTTTCGCTGTTACTGTTGCCTCTCCATTACTTATTCCTGTTATTGTTCCAAATTCATCTACTCTTGCTATACTTGTATTACTACTTGTCCATGTTATATTTTTATTTGCTGAATCTGGCGTTATTGTTGGTGTTATTTGTACTGTTTTATTTCCTGAACTTAAGTCTATTGTTATTTCTGTATTTGACAATATTATTTCTTTTGGACTTGTTATTACTGTTACTTGACATTTTGTTTCTAATTTATCCATTTTTGCTGTTATTACTGCTGATCCATTATTTTTCCCTGTTACTGTTATTTCTGTATTTGATTTCTTTTGTATTGTTACTATATTTGAATTACTTGTTTCCCATTTTATATTCGAATTATTAACATTTGTTATTGCCTTTATTACTTGACTACTTCCTTTTTCCAATGCATTTAATTCACTTGGATCTAATTTTAAATATGGAGTTTTTTGGTATTCGTCCATATCTTGTACTGTTCCATTTTCCCATACTGCATACTCATTTCCAGTTGCTGTAAATGTAACGCTATAATATCCATCTCTCTTTTCTAAGGTATAATCTTTTACTTCATCTCCTACATTTTGATTCAAGTATTTTTTTAGATTATTTTCTTCAACTTTTGATTTTGAACTTTTCCCTACTGCTGCAGCTACAGATGTGTTTAATACTTCTTTTTCTTCTACTGTTCCTGCAAACTTTTTGGATTCTTTTGACTGATTTATTATTCCATTTTCACCAGTCATATAAGATATTGTTACTCCTGAAATTATTAATAATACTATTACAGTTACTGCTAATGCTATTAATGTTACTCCTTTGTTTTCTTTTGTTCTCATTTATTTCCCCTTTCTAAATATTAAGTACCTTACTTAAGGATTTAATTATGGTTAAATTTTATCACCAAAATATAGTAAAGTCAATAAAATATATAAAATTCTAGATTGGAAAATAATAACGTTTATTGGGGTTATTTTATTTATTTTTAGCTCTTATACAGCCTATTTTTTATCATTAAGTAACTCACTTAATGTACCAAAAAGAGGAAGCATGTACTTTCTCTTTTCAATATTATTCATCATCACCATATTTCTCATCATATTCTTGTTGAGCTTCAACTGCATTTAAAAATGCAACTTTAGCCTCTTCTACTGCAAGAAATGCTAATGCAATTGATTGATCTGCATATTCTAATTCATCATCAATATATTTTGATAATTTTTCTTTATCACGTGCTTCTTTTCTTTCTTGCATATTCTATTTTGTAACTTTAAAATTCATTTGAGCTTTTAATAATTCACTTTATATTTTACTTTTTCCTTTTTCTGTTGCTATTCTACATTGTTCTTTTGCAGCTTCAAGTCCACTTTGTCCATCTTTCATCTTTTCATCTAATACATCTTTTGCTTCCATTCCAGCAACTATAGCTGTATCTGTTCCTTCTTTTATTTTTGAATTAACTTCTTTCATTTTTTTGCTCAATTCTTCAATTTTTTGTTTTCTTTCTTCTTTTTCCATATATAATACCTCCTAAATTTATTTGATTATTATATATCATAGCTTTATGAATTAATTATAAACTCATTAAATATTTGCATATACAAAAACAGCTGAAGTAGAAAACTTTTAAAGTTTTCCACCTCAACTATTGACATAGAAACAAAAATTATTTAATAAATAGTTCATCATCTTTGCAATCTACTGTAATTGTTGTATTTGGTAAAATTTTATTTGCTAAAATATTTTTTGCAATTAATGTTTCAAGTTTCTTTTGGACAAATCTCTTTAATGGTCTTGCACCATAAACTTCATCATATCCATTATTAATTAAATAATCTTTTGCTGGTTGTGTAACATTTAAACTAATATGTTTATCATCAAGTCTTCTTTCCAAATCTTTAATTAATAAATCTAATATTCTTCCTATTTCTGTTTTCTGTAATGGTTTATAAAATACTATTTCATCTAATCTGTTCAAGAATTCTGGTCTAAAGCTTTGTTTTAATAATTTTCTTACATTTTCTTTTGCTTCTTCAGATATTTCTCCATTTTCTTGAATTCCGTCTAATATATAACTTGAGCCTAAGTTTGAAGTTAATATTATAATTGTATTTTTAAAGTCTACTGTTCTTCCTTGTGAGTCTGTAATTCTACCATCATCAAGTACTTGTAACAAAATATTAAATACATCTGGATGAGCTTTTTCTATTTCATCAAATAAAACTACTGAATATGGTTTTCTTCTTACTGCTTCTGTTAATTGTCCACCTTCTTCATATCCAACATATCCTGGAGGCGCACCAATTAATCTAGATACAGAGTATTTTTCCATATATTCACTCATATCTATTCTTATCATATTATGTTCATCGTCAAATAAGCATTCTGCTAATGCTTTTGCAAGTTCTGTTTTACCAACACCTGTTGGACCTAAGAACATGAATGATCCTATTGGTTTACGTGGATCTCCAATTCCTGCTCTTGAACGCATTATTGCTTCAGATACTTTTTCTACTGCATCATCTTGTCCAATTACTCTCTTATGCAATAATTCTGGTAAATGTAAGATTTTTTCTCTTTCACTTTCCATTAATTTTGTAACTGGTATTCCTGTCCATCTTGAAATAATTTTTGTTATTTCATCTTCTGTTACTTTATTTCTTAATAGACCATCTTCTTTTCCTTTTTCAGATAATTCTTCTTCTGCTTTTAATTCTTTTTGTAATTCTGGAAGTTTACCATATCTTAGTTCTGCTACTTTTCCTAAATCATATACTCTTTCTGCTTGTTCTATTTGTGCATTTACTTGTTCTATTTCTTCACGTAATTTTTGCACTTTAGAAATTGCTTGTTTTTCATTTTCCCATTTTGCTTTCATTCCATCAAATTTTGTTTTTAATTCTGCTTTTTCTTTTTTGATGTCTTCTAATCTCTTTTTAGAAATTTCATCTGTTTCTTTTGAAAGAGCTGTTTCTTCAATTTCTAATTGCATTATTTTTCTTGATACTTCATCAAGTTCTGTTGGCATTGATTGCATTTCTGTTTTTATCATTGCACAAGCTTCATCTATTAAGTCTATTGCTTTATCTGGTAAAAATCTGTCTGAAATATATCTGTGTGATAATGTTGCTGCAGTAATTAATGCATTGTCTGATATTTTAACTCCATGATATACTTCATATCTTTCTTTTAATCCTCTTAATATTGATATTGTATCTTCTACTGTTGGCTCATCTACCATTACTGGTTGGAAACGTCTTTCTAGTGCTTGGTCTTTTTCTATATATTGTCTATATTCATTTAATGTTGTTGCACCAATACAATGTAATTCTCCTCTTGCTAACATTGGTTTTAATAAGTTTCCAGCATCCATTGCACCATCTGTTTTTCCTGCTCCAACAATTGTGTGAATTTCATCAATAAATAAGATGATTTTTCCTTCACTTTTCTTTACTTCTTGTAATACTGCTTTTAATCTTTCCTCAAATTCTCCTCTATATTTAGCACCAGCTACAAGTAGTCCCATATCAAGTGAGAATATTGTACAGTCTTTTAATCCTTCTGGCACATCTCCTCTAACAATTCTTAATGCTAATCCTTCTGCTATTGCTGTTTTACCAACACCTGGTTCACCAATTAAACATGGATTGTTTTTGGTTTTTCTTGATAGAATTCTTATTACATTTCTTATTTCATTATCTCTTCCTATTACTGGATCAAGTTTTTGGTCTCTTGCCATTTGTACTAGGTCTTGACCATATTTCTTTAAAACATCATAGGTTTCTTCTGGATTGTCTGTTGTTACCCTTGTATTTCCTCTAACTTCTGATAGTGCTTTTAAAAATGCGTTTTTTGTTATATTGAATGTTCTAAATAATTCTTTTAATTGGCTATTTGCATGATCAAATATTGAAATCATTATATGTTCAACAGATACATATTCGTCTTTCATTTTTTTAGCTATATTTTCACTATCTGCTAATACTAAATCTGTATCTTGTGATACATATATTCCGTCATTCGGTCTTGAACCACCTGTCATTCTTGGCTTGTTATCAACTAGTCTTTTTACTTCATTTTCAAAATTTTCTTCATTTGATGTAATTTTCTTTATTAGCTCTTTTATTAAGCTATTATCTTGCTCTAGTAATGCAAGTAATATGTGTTCTTGTTCTACTTGTACATTCTGATTTGTACTTGCTAATGTTTGTGCATTTTGCAATGCTTCTATTGACTTTTGCGTAAATTTTTGTATATTCATAAATATCACTCTCCTTTTATATTATAGGTAAGTTCAAAGAACTTTCATATAGTATGAATATATGTTTTAACAGCACCTCTTTTAGATAGTGCTGTTGATTTCTTTTCATTACATTTATTATTATACATCATCTTTTTAGCAATGTCAATAGTGGAGTGCTAATTTTATAAAATTTTTTTACATCAAATGTACTAAAAACACTTTTGCTAAACTCAAAAAAATAAAAAATCCCAATACATCAGTAGCAGTTGTCAAAAATATTGAAGAAGACAATGCTGGATCAATTTTTAATTTTTGTAAAATTAATGGAATCAGTATTCCAGACACACCTGAAATTATCAAATTTGCGACCATTGCTAAAAAAGCAATAATTCCCAAATAATAATTTCCATACATTATTGAAACAATTCCACTTGTTACAATTCCTATAACTGCCCCATCTATAACTCCAAGTAATATTTCCTTTCCAAGTAAATGCCAAGAATCTTTTAAACTAACCTTTCCCATTGCAATATTTCTAATTATAATAGAAATAGTTTGTGTTCCTGCATTTCCACCCATACCTGTAATAATTGACATTATTGATGATAATGCTACAACTTGTGCAATCGTAGATTCGAAAACTTTTATTGTTGCAGATGCTAAAAATGCTGTTAACAAATTTACAAGTAACCATGGAAGTCTTAATTTTATAGATTCCCATAATGTACTATCTAATGTCTCTTCTTTTGCGACACCACCCATTTTTAACAAATCTTCTGTATGTTCTTCAACTATTACATCAACTATATCATCAATTGTTATAATTCCAAGCATCGCTTTTTTCTTATTTAAAACTGGTATTGCAGTCAAGTCATATTTTGAAACTATTAAAGCAACTTCCTCTTGATCTGTTTCTGGATCAACATATACAAAATGCTCATTTGTTATTTCTTCTAATTTTTCATTTTCTGGGGCAACTAATATATCTCTTAATTGTGCTGTTCCTATTAATTCTTTTTTTCTATTTACAACAAAAATTGTATCAATTAACTCTGTTTTTGGTGCTATTTCTTTTATCTTTTTTATTGCATCTTCTATTGGAAGATTAGCATTAAGAGCTATATATTCTGTTGTCATAATACCACCAGCACAATCATCTTTATACCCTAAGAGTTCTTTAATAACAGCTCTATCTCCACTTTTCATCAAATTGATTAATTCTTTAGATTTTCCAACATTCATTTCTCCTAAAATATCTACAATATCATCTTTTGACATATAACTAAATACTTTTAAGATTTTCTTGTTATCTAAAAACTTTAATATTCTAAGCTGTGTATCTAATTCAGCTTCTTCTAATATTCCAGCTAATTCTTCCTCTGTTGGTTTCTTTAAAAATTCTTCTAATTCGTCATCATCATATTCAGATAGCTTTAAAGCTAGATCAACAGCAGTAATGTCGTCTAGCTCTTCTAAGTTCTCTAAATCATTATTTTCATTTCCTTCAATCATGATTTATTCACCCCATTTATTATATTTTCTTCATCTAACCCATATATTTTTTCAAGTTCGTCAACACTTCCATGTTTTATGAATTCATCAGGATATGCATAACTTTTTATTTTTACTCCTTGTAAATTATTATTTACAATTACTTCTTTTACTGCTGTGGCTAATCCATTTATAATAGTTCCATCTTCTATTGTTATTACATTTTTTGTTTTCTTAATACTTTCAATTATTGTATTATCATCTAATGGTTTCAAAAATCTTGCATTTATAACTTCAACATCCATTTTTTCTTGTAGTCTTTGTCCTATATCCATCGCTCTTGCAACCATTTTTCCAATTGCTATTATAGTTACTCTTTCTCTTTGTGTCTTGTTATTAAATACTTTATCTCCAATCTTTTGTAATATCTTGGTTTTATTTGATTTTTCTTCATCTATAATTTTCTTTAAAACTTCTGCTTTTCCTAATTCAATATTTTCATGTCTTTCGAATTTTACTTTTGAATCTTCTCCTCCACGAGGATATCTAATAATTACTGGCTTGTTTAATTTTACTGCAAATTCTAACATATCTTCTAATTCTTTAAAATCTTTTGGTGCCATTATTGTTAAATTAGGAACAAGCCTAAAAAATGCCATATCTAATGTTCCTTGATGTGTTTCTCCATCTGCTCCAACACATCCAGCTCTATCTACACACATAATTACTGGCAAATTTTGCATTGCAACATCATGTATAACTTGATCATATGCTCTTTGATAAAATGATGAATATATTGGTATTACAGGTATCATTCCTTCTTTTGCCATTCCTGCAGACATTGTTATAGCATGTTGTTCTGCAATTCCTACATCAAAAAATCTTTTTGGAAATTCTTTTTGGAATTCTCTAAGTCCTGTTCCATCTTTCATTGATGCTGTAACAGCAACTATTTTTTCATTTTCTCTTGCTAGTTTTACCAATTTTTCTCCAAATATTTTAGAATAGTCTGCTTTTTTCTCTTTTTTTAATTCTCCTGTTTCTATGTTAAATGGAGATGTTGCATGAAATCTATCTGGACTTTTTTCTGCTATTTTATATCCTTTT
>OGQL01002650.1_pt1 | contig 11216 bp, 4 predicted proteins | sample 1553211 | NCBI WGS metagenome assembly OGQL01 (sample SAMEA2579942, study PRJEB22360) | human gut metagenome
TAACCCCACGCACCTCGTTTATAATTCTACTCATAACTGTCTGGAGTACCTCAAATGGTATCTCGGCACTTTCGGCTGTCATAAAGTCAATTGTATTGACTGCACGAAGTGCAACTGCGTAGTCATAAGTTCTTTCATCACCCATAACACCAACTGAACGCATATTAGTGAGGGCTGCAAAGTACTGGTTTGGCATCCAGGCTGGTGCCTTGCCATTTTCTTTCTTGTAGGCTTCTACTGCCTTGTCTACTTCTTCACGGTAGATATAATCGGCATCCTGTACGATACGAACCTTGTCGCCTGTTACTTCGCCGATAATTCTTATTCCAAGTCCTGGACCTGGGAATGGCTGACGGAACACAAGTTGTTCTGGTATGCCAAGTTCAAGACCGGCTTTACGGACTTCATCCTTGAATAAGTTGCGGAGTGGTTCGATAATTTCCTTGAAGTCAACGAAATCTGGAAGACCACCTACATTGTGGTGTGACTTGATAACTGCTGATTCGCCGCCAAGTCCGCTCTCAACAACGTCTGGATATATAGTTCCCTGTGCAAGGAAGTCAACTGCGCCAATCTTCTTGGCTTCTTCCTCGAATACACGGATGAACTCTTCACCGATTATCTTTCTCTTAGCTTCTGGTTCAGTAACACCTGCAAGCTTAGAGTAATATCTTTCCTGTGCATTTACCCTTATAAAGTTAAGGTCAAACTGTCCTTCTGGACCGAATACACTTTCAACCTCATCGCCCTCGTTCTTACGAAGAAGACCATGGTCTACGAATACGCATGTAAGCTGCTTTCCAATAGCTCTTGAAAGAAGACCTGCAGCCACTGATGAATCAACTCCACCAGAAAGTGCAAGTAATACCTTACCATCGCCAACCTTTTCACGTATTTCCTTAATAGTATTCTCTACAAATGCATCCATTTTCCATGTTCCAGCACATCCGCATACTCCACGCACAAAGTTGTGAAGCATCTTTGTACCTTCCTGTGTATGAAGAACTTCTGGATGGAACTGGATTGCATATAGGTTCTTTTCTGAACACTCTGCTGCTGCCACTGGACAGTCTGCTGTATGTGCAATTATCTTAAATCCTGGAGCAACCTGTGAAATGTAGTCAAAATGGCTCATCCACACGATAGTCTTTTCTGAAACATCTCCAAATAAAGCACTGCTCTTATCAACAAATGTCTCTGTCTTTCCATACTCTCTTACTGGAGCTTTCTCAACCTTGCCGCCAAGAACGTGCTGCATAAGCTGAGCACCATAACATAATCCAAGCACTGGAACACCAAGTTCAAAAAGCTCTTTAGTACAAGTAGGTGAACCTTCTTCATAGCAGCTATTCGGACCACCTGTAAGGATAATTCCTTTAGGGTTCATCGCCTTAATCTGCTCAAGAGGTGTTTTGTAAGAATATATCTCACAATATACGTTACATTCACGGACACGACGTGCAACTAACTGATTGTACTGTCCGCCAAAGTCAATAACTATAACCTTTTCCTGATTCATATTGTCCCTTTCCTAATCATAAGTTTGCGTTGAAGATATATTTTATATGCATTTCTATACTTTAATCAGCCAATCATAAAAAATATCCTGACACAATATGCATATATAAATAACATGATGTAGGGGTCAAAAGCCCCCGACTTTGATACCTACGAATTGTTCCGTGCTACGCACTCCCACAATTCTCCCCAATATTCGCATATCGTGGGATTATCATCCCACTTTTATGCTCATATCGGGGCGGGTCCCAAGGTCTTTCACCCACCTATGAGCAAGCTCATGTGGGTTTAGACCTTTTGCCCCTGATATCATAATATACATATATATAATATACACATATATAACATACGCATATATAACATATACATATAACACACATATATTAATTGGATATTTTACATAACAATTTATGTATAGCAATTTACTGCTTTTATTGTCTTATATTTCTTTCTATTGCTTTCAAAGTATATATCAGTATATATAACACATCTACAACTCATATATACATTTATTATAGTAAACAAGCTGTATAATGACAAGCATATTCTTCAATCTTTATTACAATCCCATACAACACAACCTCCTGTTATTAATCTGTTGTATGCTTATACCGCTTAATTTCAGATTTATACAGCTTTATATTTCCATAAGGAACTCGTCTACATATTTCCTCATATCGCCAAATTCTGCATTAACCTCAGGTACATCAGACTTAAAATCCAGCAGTTTATATACATAACCTTGTTCCCTGGCCTGTCTATAACTTTCTTTATACACAAGTTCAAAAAGCAGTGATATATGCCCTACTATATGGTCAACTGCACTCCTTCTTACACTTTTAAGTACTGTTTCCTTCTTATAAAAGCTCTCAAGTACCTCTTTGGTTATAATTCCATTCTTAAGCTCCTCTGTTGTTACATCATATATAATCTCCATAGGAATATCTGCATTTACCTTAAATATGTCAACCTTATCTGCATCACGCAGTATATCACAAAACATACGCTGTCTTTCGGTGAGATCTTCTTTTACACGATACTTATTATGCTGTCTTATTGCCATTTCAAGAAGTCCTGTATCTTTATTGTGGTGCTCATTATTTTTTATTATCTGCTCATCATCGACAGTCGTTGCATCATTATTAACTAAGAAATCTTTAATTTTCCGTTCTTCCTGACAATAATCAGACTGATTATCCGATTGTGCAAGCTCACATTCTTCATAATACCCTTCTGCAAACTTCCTTATAAGACCTTCCTTAAACAGCAGATCTGCCCCGAATTCTGCATGGTCTACTGACTGGACATCATTAAATGTACCGAAACGCCTTATCTGCTCAAATCTTCCTATATCATGTAACATTCCAAGAAGCCATGCAATATCTACATCCGGTTCACTTAAGCCTAATGATTCTGCAATTCTTTGACACAGTCCTGCTACTCTGTAGGTATGATCTATCTTAAGCTTTATCTTTTCATCTGATGGGTCATAATTTCTTACATACTCTGCAAATGCATTGATAACATTTTTCCTGTTAATAACTGGTTTGTTAATACTTTCCACAACATCAATAAGTCCATTAAGGTCAGCACATACCATATATGTAAGCTTCCTGATATCATCATCTATTGCTATTGTATCAGGAATATGGACAACTCTCATATCTGCCGCATATCCAGCCTTAATGCCATTAATGCTGTCCTCAACTACTACTGCCTCTGAAGGATTTACGCCTATTGCCTTAGCCGCACGAAGGAATATATCTGGTTCTGGCTTTCCATGTTCGACTTCATCTCCATATACAACTGCATCAAGATAATCCCACACTCCTATTTCATGAAGTGTTTTCTCAGCACTTTCACGCCTTGTTGATGTAGCAACTGCACACTTTAATCCATTATTTCTTATATATTCAAATATGTCCTTTACGCCATTTTTAACAGGAATACCTTCTGTTTCCCTTATCTTGTATACATGCTGTGTTCTAAGCTCCTTCGCTTCCCAATAATCTATCACACCCTTGTAATAATCATCAAAGAACTTGCAGCAAAGCTCTGCCGGAGCACCCTTAAAGCTGTCTATAAGCCACATGGGCATATCCACTCCAAGCTGCCCTGCCGCCCATAGCCAGCCCTCATTAGACTGTCTTTCTGAATCTATAAGAATACCATCCATATCAAATATAATGCCTGATACCATTTTTCTTCTCCTAGCAATCAAATGTCGTATTTTTACACTTTATATTATTCAAAATAACTATAAAAGATATGTTTTTATAATTTATAACACTGACCAGCACCTGCAATTTTCAAATTTGCCAATTTAGATATTTTAAACATCTTCTATCATTGAACTTTCATCCACAATGCCGTCATCTGCACCATCCTTATAAATACTTCTTAACATACTGTCCCGTATAAGACTTCTTAACCTTGGCAACCTCTTCTGGTGTACCCTTTGCAATAACTGTACCACCTCTGTCGCCGCCTTCTGGTCCCATATCTATAATATAATCGGCTGTTTTGATAACATCAAGATTATGCTCAATAACAACAACAGTGTTACCGCCCTCCGCAAGCTTATGAAGTATATCAACAAGCTTGTGGACATCTGCAAAATGAAGTCCTGTTGTAGGCTCATCAAGAATGTATATAGTCTTTCCTGTACTTCTTTTTGAAAGCTCTGTAGCAAGCTTTATTCTCTGTGCCTCTCCACCTGAAAGCTCTGTAGATGGCTGTCCTAACTTAATGTATGAAAGTCCAACGTCATTAAGAGTTTCTATTTTTCTTCTGACTGATGGCACATTTTCAAAGAAATCAACTGCATCCTCAACTGTCATATCAAGCACATCATATATGCTCTTTCCCTTATACTTAACTTCAAGTGTTTCTCTGTTATAACGCTTTCCGTCACACACTTCACAAGGAACATATACATCAGGCAGGAAATGCATTTCTATCTTGATAATACCATCTCCGGAACAAGCCTCACAACGTCCTCCCTTTACATTAAAGCTGAAACGTCCTTTGTTATAACCTCTTTCCTTAGCATCTGTTGTTGAAGCAAAAAGATCCCTTATCATATCAAATACACCTGTATATGTCGCAGGATTAGAACGTGGAGTTCTTCCTATTGGCGACTGGTCAATATCTATAACCTTATCAAGCTGCTCGATTCCTGTAATATCATCATGGTCACCAGCGATACATCTTGCACGGTTTAAAGACTTAGCAAGGTGCTTATACAGAATTTCATTCACTAGGGAACTCTTTCCTGAACCCGATACACCTGTTACACATGTAAATACTCCGAGTGGTATATCAACATCAATATTTTTAAGATTATTCTCCCTTGCACCCTTAACAGTTATCCAGCCTGTCGGCTTTCTTCTCTTCGCCGGCACTGGAATCCTGATTCTTCCGCTAAGATATGCACCTGTAAGCGAATCCTTGCATGCCATAATATCAGCTGCTGTTCCTGTCGCAACAACTTCTCCTCCATTACGTCCGGCACCCGGTCCTATATCAACAATATAATCTGCGGCACGCATAGTATCTTCATCGTGTTCAACCACAATAACTGAGTTACCAAGATCACGCAAATGTATAAGTGTCCCAAGCAGCTTGTCGTTATCTCTCTGATGAAGTCCGATACTTGGCTCATCAAGTATATAAGCCACACCAACAAGTCCTGAACCTATCTGTGTCGCAAGTCTTATTCTCTGTGCCTCACCACCTGAAAGCGTACCTGTTGCTCTTGATAATGAAAGATAATCAAGTCCTACATCCATAAGAAACTGTATTCTTGCCTTAATCTCCTTAAGTATATCTGCACCGATAAACTTCTGTCTGTCTGTAAGTTCAAGCTCATCTAAGAACTTCTTTAACTTAACAATAGACATATCCGTAATCTGATATATATTCTTATCTGCTATCGTAACAGCAAGAGATGATGGCTTTAATCTCTGTCCGTGGCAGGACTTACAAGGTCTTATGCGCATGAATTCCTCATACTGCTGCTTTGCACTGTCTGAGTAAGTTTCCCTATATCTTTTCTCCATATTATGGATAAGGCCTTCAAATGCTATATCGTATTCTCCAACGCCTCTCTGGCCTTTGTAATGCACTTTAACACTTCTGCCTTTAGTACCATTTATAATCATATCCTTAATATCATCTGGATAATCCTTAAATGGTGTTGATAAACTGAAGTTATATTCCTTTGCAAGTGCACTCATAATAGCCCTTGAAAAGCTGCCCTCATCCTTTACAGACTGCCATCCCATACCAACTATAGCTCCCTCATCGATGCTTAATGAATCATCTGGTATAAGAAGCTCTGCATCAAAATTCATTGTATAACCAAGTCCGTAACAATCAGGACACGCACCAAATGGATTGTTGAACGAAAAGCTTCTTGGCTCTATCTCATCTATGCTTATGCCACAATCCGGACACGAAAAGCTCTGTGAAAAGTTAATCGGCTCACCATCTATAACATCAACTGTCATAAGTCCCTCTGCAAGCTTAAGTGCTGTTTCTATTGAGTCTGTAAGTCTTTTGTTAATTCCATCTTTAACTACAAGACGGTCAACAACAATTTCTATATTATGCTTCTTGTTCTTATCAAGATTTATCTCATCTGTAAGCTCATACATATTGCCATCAGCAATAACTCTTACATAACCACTCTTTTTAGCCTGTTCAAAAAGCTTCTTATGTTCACCTTTTCTTCCTCTTACAACTGGAGCTAATATCTGTATCTTTGTTCTTTCTGGAAGCTCCATAATAGTATCAACCATCTGGTCTACAGTCTGCTTGTTGATTACTTTGCCACACTTTGGACAATGTGGTGTACCTATTCTTGCATATAATAATCTGAAATAATCATATATCTCTGTAACAGTTCCAACTGTTGAACGTGGATTTCTGTTAGTTGACTTCTGGTCTATGGAAATAGCTGGTGAAAGTCCTTCTATGCTCTCTACCGCCGGCTTTTCCATCTGTCCTAAGAATTGCCTTGCATATGAAGATAATGACTCCATATATCTTCTCTGGCCTTCTGCATATATAGTGTCAAAGGCAAGACTTGACTTACCAGAACCAGACAGACCTGTAAGTACTACAAGACTGTCCCTTGGTATATCTACATCAATATTTTTAAGATTATGCTCACTTGCACCTCTTATTCTTATATAATTCCTGTAATCGCCTTTTTCCATATTCTATTTTCTCCGTTATTTCTTCTTTCTTAATCCTTAATCATCTCAATTACATAATGCTTTTTCTGTAAACAGCAACTGCTTTTTATAATTATGACACATACATCATATAATACTGTAATGATAATATCTGCCTGTCATTCCTGACTGCGTAATATTGCTTTTGAACTTATAGCCTCACCTTGTATAATAGCTATTAATTCTATCTGCCTGACTTCTTATCCTCATAAATATACTTATTAATCTCGATCATCTTATCACGAAGCATAGCCGCCTGTTCAAAGTCAAGCTCTGCTGCAGCCTTACGCATATTTTTCTCAATCTGCTTCTTAACCTTTTCAAGATCTTTAATGCTCATAGATTCATAATCTACATCAAGCCTTCCATTTGAATTATCTGCTTCTGCTGCCTTAGATATACTTATAAGATCTCTTACTGCCTTCTTTATAGTCTGAGGGGTTATTCCGTGTACCTCATTGTACTCCTGCTGTATCTTTCTACGTCTTTCCGTCTCAGATATAGCCTTTTCCATAGACTCTGTTATAGTATCTGCATACATAATAACGTGTCCCTCTGCATTTCTGGCAGCTCGTCCTATCGTCTGGATAAGTGAAGTCTCTGTTCTTAAGAAGCCCTCTTTATCAGCATCAAGAATAGCCACAAGACTTATCTCTGGAATATCAAGTCCCTCTCTAAGCAGATTGATACCAACAAGCACATCGAATCCGTCAAGTCGCATATCCCTTATAATCTTCTGTCGCTCTAGTGTATCAATATCCGCATGAAGATACTTAACTCTTATGCCGACTTCCTTAAGATAATCTGTGAGATCCTCTGCCATACGCTTGGTAAGTGTAGTTACAAGTATCTTATTCTTTTTCTCAACTTCCTTATTAATCTCACTTATAAGATCATCTATCTGACCCTCTATTGGTCTAACTGTTATCTCTGGATCAAGAAGTCCTGTAGGCCTTATAATCTGCTCTGCCCTCATAAGTTCGTGTTCTTCCTCATACCTGCTAGGCGTAGCAGATACAAAAAGCATCTGTGATATCTTGCTCTCAAACTCCTGAAAATTAAGCGGTCTGTTATCCTTCGCTGAAGGAAGCCTGAAGCCATAGTCTACAAGTGTCGTCTTTCTTGCCTGATCGCCTGCATACATTCCCCTTATCTGTGGAATAGTAATATGTGACTCATCGACAATAATCATAAAATCATCTGGAAAATAGTCCATAAGCGTATATGGTGGACACCCTGCCGGAAGCCCTGCTAAATGTCTTGAATAATTCTCAATACCTGAACAGAAGCCTGTTTCCTGCATCATCTCTATATCAAAGTTCGTTCGTTCTTCTATTCTCTGTGCCTCAAGAAGCTTATCCTCACTCTTAAAATACTCTATTCTCTCTGCAAGCTCTTTCTTTATATTCTCAATCGCCTTTTCCATCTTCTCTTTTTCAACAACATAATGTGAATTAGGAAATATAGCAACATGGTCAAGGTTACATTTAACCTCACCGGTAAGAGAATCAATCTCGCTTATCCTGTCTATCTCATCACCAAAGAACTCGACTCTCACAGCATCTCCACTGGAAGCTGACGGATATATCTCTACAACATCTCCCCTTACCCTGAATGTTCCTCGCTTAAAATCCTGGTCATTGCGCATATACTGTATATCTATAAGCTTTCTTATCATTTCATCCCTGTCTTTTTCCATACCTGGACGAAGTGAGATAACCATATTCTTATAATCAATAGGTGCACCTAATCCATATATACATGAAACTGAAGCAACTATGATTACATCATTTCTTTCAGACAGTGCCGCTGTTGCTGAATGTCTTAACTTATCTATCTCGTCATTAATCGAAGAATCCTTGGCTATATAAGTATCGCTCTGTGGCACATAAGCCTCCGGCTGATAATAATCATAATAAGAAACAAAATACTCTACTGCATTCTCAGGAAAGAACTCTTTCATCTCAGAGTACAGCTGTGCTGCTAATGTTTTATTATGACTGATTATAAGAGTAGGCTTCTGTACATGCTGGATAATGTTTGCCATAGTAAATGTCTTACCAGAGCCTGTAACACCGACAAGTGTCTCGAACTGATTACCCTCTTCAAATCCCTGCACAAGCTTCTCTATTGCACGGGGCTGATCTCCTGTCGGTTTATAAGGAGCGTGTAACTTGAATTCCATAACAATTCTCCCTTCGTTAATCTATAGTAAAATAGTCAACAACAATATTATTTAATAGTATTTACCTTATATATTGATTTTACTACAAATAAATGCCTTTGTCTATTAAAAATAGAACATTTGTTTTATTTTGTAATAAAAATTACCTGACTGCTGATACACAACAGATTTCAACAAACTGCCAATCTGCATATCAGCCATCAGGCTTACTGTAATTTATATATTTTCCATTTGCATATATTTAATTAATCTGTGCTTCCACATTCTTAATTGCCGCATCAAGCTGGGTATCAACATCTGCATCAGTATCATATTCCACTACCATATCTGGAGTAACACCTTTTCCGTGTATATCCTGACCCTTTGGTGTAAAATACTTGGCAATTGTGAACTTTATTGCACTTCCATCTGTAAGTGGTTTAACTGTCTGCACAATTCCTTTGCCATAATCCTGTATAGCACCTGCAAATATCTCTGAGGCACTGGCACTGTTGCCATTTACAATGACTGCCAGTGGCAGATTGAACTCATCATTATCCTGACCTTTATACTCTTTTCTATTGCCCTGCTTATCCTCTGTATACACAATAAGTCCGTCAGGAAGCATATATTTAAGCATACCTACAACCGTATCAAGCAATCCACCTGGATTGTTTCTTATATCAATTACAAGTCCTTTCATACCCTGTGACTGCAAATCTTCAACAGCCGCCTTGAACTGCTTTGTTGTTACCTCCTCAAACTGTGATATCGAAAGATAACCTATATTATTATCAAGAAGTGTATATGACACTGTCTTTGCTTCAACAGCATCTCTTACCGCAGAAAATGTCAGTCGCTCAGTTCCACGAATGACCTCCAGCGTGACAGATGTACCCTTGTCGCCTTTAATAAGTGCAACGGCTGATGAAAGCTCCATATCTGTTATGTCCCTGCCATCAACATTTACAACCCTGTCGCCACTCCTGAGTCCAGCCTGATAACCTGCCCCATTATCATATACATCTACAAGAAGAACACCACCTTCACCGCTAAGCTGGCAGACTGCTCCTATGCCATAGAACTTGCCATTTGTTGACTCCTTTAAGGCTTTATATTCATCCGCTGTATAATACATGGTATACTTGTCACCATATGAACTAAGATACGCCTTGTAAATGTTATCTTTGGCGGTTTCATCATCTACATCACCAAAATAAAAGGATTCAAGCACAGAATCAATTGCATTAAGCTTGCCTTCTACCTCACTTCCAATTCCGTCTGAATCTGTGACTGCATCAGATTGTATATATACATCTCCATTAACACCTATATGAATGTAGCCTTTAGCTATACACACTGCTGCCACACTTAATATTAGAAGTATAACAGCCATAAATGCTGATACAGCACCGATAATCATTCCACTTGCAAAGCCTTGTGATTTCTTCTTTCTTGGCGGCTGTGCATTTCTTCTTAAATCATTCATTCCATACAAATCACCAATATTTCCACGATTATCCGAAGCACTATTATTAATTCTGTTTCCGGCATTATTGTCACTATCTGCATTAACATTATTAATTACATTAATGTTATCACCAGCATTAAAATCATCACTATTGACATTATCATTTGAATAAATGTTGTTATTTTGATTGTCCATACCTATATGCCTCTGCATTTATTAATATTTATTTGCTTAAGTAGTTCCAAGGTGAAACATAACTTCCGTTATATCTTACATCAAAATGTAGATGAACTCCGTCAGAATCACCAGTTGTTCCCATAAGTGCTATCTTCTGTCCCTTAGTTACATGTGTTCCTGCACTGACAAGAAGCTTTGAAGCATGCAGATATCTTGTATACAATCCACCACCATGATTAATCATAATATAATTACCCGCTGATGAACTAAATGTCGCAATTACCACATCACCATCATACGCCGCATATATAGCATCACCCGCAACGCCTCTGTTAAGTGCACCGATATCAATTCCCTTATGCGGAGAGCTTCTGCCCTCTGTATCACCATAAGGTGAGGTTATCCTTGTTGACTCTGTAGGCCACTTGAACTTTCCACCATCATATTTTACAACATTGGCACTTCCACTATTCTCCTTGGCCTTAATCTCTGCCTCTATCTTGGCAATATATTCGTCCTGAGCCTTTATATCAGCTTCTATCTTAGCTTTATAATCCTCCTGCTGCTGCTTATTCTTCTGCAATGAAGCCATTTCACTCTTCTTGGTTGACTCAAGCAGTGAAAGTGAAGCTCTCTTATCTTCAAG
>OGQL01002664.1_pt1 | contig 11168 bp, 8 predicted proteins | sample 1553211 | NCBI WGS metagenome assembly OGQL01 (sample SAMEA2579942, study PRJEB22360) | human gut metagenome
GGCCATATTGTCCGGGTGCAGCGTACGGCCGGTGCCGCCGCCGGAGGCCACGGAGAAGTACTTTTTGCCCTGCTCGATGCACTCCTTCTTATAGGTGCCGGCCACAGGGTGCTGGAAGCGAGTAGGGTTGGTGGAGTTGCCGGTGATGGACACGTCCACGCCCTCATGGTGCATGATAGCCACACCCTCGCGGACATCATCGGCGCCATAGCAGCGGACATCGGCGCGCTCGGTCTCGGAATAGCGAATCTCGCGGACGATGTTCAGCTTGCCGGTGAAATAGTCAAACTGAGTCTGCACATAAGTGAAGCCGTTGATGCGGCTGATGATCTGCGCAGCGTCCTTGCCCAAACCGTTCAGGATGACCCGCAGAGGTTCCTTACGTGCCTTGTTTGCGTTGCGAACGATGCCGATAGCACCCTCGGCAGCGGCAAAGGACTCGTGACCGGCCAGGAACGCGAAGCACTTGCTCTCATCGCTCAGCAGCATGGCGCCCAGATTGCCGTGGCCCAAGCCTACCTTGCGGTCCTCGGCCACAGAACCGTCGATGCAGAAGGACTGCAATCCCTCACCGATCTTCCGTGCGGCGTCGGCAGCGGTCTTGACACCGGACTTCAGCGCGATGGCCGCACCCACGGTATACGCCCAGCAGGCGTTCTCAAAGCAGATGGGCTGAATGCCCTTGACGATCTCATAGGGGTCGAAGCCCTTCGCCTTGCAGAGCTCGCGGCACTCCTCCACGGAGCCGATGCCGTACTGCGCGAGGACGCCGTTGATCTTATCGATACGTCTTTCGTAACTTTCAAACAGAGCCATTTTGTCGTCCTCCTTCTCTTATTCCTGGCGCGGGTCGATATACTTCGCCGCGTTGTCCCACTGGCCGTAGTGGCCGGTGGCGTTCTTCAGGGCTTCGTTGGCATCCACACCCTTCTTCACGGCGTCCATCATCTTGCCCAGGCTGATGAACTCGTAGCCAATGATCTCATCCTTGTCGTTCAAAGCCAGCTTGCTGCAATAGCCCTCGGCCATCTCCAGATAGCGGGGACCCTTTTCGCGGGTGCCGAACATGGTGCCCACCTGAGAGCGCAGGCCCTTGCCCAAGTCCTCCAGAGACGCGCCCACAGCCAGACCGTCCTCGGAGAAAGCGGACTGAGTGCGGCCATAGACGATCTGCAGGAACAGCTCGCGCATGGCAGTGTTGATGGCATCGCACACCAGGTCGGTGTTCAGCGCCTCCAGAATAGTCTTGCCGATCAGAATCTCGGAAGCCATGGCGGCGGAGTGGGTCATACCAGAGCAGCCGATGGTCTCCACCAGCGCCTCCTCGATAACGCCGTTCTTCACATTCAGCGTCAGCTTGCAGGCACCCTGCTGGGGTGCACACCAGCCGATACCGTGGGTAAAGCCGGAAATATCCCCGATCTGCTTGGCCTGTACCCACTTGCCCTCCTCGGGAATGGGAGCCGGACCGTGATAAGCGCCCTTGGCGACAGGACACATATGCTGTACTTCCGTCGTGTAGATCATAGTGACGATGTTCCTTTCTGTGTTATAGTCGTGCCTTGCGGCGGGTAAAACGAAATGGCGATCCATGTATCATGGCCGCTTCGCAGTTATTATACCAAATCTCCCCACAAATTGCAAGAAACATTCCAAACATTTGGACATTCTGCGAAATCGTCCGTAAGCATTGACTTTTCCCGTAAAACCAGTATACTATTATAGTATTTTTAACAAGTAACGGAGGTCCACCCCTATGTCTGACGCCGCTTATTTTACCGAGATGGAAGCCAAGATCCCCACGGGCAAGGTCCGCACACGCTTTGCACCGTCCCCTACCGGTTATATGCACATCGGTAATCTGCGTACTGCCCTGTATACCTGGCTCATTGCCCGCAGTAACGGCGGCACGTTTATCCTCCGCATCGAGGATACCGACCAGGGACGGCTGGTGGAGGGAGCTACCGACGTCATCTACCGCACCATGGCCGAGTGCCATCTGAACCATGACGAGGGCCCCGACATCGGCGGTCCCGTGGCTCCCTATATCCAGTCCCAACGTCGGGATACCTACGGCAAATACGCCCGCTTGCTGGCGGAAAAGGGCGGCGCCTATTACTGTTTCTGCGAAAAGTGCGCCTCCGAGGAGGACACCGGCGACTTCGACCGGGCCGACGACCCCTGCCGCGACCTGCCGCTCACCGAGGCGCTGAAGCGCGTGGACGCCGGCGAGCCTTACGTCATCCGCCAGCGCATCCCCAAGGAGGGTACCACCACGTTTCACGATGCCGTTTTCGGCGACATCACCGTGGAAAACAGCACGCTGGACGATCAGGTGCTGCTGAAGCGGGATGGCCTGCCCACCTACAACTTCGCCAACGTCATCGACGACCACCTGATGGGCATCACCCATGTGGTACGCGGCAGCGAGTATCTGTCCTCCGCGCCCAAGTACGACCTTCTTTACCACGCTTTCGGCTGGGAGGTACCCACCTATGTCCACTGCTCCCCCGTCATGCGGGACGCGCAGAACAAGATGTCCAAGCGCCACGGCGACCCCAGCTATGAGGACCTGAAGGCAGAGGGCTATCTGACCGATGCCATTCTCAACTACGTTGCTCTGCTGGGCTGGAGTCCCAGGGGTGAGTTGGCGGAGCAGGAGATCTTCTCTCTTGATGCGCTTGTCAAGGCGTTTGATCTGACCGGTATTTCCAAATCTCCCGCCATCTTCGACAAGGCCAAGCTGGATCATTTCAACGCCGTCTACCTGCGTGCCATGTCCCCGGAGGACTTCGCCAAGGCAGCCGAGCCCTACATCCGCCAGAGCGTCAAGGGCGACTTTGACGTGGCGGCCATCGCCGCGCTGCTGCAGGCGCGCTGCGAGCGTCTTACAGATATCCCGGAGAAGGTGGACTTCTTCGATGCGTGCCCGGAGTACGACGTGGAATTCTTCACCAACAAGAAATCCAAGACGAACCCGGAGGTCTGCAAGGCCATGCTGGAGGCGGCTATTCCCATGCTGGCGGCGCTGCCCCGGTGGACGGACGAGGCCATCCACGATGGCCTGATCGCCTTAGCTGAACAATTGGGTGTCAAGAATGCCACCCTCATGTGGCCGGTACGTATCGCTGCTGCCGGCAAGCTGGTCACCCCCGGCGGCGCAGTGGAGATCTGCCGCATCCTGGGCCGTGATGAAACGCTCCGCCGTCTCCGCGCCGGCCTGGAGAAGCTGGCATGAAAAAACAGCTTTGTGCCATCGCCGCGTTCTGGCACAGGGAATACGGCCGATTTGTCGGCATAACTGCCCTTGCTTTTTTGGCACTGACCGTGCTGGCTTACATTGTCGGAAGACTTGTCCCCAATGTTCCCGTAACCATTATACGCACCTTCAACGAGAGCATTGCAGACGCCGGTATTATCCGCGATGATGGCAGCTTCAGCGCGCTGGCCCTGTTCGGCAACAACCTTCGGGCTATGGTGATGACCGTGCTTTATGGTTTTATACCATTCCTGTATCTGCCGGCACTGTCTCTGGGACTCAACGCTGCGATCATCGGTATGCTTGCCGCACTGATGGATGGCCAGTGGCTTCTGTTGTTGGCCGGTCTTGTGCCTCACGGCATCTTTGAGGTCCCCGCCCTGCTGCTCAGTCTGGCCGCCGGACTCTGCCTGTGCAGAAATATCAATCGATACATCCGCTGCAACGAAAAAGGTATGATGAAGCCCCTGCTTCTGGACCTGCTTCGCGTGGTGGGATTGCTGGTGGTACCACTGCTGACCCTGGCCGCTGTGATGGAGGCCTATGTCACTCCGCTGGCTATGCAGCTGTTCATGTAAGCCCCGTTTCCCATACGGTTTGTTTTTCCCGCGGCGCCGCCGCGTACTTGATTTTGAAAGGATTGATCCCGCAATGTGTGAAAAGACCACGAACGTTCCCGCTCTGTTTGGCAAAATGGTGTTTGGTGAGCAGCAGATGCAGCAGCGTCTCCCCGCCGCCGCCTACCAGAAATGGCAGCAATGCCTGGCCCAGGGAACGCCGCTGGATCGTACCACCGCCGGCGAGATCGCCAACGCCATGAAGGACTGGGCCATTGAGAAGGGTGCTACCCATTACACCCACTGGTTCCAGCCTATGACCGGCGTTACCGCCGAAAAACACGACAGCTTCATCACCCGCGACGGCAAAGACGGCGTGGTCATGGAGCTCAGCGCCAAAGAACTCAGCAAGGGCGAGGCAGACGCCTCCTCCTTCCCCTCCGGCGGTCTCCGCGCTACATTCGAAGCCCGCGGCTACACCGCCTGGGACCCCACATCTTACGCTTTCGTCAAGGACGAGACGCTGTATATCCCTACCATTTTCTGTTCGTACAGTGGGCAGACGCTGGACAAAAAAACGCCTCTGCTGCGCTCTATGCGTGTGCTGGACAGGGAGTGCATCCGTATCCTGCGGCTGTTCGGCAACACCGAGGCGCAGCATGTCACGCCGCAGGTAGGCCCTGAGCAGGAGTACTTCCTGATCGACGAGAAGGTATACCGTCAGCGGGAGGATCTGAAGCTGTGCGGCCGCACGCTGTTCGGCGCCCGTCCCTCCAAGGGGCAGGAGCTGGACGACCACTATTACGGCGCCATCAAACCCCGGGTAGCCGCGTTCATGCGGGAGCTGGATCAGGAGCTGTGGAAGCTGGGCGTGCTGGCCAAGACGGAGCACAACTAGGTTGCGCCTGCCCAGCACGAGATCGCGCCCATCTACTCCGATGCCAACAGCGCCTGTGACAAAAACCAGCTGACCATGGAGCTGCTGAAAAAGGTCGCCGCCCGCCACGGTCTGGTGTGCCTGCTGCACGAAAAGCCCTTTGCGGGCGTCAACGGCTCCGGCAAACACGATAATTGGTCCCTGGCCACCGACACCGGCGAGAACCTGCTGAAGCCCGGCAGCACCCCCAGCCAGAACGCCCAGTTCCTGCTGTTTCTAGCCGCTTTTATCAAGGGCGTTGACGAGTACCAGGAAATGCTGCGCTGCTGCGTGTCCTATCCCGGCAACGACCACCGTCTGGGCGGCAACGAGGCCCCTCCCGCCATCATCTCCATCTTTCTGGGCGATGAATTAACGGCTATTCTTGATGCCATCATTCAGGGCACTGAGTATGTGGACATCACCAAGAAAAAGCTTACCATCGGCGTAGATACCCTTCCGGAGATCCCCCAGGACACCACTGACCGCAACCGCACCTCTCCCCTTGCCTTCACCGGCAATAAGTTCGAGTTCCGTATGCTGGGCTCCTCTCAGTCCATCGCCAGCCCTAATGTGGTGCTGAACACCATCATGGCCGAGGAGCTGCGCCAGTTCGCCGACATTCTGGAAAAGGCCGACGACTTCCAGTCCGCCCTCCAGAAGCTGCTGCACGACACCTTCACCGCCCACCAGCGCATCATCTTCAACGGCAACGGCTATGATGACGCCTGGGTACAGGAGGCCAAGCGCCGGGGCCTGGCTAACCTGCGGGACACGGTGGACTGTATGCCTGCCTACATCGACCGGAAGAATGTAGAGCTTTTCACCAGGCACGCCATCCTCACCGAGACGGAGATGCGCGCCCGGTACGAGATCCACCTGGAAAACTACTGCAAGGTGTCTGCCATCGAGGCCAGCACCCTGCTGGACATGGTCCAGCGTCATATTCTCCCCGCCGCCAGTGCTTACGCCGACCGCTTAACCCAGACGGCCTTTCACAAGGAGAACAGTGTCCCGGCCTTGTCCGCCCGCATGGAAAAGACTCTGGCCCAGCGTGTTACCGACCTGGGTGAGAAGCTGTTTGATACCTGCGAGGCGCTGCACGCTGCCCTCAACGATGCCCCCGCCGCGGACGGCGGTATCGACGCCGCACGGTACTACCGCTGCGAGATCGTTACCCGTCCCCAGAAGGCCGGCGAGCTGATTGGCCGGCTGGAATCGCTGGTGGACGCCAAGGCGTGGCCGTATCCCACCTATGCGGATATTCTTTTCAGCGTGTGATCCAAAACATTGTAATTCTGTACAGAACTCACTCTCCTCGCAAAAAACCTCCCCGGTCGGGGAGGCTTTTTCTTTCTTATTTTCCGCGAAGCGCCGCAACGATCTGCGTGTATACCTTCTCCGGCTCCCTCCGGAACTGTTCCGCCAACGCCTCGGCGTCGGCCTTATCGGCCACCATCAGATCCAACGTCATCAGGCTATCCACATCGTCCCGCAGCCGCAGCTCCACGGTGAACGTCCCGTTTTCACGCGGTGTCACACGTCCCTGCACCTGCTGCCGTCGCACCGCCGCCTTGTTCCAAGCTGCAATATGCCTATCCGACAGCTGTCTTACGGAGTATGGCAGGCTGCTCTCGCAGATACCGCTGTTTCTCCGTCCCTTTTCCGTGATAACATACTGCCCGTCTTCCGTGACGCGCAGATGCTCTGTCTTCACCAGGTCACCCAGACACTCCGCATAATCAAAGTAGTCGATGCCCTCGTCGCACATGGTCATGTCCTGCAAGTCGGCTCCGTCCACCGGCTCCGTCAGCCGCGACACAATGTACAGGATCAGGAACTTGATCTCCAGCTTGTCCTGAATGAACGCGATACCCACATCGCCCACCTCCTTTTTTGGTATTATACAGCCATGAGCAAAACTCCAAAAGAGTAATAATTGCAATGGTTCCCGGCCATGGCTGAAGCCGAAAATCACTCAAATGGTATAGAAAGCGGAGCCCCTTTTTGGTAAAATTGACTTGAGAGAAAACCAACCAGAAAGGGGCTGGCCGCTATCTACCGACAGGAAATCATTCAGGATGTGACGCTGTTCACATCCCAAAGCGCCGCTGCGTTCTACGACAAGCTTTTCAGCAGCTTGGACTTCACGCTGCCCAGAGCGGCAACCGGGCGGCGGGGCTTCCCCAAAGAAGCCATGGTCTGCGCGTTTATCGTTATGAAATGTGAGGGGTTCTCTCAAATCACAGATCTGGTGGATTATCTGGACAACAATCGCCTCATTGCCCACTACTGCGGGTTCAATATCATGAAGCCGCTGCCGTCCTACTGGACGTATGACCGTTTCCTCAAAAAAATGGATAACGCTGCATTGAAAGAAATCATGGCGGCACAGGTGAAGAAACTCTATGAGATGGGGATCGTGGACGCCTCATTTATTGGCCTGGATTCCACGCCCGTCACGGCAAACACGAAGCAGAACAATCCGAAATCCTTTGCAAAGAACAAGTTCTCCAAGGAAAACCATCCCAAAAGCGACCCGGACTGCGCTCTGGGCGTCCACTCGGCCTCCAACCAGCACAATGAGCGCCGGTACGAGTTCTACTGGGGCTACAAAAGTCATGTGTTGGTGGACTGCATCTCCGGCCTGCCGCTCTACGAGCTGACCACACCGGGCAATGTTGCCGATTCCTCCGTCGCCGCTGATATCCTCGCGGCCGCGGATCAGACGATCTCTTTGAAGGAATGCGCCTTCCTTGCCGACAAGGGCTACGATGTGAAAAGCATCTACAATACCGTAAAAACGGTCTATGAGGGCGAGGCGTTTATCCCCCTCAATCCACGCGGCACGAAAGATTTAAAGGCACTTCCTGCCGGTAATCCGGTCTGCGAGGCCGGGTTCGCCATGCACAAGGACGGCAAAACAACCGACAATGGGCGTACCCGCCAGAAATACTGCTGCCCGTTCCGCCAGTCCAAGACCGGTGTTTGCCCCTGCAACCACAAGAACTGGAACAACGGCAAGAAAAACCGGGGCTGCACGAAATATAAAACCATTCCAAACGATTACAGACTTTCCATTGACCGCAGATGCCTCTGTTTCAAGAGAACATACGCCTTGCGTACAGAGTGCGAGCGTTACAATTCCCGCTTCAAATCCACAGGTCAGGAACGGCTGTGGGTGCGCAATGGAACCAGCGTGGCGAACCTCAATACACTGGCCCACATCTCCGCTTTAGCGGTTGCGTTGGCCGCCGTTCTGCACGGCTCTCACTCCTACCGTTCTGCCAAACAGCTTCGGCGTTCCGCCTAATCTGTCTTTTCCATACCTTTTTCAGGCGCGGGGCTTACCGCGCTATGGCTTTTGCGCCCTTGAGATGCCCTAAGCTCTTTTGATTCCCATTTGCCTGTTTGCGCGCAGTTTTTTCCGTCCGTTTTGCTCATCTCTCGGTATTATACGCAATTTTTTCCCGCTTGTAAAGCGAAACCCCGCGAAAAAAGCAGAGGACGGCTCTCGCCGTCCCCTGTTCTGCTTCTCAATGGCACGCGCAGTAGTTCTTGGTGCTGTTATAGTCGCAGGGCGTCTCCACCGCGTTGGGCGGGAAAAACTCGTTCATGGGGAACGCCACGCTGCGGAACAGCCCGCAGGGATCCTCCTGGCTGCCGCAGTCGCACTCGCTCTGGGGCACACAGTAGTCATATACCGGCACCAGCAGCTGCGTATCGCGCTCCAACCGCACCAGCGTGAACTGCCCCAGCGTCACATACAGCCGCCGTGCTGCACTGTCGTCGAACACCAGCTCTCCACTGAAGCTCTGCGCCACGAAGGACGGGATCTCCGACAAACAACTGCCTGTCGAGACAGGGACCGGTACCTCCGCTACACGGGTATCCAGCACGATCGGGTCCACGGCTTCCACCACGGCGATAGGCAGATTGGTCCGTATCCGTCCCGGCACATCCAACTCGTCGAACACCGTGTCCGAGGAGAATATCTTGGCGTTTCCTTCGCTGCCGAACAGGATACACCGCTTGTCGAACACGCACAGGCCTTCCACCTCAGTGTATCGCGGCGTGCCGGTACACACCTGTAAAGTCACCCGGTAGTAGAAGCGCATATCCACCGAATAGAACCCCCGGTTGAACGTCACCGGCTCCACATCGGTGTAGACGTATAGCAGCTCCGCTGTGCCGCCCTTGATCATCTGCGATGTGCTGAGCACCTCCTGCGCCGCCGCCGTGGGGTAAAAGCGCAGATCCTCCACGCAGTCCTTATCCCTGCATGAGTCAAATATCTTCCGCGTATGGATGCACACGGCCTCCCGGACGTTCCCCAGGTCGCAGACCGGTCCCGGCATTACATTTTCAGGCATAGAATGACCTCCCAATAAGTAGTGAAAGACGGCCTCTTTCATTCCACTCTATGCCCAAAAGGCAAAAAGGGTGCGGCCCGCAGGCCGCACTCTGACACTCATTCGCTCTTTTCCTTCCTTCGCACCACCACGTTCTCCGGTCCAAGCCATTCCCGGCACTCCTTCAAAAACGCCGGATGGTCCATGCAGAAGCCGCCCCACAGCTTTCCTGTGTCGGCGATCCGTATCTTCAGCGGCACCTTCCCTTCGAACATGGTCGCCACCAACAGCAGATGGCTGAACGCCGGGTCATCGATGCTCTTCACCCGCAGATACACCGCCGCCGTGTCGCTCTCCGCGGCCTTGCTGTCCTGCAGCGCCCCCACGCCGCAACTCTCCAGCGGGAATACCACGTCCGGCACGATCTGCGGCGGCTTTTCGTCCCGCAGGCTCAGCCGTCCCTTGATAAGTACCGGGCTGTTCACTGCCAGATAGCTGCCGCATCGTTCCAGCACCCGAGAAAAGCACAGAAGCTCCATGGATGCCGTCTCGTCCTCCAGCACCACATAGGCCATTAGCGTCCCGTTCTTGGTGGGCCTGGTCTTGCTGGAGGCCACGATGCCCGCCACCGTCACCGGCATACCGTCGGCGAAACGCGTGGGGCCCTCCTCGCCGTTCACGTCCTCCAGTATCTCATTCAGCGTCACTGCCCCGCTGCTACGGGCCGCAGCGCGATAGCCCACCATGGGGTGTCCGGACAGATACAGCCCCGTGGTCTCCTTCTCCATGTGCATCCGCTCCGTGGCGGTAAACTCCGGAATGTCCGGCATCGCCACCGTCTCCACGGTGCTGTTGGCGGCGCTCATGCCGAAGAAATCGATCTGGCCCTCCACGTTCCGCCGCCGCACGTTGCCGATGCCGTCCAGCACCTTCTCATACACCGCCAGCAGCTGCGACCGCCGCGCCCCCATGCTGTCGAAGGCGCCGCTGCGGATAAGGTTTTCCACCGCCCGCTTGTTCATGTCGCCGCAGTCGTACATCCGGTCGCAGAAATCCTGCAAAGACGTAAAGCTGCCGCCCTGCTCACGCTCCCGGACCACCGACTGGATAAAGCCCCGTCCGATGTTCTTGATGGCCACCAGGCCGAACCGTATGCCGCCCGGCTCCACGGTGAACCGGTCGCTGGACCGGTTCACGTCCGGCGGCAGCAGCGTGATGCCGCAGTCGCGGCACTCGCCGATATACCCGGCCACCTTGTCGCTGTTGTCCAGCACGCTGGTCAGCAGCGCCGCCATATACTCCTTGGTATAGTGGCACTTAAAATACGCCGTCTGATACGCCACCACCGCGTAGCTCACCGCGTGAGCCTTGTTGAAAGCATAGTTGGCAAAGTCGTATATCTCGTCGTAGATGGCCTGCGCTGTCTTCTCGTCGATACCGTTGGCGATACAGCCCTTGATTCCCCGTTCCGCATCGCCGTATACGAAGGCCTGACGCTCCTTCTCGATCTCCTTGGCCTTCTTCTTGCTGATGGCCCGGCGCACCATGTCCGCCTGCCCCAGCGAAAAGCCGCCCAGCTCCTGGAAAATGCGGATGACCTGCTCCTGGTACACGATGCACCCGTAGGTGACCGACAGTATAGGCACCAGCCTTGGGTGCTTATACGTCACCAGCTTCGGGTCGTGCTTGCAGGCGATAAACCTCGGAATGGACTCCATTGGTCCCGGACGGTACAGCGCGATCACGGCGGTGATATCCTCAATACTCTGTGGCTTCAGCCCCACGCACACACCGGTCATGCCCGTGGACTCGATCTGGAACACGCCCGCCGTCTGTCCTCGGGAGATCATGTCATAGGTCTCCGCGTCGTCGTCCGGTATTTTGCTCAGCGCGAACTCTGGCTCCCGCTGCTGCACCATCTTCACGGCGTCATCCAGCACCGTCAGGTTCCGCAGCCCCAGAAAGTCCATTTTCAGCAGGCCCAGCTCCTCCAAGGTGGTCATGGTGAACTGGGTAACGATGGAACCATCGGAGCCTCTGGACAGCGGCACGAATTCGTCTGCGAATTTCTGACAGATCACGAC
>OGQL01002667.1_pt1 | contig 11146 bp, 7 predicted proteins | sample 1553211 | NCBI WGS metagenome assembly OGQL01 (sample SAMEA2579942, study PRJEB22360) | human gut metagenome
TAATAAATTTTTGAAAATCTGTGTTATTTTCTAATATTACTGAATCTTTATCTATTTCTATGCCATATTCCCTTAATATTTCATTATTAGTTTTATCACTACTATTTAATATTTCTACAATTTCTCTTTTTTCTATATCAGGATATTTTTCTAAAACATTATCTATAATTCCTGCTATTTTTTGATTATAATTATATGTATATGTTTTGTATTGTTTATATATTAAAATCGAAAATATGATTAGAAATATAATAACTACAATACAACTTGTAATACACATTTTCTTTAATTCTATTTTGTTTTTCATTTTATTTCATTCCTTTTCAAAACTTAGATGTTATTAACAATTTATTAATCTACTTCACTATCAATTCTATATCCAATTCCTTTAATTGTAATTATAATATCTGTTTTAATTTTTTCTCTTATCCTTTTTAAATATACTGTTACAGTATTATCATTTACATCATTTCCTGTCCATTCCCATATTTTGTCTATTATTTCACTTCTTTTTACTACTTTATTTAAATTTAAGAATAATAAATTCAATATTTTCAACTCTAAGTTTGTAAGTTCTACATTTTCATTATCTCTATATACAACCATTTTGTCCATATCAAATTTTATATTTTGGACTTGTATTATTGTGTTTTTCTTGTTTCTTAATATTATTCTATTTATTCTTGCCATCAGTTCTTTTATTGAAAATGGTTTTGTAATATAATCTTCTGCGCCTAACTCTAATCCTTTCACAATATTGTCTTCTTCATCTTTTGCTGTTAAAAAAATTGAAGATATATTCTTTTCTTTTATATTATTTTTATATAAATCAAATCCATTTCCATCTGGTAATGATACATCTAATATTGCTAAATCTATTTTTTCTGTTTTTAATATTTTGAGTGTATTTTCTACATTTAATGTGTGTATTACTTGATATTTCTTTTGTTCTAAAGAGTATATTAATCCTTTAGCTAATATCTCATTATCCTCTACTAATAATATTTTCATATATTCTCACTCCATATATATTTTATCATAAAAAGAGGACTTTGTAAGCCCCCTTTTTATACATTTTCATTTCTAATAGTTTCAATTGTATTTTGTTTATTAATTTTATAAATTGAATATCTCATAATAATAAATATAAATATGAATACAAAAACTGCAGAAATTAAAATTGCATTTGTAGGTATATATATACCTTTTTCAACTTTTACTGAAAATGCTTTATATATTGCAAATGTTCCAATTAATCCCATGATTGTTCCTATAACCCATGCTTTAGTTCCATAAAATATTGTTTCTAAATTTATCATTCTATCAAATTCTTTTGATGTCATTCCTATTGATTTCAACATTGCAAACTCTTTTTGTCTTAATTCCATATTTGATGTAATTGTATTAAAAATATTTGTAATTCCTATTAATGTTATTACTGTTATAAATCCATATAAGAATATTTTTATTACTAATACCATTGCACTTTCTTCTTTGGCAGATGCATCAATATTATAAATTCTAATATCTAAATGTAAAGCATCTATATCTTTCTCTAGTTGGTCTGGATTATTTGATTGTATTGTTACTGTATTATATACTGGCTTTTCCTCATTTTCTAATTGTGATATATCTAAAATTAAATATCCACCTTCATAATAACTTCTATCAATTCCATCTGGTTTAATTGTTGAAATTGCACCAACTTCTACTGAACGTTGTTTATCATTGTAATCTTTTCCTTCTATTATATCTCCAACATTGTATTTATATTTTCTTCCATTTTTTACTTGACCATCTTCTATCCAACTTACTTCGTCACACAATATTCCTTTATCTTTTACTTTATCATATTTAGCACCAATTTTATTTACATATCTTTTAAATGAATCACTATCTAATGCCATAATTTGTAATGCTGAATATTTCTCCCCTGTCTCTATGAATTCTTCATTTTCTTCATCATAATATCCTTCTTCTGACAATGTACCAGAAGCTAAATTAATTTTATCAATATCTTTTATTTTTATATCTCCATTATTTAAACTATACAATATTGAATATTTTTCTATATTATCTAATGAAATTATTCTATCTATTTCTTCATTTGATACTTTTCCAACATTTAATTGTATATTATAATCATAGTCTTTATAATAATTTTGTGATTCTTGGAACATATTTACTATAAATGAGTTCATTGTGATAAATACAAATATGCTTACTGCAATTGATATAATTGTTGTTCTATATTTTTTCTTACTTCTCTTTAAGTTTTTGTATGCTAATTCTCCACCAGTTTTAAATAATTTTGATATAATCTTTGGTACTTTTAATTTTTTTGAATTTAGTTTTATATCTTTAGAGCCTCTTAATCCTTCTATTGGGCTTACTCTACTTGCTTTTATAGCAGATGCTATTGATGATAAATATATTGTTACAAATCCTAACACTGCTGATAAAATAATTGGTAATATTGATATTTTAAATACTAATCCATCAACATGTTGTAATAAATAATCACCTAAAAGTGAATTTACTATTTGTATTAATACAAATACTGCAAAAAATCCTGATAGTATTCCTAAAGGTATTCCTATTAATCCTAATATTAATCCTTCTTGTATTACATTTTTTCTTATTTGTCTTTTGGTTGCTCCAACACTTGCAAGCATTGAATACATTTTTATTTTTTCTGTTATTGATATTGCAAATGAATTTCTTATACAAAATATACTTGTAAATAATATTATTACTATTACTACTCCAATTACTGAATATAACATAGTAACTGTTGAATCTGAAAATGCAAATGCTTCCCATCTTAATAATTCTTTATTTAAAGTATAATCATATTTGGTCTCAGTATCATTTTTTGACAAACTTTCATAACTTTGAATTCCTAGTATTTGAGGTATTGTCTCTTTATAATTTTTTGGTGATTTTAAACTTATATATAAATCAGATCTTCCTGTACTTATTCCTGTTGTAATTACAGTATATCCTGGCTCTGAATATTTTTCAAAACTTGTATCTGGTCTTTCTATGATTCCTACTATTTTAAATGAATAATTTGTTGCATTTATTATCTCTTCTGCATCATATATATTATCATATTCTTTTTCATTAACTCCTGGTTTTATACTTCTTGTTCCAACATTTAAATTGATTGTGTCTCCTATTTTGTATTCTACTTTTCCATTTGCCATTATCGTTTTACTAATTACTACTTCATTATTATTAACTGGAAATCTGCCTTCTATTAATTCAAAATGCAAATCCTTAAATGAACTTTCATTCATAGAAATTAATCTTGCATAAGGTTTATAGTCATTTTGACTTCCTTGTAAAATTGAATATCCACATATTTTTATTGCAAATGTATCTTTTACATCTCTATTATTTTGTATATCTTTTATTTCTTCATCACTAACATTTTCTAACTTCAAATGCCAATATCCTGATTGATTTTTTGCATTTTCTACTAATGTTGCTTGAAAACTCATTCCCATACTTGCAACAGCACATATTAATGCTACTGATAATATTATTCCTATTATTGTACTTATTGTTCTTTTTTTATTTAATTTTAAATTTCTGATAGATAAAGTTGTAAGAATGTTCATTTATTACACCTCCTCAACAATTTTTCCATCTTCAATTTTTATAATTCTATCTGCAACTTTTGCTATTTCTAGATTGTGTGTTATCATTATTATTGTTTGTTTATAATCTTTATTTGATTTTTTTAATAATGTTACAATTTCATCACTTGCTTTAGAATCCAAATTTCCTGTTGGCTCATCTGCTAATATAATTGCTGGATTTGTTATCATTGCTCTTCCTATTGATGTTCTTTGTTGTTGACCTCCTGATAATTCATTTGGTAAATGTGTTCTTCTTTCTTCTAATCCTAATACTTTTATTAATTCATCAAGTCTTTGTTTATCTATATTTTTGTTATCTAATTTTAATGGTAATGTGATATTTTCTTCTACATTTAATATTGGTATTAAATTATAAAATTGATATATTAACCCAACTTGTCTTCTTCTAAATATTGCTAGTTCATCATCATTAAATTTATAAATATCTTTTCCGTCTATAAATACTTTTCCACTTGTTGGTCTATCAACTCCTCCTATTAAATGTAATAGTGTTGATTTTCCACTTCCTGATGCTCCTACTATTGCTACAAATTCACCTTTATTTACTGTAAATGAAACATTATCTAATGCTGTTACTTTATTTTCTCCTTTTCCATATTGCTTACATAAGTTTTCAACTTTTAATATTTCCATTTAATTTCCTCGTACAATGAAATGCTACATTATACGAACTCCTTTCTTTTTATTTTTCTAGTTTTATTATACAATGTTATAAGTGACTATTAAATGACATTAAAAAAGATTTAAGAAATTCTTCTTAAACCTATCTATTCTCATTAAATCTTTTTGCTCATCTTTGTTCCAATATTTTCAATAAAAAATTCCATGGTCCTGTTTTATCTGTTAATCCATCATAATTATTATTAATTCTTTCTAATACTTCCTCTTTAGTAAAAAATTTTATTTCTGCAACTTCCTCTTCTTGTAATTTAACTTTTGATATGTCTATATTTTTTGTAATCAAATAACATTCATTAAATTGATTATTAGTAATCTTTCCTTTTGTTGTTTTTGAACATGATCCAACTAAATATTTTATATCCTTATCACATATATCTATTCCAAGCTCTTCCTTACATTCTCTTATTAATGCTTGTCTACCAAATTCTCCTGAATCAACATGTCCTCCAACTGTTACATCCCATAAATTAGGCCATAATTTTTTGTTTGCACTTCTTTTTTGAAGTAATATATTTGAATCTTTATCTATAACAAATGCATATACACATCTATGCCACAAACCTTTTTTATGACACTCTTCTCTTGTTTCTATTATTCCTGTAAATTCTCCTCTTTCATTTAAAACATCTAATTTTTCTTTTTTCATATATTCTGTAACTTCTTTTTCTAATCTTGTCCCGATTTCATCTAAATGCTCATATAAATATCTGCATATATTAGTTCTAAATATCGCAAAATTTAATAATTCTATTTGTTCATAATTTTCATTATATTGCTTATATCCATATAAACTTCCAATAATTTGTATTAAATAAATATATGCACAATATTTTAAATCAAATTCATTTAATTTTACATATTTTGAAACTTCCCTAACATATTCTATAAAAGTATCTATATTCATCTCTCCATTTTTTACATCTTTATCAATATATGTATATGATCTTATTATTTCCCACATTATTGGTAATCTCTTTGCAGATTCAAAATCAATTACTGATGTTTCTTTTTCATTATTATATATCAATTGTTGAACACTATAATCTCCATGACTATTCATTATTGACATTTTTGAAATAATTGAAAAATCAAATTGTTCTTTTAGTTTTTTTGAAATTTCAATTTTATCTTCTAAATCTTTTAAGAAAACTTCTTTATATTTATTATCTTTTTTTATTGATTTCTTAAAGTCTTCCATTTGAATTATTTTATTTTCTAAACTTTCTTTTGAAAACCATTTTTCAATTATGTTTTCATCATCAAGTTTTTTATATTTTTGAAGCTCTTTTATTATTCTTCCAAGTATTGTTGCACTTTCTATCACTTTATCATGATCACCTGTATTATTCTCAATTGTATATCCATCGATAAATTTTTGGAGTATTATTATTTCATTTTCATATTTTATATAAAATTCATTTGATTTTGTTTTTATGTATTGAGGAACATTTATTTTTCTGCACTTTAAAAAGTTAATTATTTGTATCTCTTTTACTATAGACTCTTCTTTTCTGCTTTCATCAAACTCTTTTAATATATATTTTTGTTCATCTTCAGCAAAAATTATATATATATTTGCTGTTCCTTTTTCTATTTTTTCAATTTTCTTTGCAATTATCTGATATTCTTCTTGTAATATATTTTTTATTTTCTCTTCATTTAATTTTGATTTATATATTGACATTTCTTTTCTCCTATCACAACTCTACTTTTCAATTTTCGTAAACTTTTTCCTTATACATTTTTCTCTTTCTTTTCAATTTTATTATTAATTTCTTTTATAGTATTTAAATACTCTTCCTCAACAGGACTTATAGTTTTTACTTGATATTTTCTATATTCTGCTTTGGCTTTTTGAATAGCTTTTTTATGACTAATACTTCCTGAACCATTTAACATTTTTTCACCTGTAGATGAAAGTATCATATCCAATTGTTTTATATAATCTTTCATATACATTGGATTATGCCTTATTGCTTGTATTTCTGCAAAATCAAAATATCCTGATACTAAATTATTTAAAATTTTTAGTTCTTCTTCATTTAAATAGTTTTTAGCAATTACAACATCTTGTAATACTGGAATATCTCCTTTAAATGTTGTTAATCCCATAAATGGCTTTTCTGAATCTGCTCTTTCATATATTACTTCAGAAGCAGTATGTCCATGAGTTGCATAATGTAATTTATTTTGAACAATTTTAAAAAATTCAATTGTTTTTTCATCTTTTGGATCATAATCTATTGCAGTTGAATATAAATCTAACACTTGTCTATACATTACTTTTTCTGATGATCTAATATCTTTAATTCTTGCAAGTAATTCTTTCCAATAATTACCTCCTCCATTTCCTTTTAGTCTTTCATCATCCATGGTAAAGCCTTTAATCATATATTCTTTAATTATTTTATTAGCCCAAGTTCTAAACTTAATTGCTTTTTTGGAATTAACTCTAAATCCTATAGAAATAATCATATCAAGATTATAATACTTAGTATTATAGATTTGTTTATCATCATTACCCACATGTGCAATTTTTGCACATGTGCTGTTCTCATCTAATTCTTCATCTTTATATATATTATTAATATGTCTAACAATCCCACTTCTATCAATATTAAAAAGTGATGCTAATGCTTCCGTATTTAGCCATACATCTTCGTTTTCTAATAATACTTCTACTTTTGTATTTCCATTTTCATCATTATAAAATAAAATATTTTTTTCATTTCCGATTATTAATTTATCTTTCAAAACTGTACCTCCTTAAAGGCTATATAAATTTTCATCTCATCCTTCATTTTTACGAACATTTGTATTGTATCATATATATACTAAAAATTCAATATTTTTATAAAAATTATTACGATATACAAAAAAACTAGCATTATAAAATGCTAGCTTTTTTGCGTCAACTTATTAAAAAAATTTCGTTGACAAATCGTTGACAAATTGACAATTTATATAAATTATGTCAAGCAACAGTTTTTTGTAACCATTGTCATTACTGATTTTTACCACAGCAATTTTTATATTTTTTCCCACTTCCACAAGGACATGGATCATTACGTCCAACTTTAGGACCATCATTAACAACTGGTTTGTGTTCTTCAACTTTCATTTTTTCACCATTATCCAAACTATTTAATGCTTGTAAAGCTGCACCAGTTATTTTAGCTGTTTCCTCACGTTTTACTTCATCTTGTTTACGAAGATTCATCATCATTTGAACAACATCATGTTTGATATCTAATACCATTTCATCAAACATATCCATACCCTCTATTCTATATTTTACAACAGGATCTTGTTGTCCATAAGCTCTTAAACCAATACCATCTTTTAACTCATCCATTGCATCAATATGATCCATCCATTTTTGATCAACTACTTTAAGCATTACAACTCTTTCTAGTTCTCTCAATTCTTCTGAACCAATTTCTGCTTCTTTCTTGTCATATTCTGATAATGCAACTTCTTGTAATTTTTCTATTATTTTGTTTGAATCTTTTGCATTTTCCTTTACGAAATCACTAATATCTACACCAAATATATTTTTTATATTTGTGTTTAATGCTTCTTGATTTACATCATTATCACCAGCAAATTGTGAAATTACAACTTCTTCTGCTAAAGATTTTATCATATTTAAAATGTTATCTTTTAAGTTTTCACCATCAAGAACTTGTCTTCTTTGTTCATATATGATTTCTCTTTGTGCATTCATTACATCATCATATTTTAATACATTCTTTCTGATACTGAAGTTTCTTCCTTCAACTTTCTTTTGAGCTGATTCTACTGCATTACTGATGATTTTGTTTTCGATTGGAATACTTTCATCCATTCCTACTGCATTATATACTTTTGTAATCATGTCTCCACCAAAGATTTTCATTAAGTCATCATCTAATCCTATATAGAATTTTGACTCTCCTGGATCTCCTTGACGTCCACTACGTCCTCTTAACTGATTATCAATTCTTCTTGATTCATGTCTTTCTGTTCCTATTATTTTTAGACCACCTACTGCTAGAACTTTTTCTTTTTCTTCTTTGATTTCTTCATCATATTTCTTTTCTAGCTCATTGAATTTTTCTCTAGCTCTTAATATTTCTTGGTCATCTGTTTCATAATATGTATTTGATTCTTCAATTAAGTTTTCTGGAATTTTATTTTTTCTCATTTCTTGTTTTGCAAGATATTCACTATTTCCTCCAAGCATAATATCAGTACCACGCCCTGCCATGTTTGTTGCAATTGTTACTGCTCCAAATTTTCCTGCTTGTGCTATTATTTCGGCTTCTTTTTCATGATATTTTGCGTTTAATACTTCATGCTTAATTCCTTCTTTTTTCAATATATTGCTTAATTTTTCAGATTTTTCTATTGAAACTGTACCAATTAATACTGGTTGTCCTTTTTTATGACTTTCTTTTACACTTTGTACTATTGCATTAAATTTTGCTTTTTCATTTTTATAAATTGCATCATTTAAATCTTTTCTTATCATTGGCTTATTTGTTGGAATTGAAATTACATCCAAATTATAGATTTCTTCAAACTCTGCCTCTTCTGTCATTGCAGTACCTGTCATACCTGACAATTTATCATACATTCTAAAATAGTTTTGGAATGTGATTGTTGCAAGTGTTTTTGACTCATCTGCAATTTTTACACCTTCTTTTGCTTCAATTGCTTGATGTAATCCATTATTATATCTTCTTCCATACATAATACGTCCTGTAAATTCATCAACAATTAAAACTTCTCCATCTTTTACGATATAATCAATATCTTTTTTCATTACTCCATGTGCTCTTAATGCTTGATTTACATGGTGAACAAGTGTTGAATTTTCTATATCATTAAAGTTCTCTAAATGGAATGCTTCTTCTGCTTTCTTAATTCCCTTTTGTGTTAATGATGCAGATTTTGCTTTTAAATCAACTATATAATCATAATTTTCATTATCTTCTGCTTGTGCTTCATCTTTTACATCTTCTTCTACAATTACTTTTGGTGTTAATCTTTTTACAAAATCATTTGCTTTTTTATATAAATCTGATGATTGATTTGCTCTTCCTGAAATGATAAGTGGTGTTCTTGCTTCATCTATTAATATACTATCAATCTCATCTACGATAGCATATGCTAAATCTCTTTGAACTAATTGTTCTTTATATATAACCATGTTATCTCTTAGATAATCAAATCCGAATTCATTGTTTGTACCATATGTAATATCACAAGCATAAGCTTTTTGCTTTGCTTTTGGATCCATTCCTGCAATAACTAATCCAACAGATAGTCCCATGAATTTATATAGTTTTCCCATCCATTCACTATCTCTTTTAGCTAAATAATCATTTACTGTTATTACATGAACTCCTCTTCCTGTTAGTGCATTTAAATATACTGGTAATGTTGCAACAAGTGTTTTTCCTTCACCTGTTTTCATTTCAGCAATTCTACCTTGATGTAAAATAATACCACCTATTAATTGTACATCAAAATGTCTCATTCCTAATACTCTTTTTGATGCTTCTCTTACTACTGCAAAGGCTTCTGGTAATATATCATCTAATGTTTTTCCATTATCTAATTGTTCTTTAAATTCATTTGTTTTATTTTTTAGTTCTTCGTCTGTTAATTTTGATATTTCCTCTTCTAATGAATTTATTTTGTCAACTATTGGCATAATTCTCTTTACTTCTTTTTCACTATAGCTCTTAAATATTTTATTAAAAATGCTCATTCTTTTATCAATTCCTTTCAGTTTTTAACTTTTATAATATTACCACGAATTATTTTATTTTTCAACCCTTTTGATGTTCTAAGTTTTTTTTTTTTTTCATTTTCTTAATTTTATTGTAACTTCTATTGCTTTACTTTTCCTGTATCTCTTTTGCTTTTCTTCGCATAGGTCTGAACATAAAAATTTCCTCCTGTATACCATATCTCTTTTTCGATTAACAACCTACCACCACCATTGGTCTTTATAAATCTTCTTTCACCAACACATCCTTGCCGGAAAAGGCAAAGCCCAGCTTGTAAATATGTTCCGATTTGATTCCTGCTGCATGAAGATCCTTCTCATACCCCTTCTCTTCAATCTGACGGAGAGCGTTGTCCGCAGTCGTTTCCAGATTCGTTTCCGTTTTCTCATCATGCACTTTAAATTCCATAAGAAATGCATCCATATTATCCTGTAAGGGATACATCGCAATATCATACCGTCCTCGTCCGCTCTCCCTGTTTGACACGATGCGATACCTGTCCCGTAGAGAGCACAAGTCCATGATAGAAATTCTCCGGAGCTCGTTCCGAAGGGCGTTTTCCAACATCAAAATAACTCATGGATGTATATGCGATATCCAACAGTATATCGTTCATATCACAAACATTGTGCTGCAACAATGCCTGCACAAAATCATTATAGATTGCATTGCCATTGTCAAACATAGCAAGCACCTCGTAACGAAACATCTCCATAACTTCCTGATTGGTTACTGATACATCACATTCTGTAATCTCCCCATGTTTCACAACGTAATCGGCCTTTATATATCCGATTGCAAGAAAAAGCGACCACAGACTGTTTTCATCGCCATCAAGATACTGAAACGTTACATTCTCGTTAATCTTTTTGTGAACAGTTTCTCCCGCCATCAGCTGCTCAATTTCATGCTTGCTTCGCACCGGATGCTTTCTTATGATTTCCCCAATCAGTTTATTACTGCTTGTGTTCGTCCAATAACAGATCAGTTCCCCCTGTCGCAGATAATTACAGATCG
>OGQL01002672.1_pt1 | contig 11138 bp, 7 predicted proteins | sample 1553211 | NCBI WGS metagenome assembly OGQL01 (sample SAMEA2579942, study PRJEB22360) | human gut metagenome
AGACCGAGGTTGAGGATTGTATCCATCATACCTGGCATTGATGCTCTGGCACCTGAACGAACTGAAACGAGGAGCGGATTCTCTAAGTCACCGAACTTCTTGCCTGTGATCTCTTCCATCTTGCCGATGTACTCGTTGATCTGACCCTGAATTTCTTCGTTGATCTCTCTGCCGTCCTCATAGTACTGAGTACAAGCCTCTGTTGTAATTGTAAAGCCCTGTGGTACAGGAAGTCCTAAACTTGTCATTTCTGCAAGGTTAGCACCCTTACCGCCGAGAAGCTCACGCATGTTAGCATTACCTTCTGAGAAAAGGTATACCCATTTGTTTGCCATTTTGGTAATCCTCCTAAAAATAATAAATTATACGGCTGTGGCGAAAATTGTGTCAAAATTCGCCCGCTTGTATAAGCCTACACATAATTATAACAAAGTTTGTTCAAAATAGCTATAGATTTTTTAAAATTTTTTCCTATAAAATTCAATTTTATACTTCATCAATATTGTATAAATCGTTTAAATTTACCCCTAATGTTGTTTTTTTGTAAAATACTCTTGAAATTTGTATTTTTTATGCGATAATATTAATATGTCTTGTTGTGTGTACATATTAAAGTAAACACACAAATTACAGAATACCAAGGAGATTACATATGAATAATTGTGCGATTATTCTTGCGGGCGGCGAAGGCAAGCGTATGAAAAGCGACAAGCCGAAAACACTTTCGCTCGTACTTGGCAAGCCTATGCTTGAGTGGGTTATTTCTTCACTTAAAAAGGCAGGCGTTAATGACATCTGCATTGTAAAGGGCTTTAAAAAAGAATGTATAGATGAATTTGTGTCAACACTTGATTTTAAGGTTGAAACGGTTTATCAGGCAGAGCGACTCGGTACAGGCCACGCAGTAATGATGGCTAAAGACTTTCTTGAAAGTCACAAAGGCGACAGCGTGGTGATTTTAAACGGCGACGCACCTTTTATGGACAGCAAAACCATTGAAAAGTCACTTGAACAGCACATAAACACTCAATCAAGTGCAACTGTAATTTCCGCAATGGTTGACGACCCTACAGGCTACGGCAGAATTGTCCGTGACGAAAACGGCGACGTAAAGTCAATCGTAGAACAGAAAGACGGCAGTGAAGAAATCCTTAAGATTAAGGAAGTAAATTCGGGAGGTTTCTGGTTTGACGCAGAAAAGCTTTTGTCTGTGCTCGGCAGAATTTCATCCGATAATAATGCAAAGGAATATTATTTGCCCGACGCATTAAAACTTTTGCTTTCGGACGGCTGTAAGGTAGGCGTTTATACCGCAGAGTGCAGCGACACAGTGCTCGGCGCAAATGATCCCGCACAGCTTGAGGAGCTTAACAATATTGCAAAAGACAGGGGATATACCTGTTAAGATAATAGTAGAATACAAACTATAGAGTAAAAAGGAGCGATTACAATGAATTTTCACGGAAAAGACATTAAAATCTTTACCGGAAGCTCAAATGTAAATGTAGCCAAAGGAATTGCAGGCAGCCTTGGAGTTCCGCTTGGTAAGAGCGAATGTACTCAGTTTTCTGACGGTGAAATAGCGGTTTCTCTTCAGGAATCTGTAAGAGGCAGCGATTGCTTTATCGTTCAGTCAACTTGCACTCCGGTAAATGACAATTTAATGGAAATGCTTATTATGATTGATGCCATGAAGCGTGCTTCCGCTGCAAGAATTACAGCAGTTATGCCTTACTTCGGCTATGCAAGACAGGACAGAAAGGCTAAGGCAAGAGATCCGATTTCGGCAAAACTTTGTGCTGACATCATCACATCAGCAGGTGCCGATCGTGTGCTTACAATGGATCTTCACGCAAACCAGATTCAGGGCTTCTTTAATATCCCTGTTGACCACCTCTATGGTTCTCCTATCCTTGCTAACTATATGAGAGAGAAAATCGGCGGAAACTTTGATGAATACATCGTTGTTTCTCCTGACCTCGGTTCGGTTACCCGTTCAAGAAACTTTGCGTCTAAGATTGGCACAGGTCTTGCTATTATTGATAAGAGAAGACCAAAGGCTAATGTTTGCGAAGTTATGAACATTATCGGTGACGCAAGAGGCAAAAAGGTTATCCTTGTTGATGATATGATTGACACAGCAGGCACACTTTGCAACGCAGCAAACGCTATAGTTGAAAAGGGCGGTGCTACTGAAGTTTATGCTTGTGCTACACACGCAGTTCTTTCAGGTCCTGCTATCGAGAGAATTAAGAACAGCGCAATCAAAGAGGTTGTTCTTCTTGATACAATCCCTGTACCACAGGAGAAGATGATTGACAAGTTCACAATTCTTCCTGTTGCTCCTACATTTGCAGAGGCTATCGCAAGAATTTACAATGACAAGCCATTTACACCTGCATTTGGTTAATGAACCGAAAATTAAATAGCGATTATACAGGCGGGGTTTCGCCGTTAAAAAGGTTTTGGGTTGTAACGACAAACAAACATTTATATATAAACACAAACCATAGTTTATTAGCAGTTATTCAGACTGCACGAGGTATAATAAGAAAATGAGTTTTTTTAATTTAACATTTAACAATAACGAAAATACAGAAATCGTTGATAAATTTATTGACGAATACGCTCAATGGCACAATACGGGAAAAACTCCCGATATGGGCTCTCTTGATGTAAACTACACTCTTGAACTTCAGAAAAAAAGACTTGATGAAAATAATGTCAGAAAAGAAGTTGTGTTTGATACAAAAGAAAGCTCGTTTAAGCAGGCACTCAAGTGCTTTACCGTCACCGACAGAGGCGACTACAAAAGTGATGTTGCCTGTAAAGACTATAAGGTGACAGAAACCTTTTTTGTAAATAATAAAAAGAAAAAGAAAAGAAAGAATAAACGCAACTTTTATGCTACCATCACAAGACTTTTAAATCAAAATGCAGGCGGTGCGGTTGCGTGCCCAAACTGCGGCGCTATCAGTGATGTGCAGGACTTACTTACAGGCTGTAAAAGCTGTGGAACAAGATTTATTATTGACGACTTATTTCCTAAGGTTACAAACTTTTATCACATTAAAGACGAGGCAGACCTAATCAGAAAAATACTAAAGCCGTCAATGCTTATATGCGTTCTTGGTATGATAGCCACCGTTATGAGCTATTCTTTGATTTCTAATATTAATAACGGAAACATAGTGCAGGGCAGCGATGACTTTGTATTTCAGATTGTGCAGTGCGTAATTGTAGGATTGATTTATGGCGCTGTTTCGGGTTATATTCTGTGGGCGGCTTTTATACTCATATGGATGATGATTGGCGCAATAAAAAGCCTGTTTTTGCTCGGTCCTCATGTAAGGGCAAAAACTCAGCTGCCAAAGGTTATGCGACAGATTGACCCTAACTTTTCGTATGAGTTTTTCATAGGTAAGGTTATAAATCTTATGAAACTTATGATATTCAGCGATGACTACACCAACCTTGCGGCATATGACGGCAAGCCTATGCAAAATAAATTTAAAGACATAATAGATGTAAAATACGACTCAACCGTTAAATTTAACGGATTTAAAATAAACGGATCTTATTGTTATGTCGATATTACGGCATATACCACGGTTTTGAAAATTGATTGCGGAGATGTAAAAAAAGCAAAAGAAAAATTCAGAATTGTTGTTTGCAAAAACATTAATGCAATAGCCGATGCAGGTTTTTCTATTAAAAAGGTAAGCTGTAAAAGCTGCGGCGGCAGTTTTGACGCTACAAGAGAACATAATTGCCCTTATTGCGGTAATCCTTACCACCTCGGCAATGACGATTGGGTTGTAATTGAATTTAATAAAGAATAATTTATATAAAGGAAGGTATTTATGTTTGGTAATAAAAAGAGCTTTGGCGGCGGTGTCGAGCTTTTGGTAGTAGGACTCGGAAACCCCGATAAAAAGTACGAAAACACCCGTCATAACGCAGGCTGGCTTGCGATTGATTCAATAGCCGAGAGCCTTGACTGCAAGGTAGACAGAGTAAAATTTAAAAGCTATGTCGGCGAATGTAATATAGCAGGCAGAAAGGCAATGTTTATGAAACCTACCACATATATGAACAACAGCGGTCAGGCAGTGGTAGAGGCGATGAATTTCTACAAAATTTCACCTGAAAATGTGATAGTATTATTTGACGATATATCCCTCGATGTCGGTAAAATGCGTATTCGCTCAAAGGGCAGTGACGGCGGACAGAGAGGAATGAAGAGTATTATATATTTAAGCGGCAGTGATAAGTTCCCACGAGTTAAAATAGGAATCGGCGCAAAGCCTACACCCGAGTGGGATTTAGCGGATTGGGTGCTTTCAAGATTTTCCGACGATGAACAGAAGAAACTTGCGCAGGTATTTGAAAATGCCGCAAAAGCCGTTGAACTTATGGCAGACGGAAAAATCGACAGAGCAATGAATTTGTTTAATTAACATTTTTATAAAACAATGTTGAAAAAATCGGTAATCATCCCAATTTTTGATAAATAAAAAGTGAACAAAAAATTAAAGCAAGATGAATTATGAAATTTTTAGTTGATGTTTTTAAAAACAGTGAGGTTTTTAACTCACTCGAAAAAGCTGTTGTGCGTGGCGGCAGTGTTTGCGCTACGGGACTTTCCGCCGTTCACAAGGCACATATTATCTATTCGCTGTGTTGCCGCAAGAGCACCACAGCCTTTTGTGTTGCCTCCGACGAGCGAGAGGCGCAGACAATCTGCAATGACCTTGCAAGTATGGGTATGCGTGCTTATTTTTACCCCGAGCGTGATTTTAATTTCAGAGATATTCAGAGCGCCTCAAGAGAGTACGAACACGCAAGACTTAAGGTACTGCTCAAACTCATTGACGGCGAATGTGATGTAGTTGTCAGCTGTATTGATGCAGCGTCGCAGTTCACAGTGCCAAAGGAATTTTTGAGGGATTGTGTTCTGACTTTAAAAGAAGGCCTTGAAATCAGTATAGAAAAAGCCGTACGAACACTTACCCTGCTCGGATACGAGCGTTTTGATGCGGTAGAGGGCAGCGGTCAGTTTTCTGTAAGAGGCGGTATTCTCGATTTTTTTATGCCTGATGCCGAAAATCCTGTTCGTGCGGAATTTTGGGGTGATGAAATCACCGACCTTTCTTTCTTTGATATTGATACACAGCGAAGAGGGGAAAAGGCAGGCGAAATCCGTCTTTCGCCGTCTGCGGAGGTAATTATTGAGGATAGAACGGCGCTTGCCGACAAAATAGAAAATCTTGCAAAGGGCGTGCGAGGCAAAAAAGCTTCGCAGGTTAAGGAAACACTGCTTTCGGAGGCGGACAGCATCAGGTCGGGCGCAATGCTTTCAAATACCGACAAGTTTATTCCTCTTTTATATGATAAAGCCGAAACCTTATTTGATTATCTCGACAGAGATACGTTGATTTTCACTTCGGAGTTTAACAATATTTCAGAGCGTGGCAGAGCAATGGACTTCAGAAATGAAGAAACCGTAAAATCCGCCTTTGAGGACGGAATTCTTTGCAGAGGTCTTGACAAGTATTCACTCACTTTTGCGGAATGTGTTGATATTTTTACTTCTCATGGCATTGTTATGCTTGAGGGCTTTGTGCACGGTTCAACAACAATTCCGCTTAGAAAAATAGTATCGTTTTCCGCAAAACAGCTTTCTGTATGGAACGGTTCATACAAACAGCTTGAGGAGGACTTAAACGGTATGCTCACTGCAGAAAGCTGCGGTGTTGTGCTTGCGGGAACGGACAAGGCGGCAAAAAACCTTTGTGATTCGCTTAGAAATGACGGTATTCCCGCACAGTATACCGATAAGTTGTCGGAAATAAAGAAAAACGCATTATTTGTATTGCCCGGTACTTTGAGCGCAGGCTTTGAATATCCGCTCGAAAAATTCTTTATTATCACACAGGGGCATATTTCGTATGTGCCGAAAAAGAAAGCAAGAAAGAAAATATCAAAGGACAGCCGGCAGGTTTACAGCCTTTCGGAGCTTTCGCAGGGCGATTATGTGGTACACAGCGTTCACGGTATAGGTATTTTTGGCGGTATCCGTAAAATTGATACCCACGGAATTGTAAAAGACTACATCAAGATTGAGTATGCAAAGGGCGATGTTCTTTATGTGCCCGTAACTCAACTTGATATGGTTGCAAAATATATCGGCCCGTCCGAAAACAGTCGTGTAAGGCTTAATAAGCTCGGCTCGCAGGATTGGCAGAAAGCAAAGTCAAGAGTAAAAGCATCTGTAAAGGACATTGCAAAGGAGCTTATTGCACTTTATTCCGCAAGAATGAAAGCAAAGGGCTATGCTTTTTCACAAGATAACGAATGGCAGCACGATTTTGAGGCTAAGTTTGAATACGAAGAAACTCCCGACCAGCTTAGGTGCTGTGATGAAATCAAGACAGATATGCAGAAAACCTCACCGATGGACAGACTTTTGTGCGGTGATGTAGGTTTTGGCAAAACAGAGGTGGCACTGCGAGCGGCATTTAAGTGCGTTGCGGATTCAAAACAATGCGCATTGCTTTGCCCGACAACAATTCTTGCGTGGCAGCATTACCAGACTGTGTGCAAGCGCTTTGAGGGCTATCCGATAAGAATTGAATTGCTGTCACGATTCAGAACGGCAAAACAACAGAAAGAAACTATAGAAAAGCTAAAGCGTGGAGAGGTAGATTTGGTGGTCGGTACGCACAGACTTGTGCAAAAAGATGTGGAGTTCCGTGACCTCGGACTTGCAATCATTGACGAGGAACAGCGCTTTGGCGTGGCACAAAAGGAACGCTTTAAGGAGCTTTGCAAAAATGTTGATGTTCTTACTCTTTCGGCTACACCTATTCCAAGAACTCTCAATATGGCAATGAGCGGTTTAAGAGATATGAGTGTAATCGAGGAAGCGCCACGAAACCGTCAGCCTGTACAGACTTATGTTCTTGAACATGACGATGCGGTAATTAACGAGGCTATCCGCAAGGAACTGAGAAGAGGCGGACAGGTTTTCTACCTGCATAACGATGTTGCGACTATTGAATCCTGTGCCTCAAGAATTCTTGAGGCTGTGCCCGAGGCAAAAATAGCCATAGGTCACGGCAAAATGAAAGAGCACGAACTTAGCGAAGTATGGCGAATGATGATTGAACAGGAAGTAAATGTATTAGTATGCACCACTATAATAGAAACGGGTGTTGACCTGCCGAACGCAAATACGCTAATTATAGAAAATGCGGACAGAATGGGACTTTCACAGCTGCATCAGCTAAGAGGACGAGTAGGCAGAAGCAACCGCAGAGCCTATGCTTATCTTACATTCCGCAAAAACAAAGTGCTTACAGAAATTCAGCAAAAGCGCCTTGCCGCTATCAGAGAATTTACCGAATTTGGCAGCGGATTTAAAATCGCAATGCGAGATCTTGAATTAAGAGGAGCAGGAAACATTATGGGTGCTCAACAGCATGGACATATGGAATCTGTCGGATACGATATGTATCTTAAATTGCTCGGTGAGGCTGTAAGCGAAGAAAAGGGCGAAGCCGCACAGTCTGCCGACCTTGATTGTCTTATTGATATTTCGGTAAATGCGCACATTCCGGAGAGCTATGTAGAAAGCCTTACTCTCCGACTTGATGTATATCGCAGAATCGCCGATATACGCAACAAAGAGGACAGCCTTGATGTTAAGGACGAACTCAAAGACCGTTTCGGCGAAATTCCCGAATCCGTGCTCGGACTTATTGATATTGCACTTATAAGAAACTGTGCAAACGCAATGGGTATTTACGAAATCAGGCAGACGGATACCAATGTTTTACTGTTTGTCAAAGAGATAAAATCGCCGAAGGTTATAGAACTTCTTTCAAGGCTCAACGGCAGAGCAATGCTGTCTGCGGGCAACAAACCGTACATTACAATAAGATGCGGCGGCGGTTCATCGCTTGATATGCTCAAAAAAGTATTTAAAATCTGACAGTTGTCTGAAAACTTTGCCGAAAAAGCAATAAATTTTAGAAAATATATAGACAATGCAAATTTTTTTGTGTATAATCATAAAGTACGCACCCTGTCATTTTACGGGTGAAATAGAATTTTTTAAGGACGGTAAATATTATGAAACCATATGCAAAGATCGGTTCATTATTGCTTGCACTGATTATTGCTGTTGCAGCGGTTGGCTGCACTCCAATCAGCCTTAATGCAGAATGGGCTTACAGGACAGATAAAGTAGAATTGCCAATCGGCGTTTACAGCTACTCGCTTAAAACAGCTTACTCACAAGCTCAAAATTATGCGTCGAAACTTGCTTCATATGATGAGGCCTCCGATTCATGGCTTGACCTTGAGATTACAGACGATGACGGCGACAAGGCGATTGCAAGAGATTGGATCAAAAACGAGGCAGAAACAATGTGTCTTAATTACATTGTGACTGACAACCTCGTTGAGGAACTCGGCATTGATATGAGCGGCGCTACCGCAGATTCGGCTAAAAAAACAGCCGAGGAATATTGGACAGTAGGCCCTTACGCTTCATACGGCTACTATATGCCTTATAAAGACCAGTACGAGCCTTACGGTGTTTCTTTTGAAAGCTTTGAATATTGCACAACACTTTATAACACAAAATACACAGCAGTATTTGAAAAGCTTTACGGTGAGGGCGGTTCAAAAGAGGTAAAGGATGACGAATTTATTTCATACTTTACAGAAAACTATACAGACTATAAGTACATAAAAGCAAATCTTTATGAGTCAACAACCGACGAGTCAAACAACAGCAAAGATGCAGCGCTTTCCGACGAAGACGCAAAGAAGATTACAGACGAGTTTGACGGTTACGCAAAGGAACTTAATAACGGTACTTCTTTTGACGATGTTTTAAATAAGTACAAGACAGCTAACTCACTTACAGACGATCCGTCAACATCAGCTGTAGAAAACCTTAAAAGCAGTTCACTCGGCGATGAGCTTAAGACAGCTCTCGGCGAAATGAAAGCGAACGAGGCTAAGACAGTTAAGGTAGGTTCAGGCAATACAGCAGTTTATTACCTTATCTATAAGGGTGACATCAACTCAGACATTGACAGCTATGTTTACGATTCAACACAGCGCAACAAATTGCTTGCAGATATGAAAAAAGACGAGTTTGCAAAGTATGTTGATGACCTTGCACAAAAGACCGATTGTGAAAAGAATCAGTCTGTACTTGACCAGTATAAGCCTGAACTTTACTTTGTAAAGCCTGAAAGCTCATCTTCAAGCTCAAACTCTTCAAGTTCAAGCTCTTCAAGTTCATCTTCTTCAAACTAAAAATTTAAAACCCAAAATGCCACACAGCCTTTGTGTGGCATTTAGTGCAGATATTTTCAACCGATTAATAACCTTTTAAATATATGAAAGGAGTCAACAGTATGAAAAGAAAAATAATTGCTTTAATTTCCGTACTTGCACTCAGTTTTTCTGTATTTGCTTTTTCGGTAAGTGCGGTTGAAGGCGAAGAAAGCGGCGGAGAAATTATTGAAACCGAGCCTGCTCCCGAGCCGGAACCGACATATGAGCCGGAACCCGAACCGGAGCCGGAGGAGGAGAAGTCCGGGGGCATGGGCGCCCTGGCGCTGGTCCTGGTGCTGGTGGTGCTGGGCGGCGGCGGAGCCTTCGCCTACATCAAGTTCATCCGTCCCAAGCAGGCGACCAAGGCCAGCGCGGACCCGGACGACTATGATTTTGCCGATGAGGAGGAGTATATCAACGAGGACGAACCTGAACAGGAGGAAGAAACGGAGGATACGAAATGAAGCTGGTGATCTGTGAGAAACCGAGTGTTGCAAAATCCATCGCGTCGGCCCTGGGTGTCACATCCAGGGCCGATAGCTGTTTTGAAGGAAATGGGCTCATCGTTTCCTGGTGCGTGGGGCATTTGGTGTCCCCGATGGACGCGGCCGGGTATGACCCCGCCTATAAGAAGTGGAAGTATGACGACCTTCCCATCCTGCCGGAGCCCTTCCGTTATGTGCTGGCGAAGGGCAAAGAGGACGCCTTCCAGAATTTGAAGCGCCTCATGGAGCGCCCGGATGTGACGGAGCTGGTCAACGCCTGCGACGCCGGGCGGGAGGGCGAGCTCATCTTCCGGCTGGTCTATGAGATGGCGGGCTGCCGGAAGCCCTTCTCCCGCCTGTGGATCTCCTCCATGGAGGACGCGGCCATCCGGGAGGGCTTTGCCGGCCTGCGCCCCGGCGCGGAGTATGACCCGCTGTATCAGTCTGCCCTCTGCCGCCAGAAAGCGGACTGGCTCATCGGGATCAACGCCACAAGATTATTTTCGGTGTTATACCACCGCACCCTGAATGTGGGGCGTGTCCAGACGCCCACCCTTGCCATGCTGGTGGACCGGGACAGCAAAATCACAATGTTCCGCAAAGAGAAGTACCACCATGTGCGCCTGACCCTGGGCGGGGCCGAGGCGGTGTCGGAGAAGATCGCCGCCCCGGAGGAGGCGGAGACCCTGCGGGCGGCCTGTGCCGGCGCGGAGGCGGTCTGCGCTTCCGTCACCCGTGAGCAGAAGAAAGAAGCGCCGCCCAAGCTCTACGACCTGACCACCCTCCAGCGGGAGGCTAACCGCATCTTCGGCTACACGGCCAAGCAGACGCTGGACTACGCGCAATCCCTCTACGAGAAGAAGCTACTGACCTATCCCCGGACGGACAGCCGGTATCTGACTGCCGACATGGCGGAGTCCGCTTCGGCGGTCCTCCACCTGGCGGCGAAGGTGCCGTCCTTTGATGGATGCAAGGAGTTCTTCCCGGATGTGACTTTGCTGGTGAATGACAAGAAGGTGTCCGACCACCACGCCATCATCCCTACCCTGGAGCTGGAGAAGGCCAGTCTATCCGAACTGCCCGTGGGCGAGCGCAATATCCTTCTGCTGGTGTGCCGGGAGCTGCTGTGCGCGGTTGCGGAGCCCTATGTGTACGAGGCGGTGACGGCAACCTTTACCTGCGGCGGGCAGACCTTCACCGCTAAGGGGCGGCGCATCCTCTCCGAGGGCTGGCGTGAGATCGACCACATTTTCCGCGCTTCCCTGAAGGAGCAGCCGGAGGACGAGGCGGAGCCCG
>OGQL01002674.1_pt1 | contig 11137 bp, 10 predicted proteins | sample 1553211 | NCBI WGS metagenome assembly OGQL01 (sample SAMEA2579942, study PRJEB22360) | human gut metagenome
CCCGCAAAAGTAAGTTTTTTATAGCTATCAACGAAATTTAGCGGCATCTTTTTTTGTTTTGTATCAGAAAACACCGAAATTATTTCTACTTTTCAATAAGCCGGGCTTCACCTCTATATTAAAAATAAGCAGGCTTATTTTGTACTGCTTTCGGTTTTGCATTATCTTTGTAACCGAACTCATCGTTACTATAATGATACTGAAACGTATATCTATACTCAATTATAAGAACTTGGAGCAGGTGGAGCTTTCATTCTCGCCCAAGTTGAACTGCTTTTTCGGACAGAACGGCATGGGGAAAACGAACCTGCTGGATGCGGTGTATTTCTTGTCTTTCTGTAAAAGTGCCGGTAATCCCATTGATTCCCAGAATATCCGCCATGATGCCGACTTCTTTGTTATTCAAGGGTTTTATGAGGCTGCCGATGGGACTCCTGAGGAAATCTACTGTGGTATGAAGAGGCGCCAGAAGAAACAGTTTAAGCGAAACAAGAAGGAGTATACGCGTTTGTCGGACCATATCGGCTTCCTGCCTTTGGTCATGGTCTCGCCTGCCGATTCGGAGTTGATAGCAGGAGGCAGTGATGAACGCCGACGTTTTATGGATGTGGTTATCTCGCAGTACGACAAAGAGTATCTGGATGCTTTGATACGGTACAATAAAGCTTTGGTGCAGCGGAATACCTTACTGAAGAGTGAACAGCCGGTGGAGGAAGAGCTCTTTCTGGTTTGGGAGGAGATGATGGCGCAAGCCGGCGAAGTGGTGTTCCGCAAACGTGAGGCCTTTATCCGTGAGTTTATTCCTATTTTCCAGTCTTTCTATTCATTCATTTCGCAAGATAGGGAGAAGGTGGGATTAAGCTATGATTCCCATGCCCGCGATGCCTCTTTGCTGGAAGTGCTGAAGGAAAGCCGTGTACGCGACCAGATTATGGGCTATTCATTGCGCGGTGTGCACAAGGACGAGCTGAATATGCTTTTGGGAGATTTCCCCATCAAGCGTGAAGGGTCGCAGGGACAGAACAAGACTTATCTGGTAGCGTTGAAGCTGGCACAGTTTGATTTCCTGAAACGTACCGGGACCACTGTTCCCTTGTTGTTGCTGGACGATATCTTTGACAAGCTGGATGCTTCGCGTGTGGAGCAAATCATCAAGTTGGTGGCAGGCGACAGTTTTGGACAGATTTTTATAACCGATACCAACCGCGAACACCTGGACCGTATTCTGCATAAAGTGGGCAGTGATTATAAGATGTTCCGTGTGGAGCAGGGAACGGTTGCCGAAATGAAGGAGGAAGAGGCATGAAGCGCAATAATGCCGAACAGATAGGTGAACTTATCCGTCATTACCTCAGGCAGGAAAGTCTGGAGTCTCCGCTGAATGAACGGCGGCTTATCAGTGCGTGGCCCGAAGTGCTGGGGCCTACCATTGCCTCCTACACCCGTGAACTTTATATAAAGAACCAGGTGCTTTATGTGCATCTCACTTCTGCTGCTTTGCGCCAGGAACTGATGATGGGGCGTGAGTTGCTGGTGCGCAACTTGAACCGTCATGTGGGGGCTCAGGTCATCACGAATATCATATTCAGATGAGCATCCTCAGCTCATCTATTCTTTCAATCTTCAGTTCCTTCAATTCCCGGACTGCCCGGTCATAATACATCGGAGTTTCCAAATCCTTGTTGTCATGCGCATCCAGTCCGATGATAGCTGTACAGCCTTCATTGGCAGCGATTCGCCAGAACTCCGGGCACGGGTAGGTGGATAAGCCGTGCGCTTCATTGTAGGCTACATAGCCTATATTGTATTCCAACGGGACATTCAGGCGTGCAGCAGTACGGCAGATGTGCCGGCTGATGGTAGTGCAATGGTGGTCGAACTTCGGATAGGAGCGCATGAACAAGTCCGGATGGGCAAGGCAGGAGAATAATCCGCTTTCCATACCTTCGATGGCGCTCTCTTCGTAAAGTTCGAGCATGTCGCGGCTGTCTGTATGATGGCCGAAGTAGGGGAACTTTTCATCGGTGTGGTAGTGATGGTTTCCGAAGATGATATAGTCCAGTTGGTACTTCTTGGTTTGCTCTTTCAGCCAATGGATATATTGGGGGAAGTATTCACATTCAAGTCCTATTCTGATGTCTATCCGGTCGTGGTATTTCTCACGGAGCGTCTTGAGACTCTCCACGTAGCCGGGGAGCTCCTCGGGGAGCATCCGCATGTCGGCTACGTAGTCGGTACGGTATTTCCAGGGAGTATGGTCTGAAAACCCGAGTATCCGGTAACCGCCTTTGATGGCACTGAGCACATAGTCTTCGTCATCTCCGGTGGCATGCATGCAGCGTGTGGTGTGTGTATGATAATTAGTTTTCATTGCGTAATGATTTCATCCATGCGTATATCAAACGGTTCCGCAGGAACTTTTTCTACGAGTTGAAACGGGAAGCAGATGCCGGCTTTGTAGGCTGATGGGATGCGGGGCAGAAGCCGGTCATAGTAACCTTTACCGCGCCCCAGGCGGTTGCCGTTACGGTCGAATGCCACGCCGGGAACCACTATGAAGTCTATGTCTGCATAGTCGGTAAATAGCTCGCCGGTTGGTTCTTCGATGCCGTATGCGCCAGGTTTCAAGTCTTCGGGTCTGGTGTACAGCCGCAGTTCCAGGTCGTCACCTACAACTACCGGAAGCAGTATCCGCTTTTCGCGGCTCCACTTCCGGATAAATTCGTGTGTGTCCACTTCGTCTTTGAGAGAGTGGTAAAGCAGTACGGTGGTTGCCGCCCTGAAAGCAGGATGTGCCTCGAGGGCGGCAAGTATTTCAGCAGACTGACGCGTAGTGGAAGAGCTGTGTCGGGTCTTCAACAAAGCTACCTGCCTGCGCAGTTCTTTTTTCCTTTCCATCATCTTTTGTATCCTCTATGATTGGTGTCGCTTCCGGGGCTTTTGGGAATGCCTCGCCACGTTCCAGAATATCCAATGCCTTCTTGACGGTAGCATCGCTCTGGTTGATGTAGCGGATGTATTGCTCCCTTCCCAGTATGTTATAGATAATGTTGCCGTAAAGACTTCTTTCCAGTAGCTTGTAGGACTTGTGGATAAGCAGGTTGCGCCGCTTTACTCCCTTGGAGTCTGCAAAACGTACAAACTGCTCCACGATACCTTGGTGGCGAAGGTACTTCAACAAATCTTCTTCATTGTCGTATTCACTCAATTTCGCACGGTTGCGGTCGGTATACTGGAAGCTGAATTGCAGAATCAGTCCCTTGTTGCTTACTTCTATCAGGTAAGAAGATACTCCGGTTGTGTCTTGCGGAACGAATACGTCCGGCATAATGCCACCGCCGCCGTATACGGGTCTGCCCAAACCGGTAGAGTAACGCAGGTTTTCGTCCAGTTTGATGCTGTCTTTGGAGAAGAACTCGCCGTGTTCGTAACGGGTAATCCAGTCCATTTCGTATTTGCTGTCCTTGCCGTTCTCGTAGGGGCGCTGGATGCAACGGCCCGATGGGGTGTAATAACGGGCAATGGTCAGGCGGATGGCGGAACCGTCACTGAAGTCGATGGGTTGCTGTACGAGTCCCTTGCCGAAGGAACGGCGTCCTACAATGGTTCCGCGGTCATTGTCCTGAATGGCGCCCGCAAAGATTTCGCTGGCCGAAGCGGAACTCTCGTTTACCAATACCACTAGCGGCAGCTTCTGGCCACTGCCGGTACCGTTGGCATATTCCTCCATGCGGGGATATTTGCGGCCGTGGGTATATACAATCAACTTCCCTTCCGGCAGGAATTCGTTCACCATGCGTGTGGCGGCTTCCATGTATCCTCCGGTATTGTCGCGCAGGTCGATAATCAGGCCTTTGCACTTCTCGTGGCTCAGTTGGGCAATCGCATTCAGCAGCTCCACGTGTGTGGTACGTCCGAATTTGCTGATTTGTATATATCCGTAGTCATCGTCGAGCATATAGGCTGCATCAATGGTGTTTTGTGGGATGTCACCGCGTGTGATGGTGAAGTCGAGCAACTCCTTTTCCGTGGCACGCTTGACGCCTAACTTCACTTGGCTTCCTTTCGGACCTTTCAGGTTGCGCATGGCCTTTTCGTTTGTCAGGCCTTTGCCTGCAAAAAGACTGTCGTTGACCATCACAATGCGGTCGCCTGCCATCAGGCCCACTTTCTCGGACGGTCCACCGGGAATCACGCTGTTTACGTGTATCGTATCTTCTTGAATGGTGAACTGGATGCCTATACCGCTGAAGCTGCCTTCAAGTTCGGAATTAACCTCCTCCAGTTTCTGTGCGGGGATGTAGGTGGAGTGGGGGTCGAGTTCTGCCAATATCTGCGGCATGGCTTTCTCTACCAAATCGGTCATGTTGACGGTATCCACATACTGGTCGTCAATAACACGCAGCAAGGCATTCAGCTTGTTGGACGAGCTATTGATGATTCCCAGTTTATTACCGGCAAAATGCCTGGCATAAAACGTTCCGATAAGGATTCCCGCGACTACGCTGATTGCGATGATGAGCGGCATAAAGCGGGAAGTATTTTTTGTACTCATGATGTTTATTTACTATTAGACTATTTACAATTTACTATTTGGCTGCGCATGCAACTTTCAACTTTCCATTTTCAACTTTTCATTATCCATTGAAATAAACACTACCTCGATGCCTGCCCGTTTCAAAAGTTCGATACCATCTTCCAGGCGGTATTTCTCGGAGTAGACTACCCGTTTGATGCCTGCCTGGATAATCAGTTTGGAGCATTCTATGCAGGGGGAGGCAGTGACGTACATGGTGGCACCGTTACTGCTGTTGTTTGAACGGGCTATTTTGGTAATGGCGTTTGCTTCGGCATGGAGCACGTATGGTTTGGTGACGTTATTCTCATCTTCGCATACATTCTCAAAACCGGAAGGGGTACCGTTGTAGCCGTCAGAGATAATCATCTTGTCTTTTACAATCAGTGCACCGACCTGGCGGCGTTGGCAATACGAATTTTCGGCCCAAATGCTTGCCATACGTATATAACGCCTATCCAATGCTTCTTGTTTGTCTTTTGTAGAATCGTCCATCATATTTATGCTTTATCGTTGCGGGGTGAATCCCATGACTCTGGTTGTCGGTCCGTCTTTAAAATAGAGGGTCAGTGAATTGGCATCCCCTTCATACTTGTACACGTTTTGCAATCCGGAGATGAATGCCTTGGCCAGTGCATCGCTTTCTGCAGCCCCCGTAACCTTCACACTGATGCTGAGCGAGCCTGAAGCTCCGTTGGCTTTCCAAGTGCCGTTGACGCTTGAGTTGATGCCTTGTCCGTTGACGGTGGTGCCCATCAGTTCTCCATCCAGTTCAGTACCTTCAAAATTGAGGGTGAAGGTGTTTTTCTGATTATATAGCTTGTCCAGACTCTTCTTCATCTCTTCCTCATTGTTGTTCCAAAGGTTTGGATAGAATTGGGCATTGCTGCCTTTATTGGTGAGTCGGCTGAGCTTCCATGTCTTCCCGGTGAATATTCCGATAACATCGTCCTCGTTGTCGCAACCGCTTAGCAGGGGGAGCAGCGAAAACATGAGCAACATGCAAAAGATGTTCCTTATAAGTCTCTTCATTTCTTTATTCCATTTCTGATTAATAATGCGTCGATTGTAGGCTCTTGTCCGCGGAAACGTTTATAGAGCGTCATCGGATGCTCCGTTCCACCTTTGGAAAGAATGTTCTCGCGGAAGGAGGCGGCTGTCTCCGGATTGAAGATGCCCGTCTGTTTGAATAGCGAGAAAGCGTCCGCATCCAGTACCTCTGCCCACTTATAACTGTAATATCCGGCAGAATATCCTCCGGCAAAGATATGGGAGAACTGTGTACTCATACAGGCTTCTGCCACAGAAGGCAGAATCTGTGCTTTTTCCCAAGCCTTCTTTTCATAGGCTTTCACGTCACCTTCAAACGGGGTGTTACGTGTGTACCAAGCCATATCGAGCAGGCCGAAGCTAACCTGGCGGAGGCAGGCGTATGCCGCGTTGAAGTTGGAGGAATCCACAATGCGCTGCACCAGTTCGCCCGGTATCAGCTCTCCGGTCTGGTAATGGCGGGCAAACGTATGCAGGAATTCCTTTTCGATGGCGAAGTTCTCCATGAATTGGGAGGGGAGTTCCACAAAGTCCCAATACACGTTGGTCCCGCTCAGGCTCCCGTAGGTGGTATTGGCAAACATACCATGCAGGCTGTGGCCGAATTCGTGCAGGAAGGTTTCTACCTCGCCGAAGGTCAACAAAGCAGGTTTGTCCTGTGTCGGTTTGGTGAAGTTCATCACAATGGATATGTGGGGACGGCTGTTCTCACCGGTCTTTTCGTCAATCCACTGTTCCTTGTAGCTGGTCATCCAGGCTCCCGAGCGCTTGCCTGCTCTGGGGTGGAAGTCGGTATAGAACACGGCAAGGAATTTCCCGTCTTTGTCGAAGACTTCGTAGGCATCCACATCCTTATGATAAACGGGAATATCCGGATTCTTCTTGAAGGTGATGCCATACAGCCTGGTTGCCAGGCCGAATACGCCTTGCTTCACGTTGTTCAGCTCAAAGTAAGGGCGGAGCAGCTCATCGTCGATATTGAACTTCCGGTCTTTCAGTTTATGGGAATAGTACGCCCAGTCCCACGGCATCAGGACGAAGTCTTCTCCTTCCGCTTGGCGTGCCAGGGCTTGCACTTCTGCATATTCTTGTTTGGCGGTAGGCGTGTAAGCCTCCAGCAGTTGGTCCAGCAGCTTATACACGGACTCACTGTTTTGTGCCATGCGCTCCTGGAGGTTGTATTCGGCGAAGTTGTCATAGCCTAGGAGTTGGGCAATCTCCATACGGACATTGGCCAGTTTCTTTACAATTTCCAGGTTATTGCTGGCGTTGTCATGCGTACACTTCGTATTGTAGGCCATATATAGCTCACGGCGCAGGTCACGGCTGTCTGCGTAGGTCAGAAAAGGGCCATAGCTGGGAGCCTGCAGGGTGAATACCCAGCCTTCGACGCCTTTTTCCCCGGCTGTCTCTGCAGCGGCTTCTACCGCGCTCTCGGGCAGCCCGGCCAGTTGTGACTTGTCGGTGATGACAAGCTTGTAGTCGTTCGTTTCTTTCAGGTTGTTTTCGCTGAACTGCAGCGTCAGCAGGCTGAGCTCTTTGCATAAAGCCCGGTATTTCTCCTTATCTTCTCCCAGGAGGTTGGCACCGTTGCGTACAAAGCCGTTATAAATGTCTTCCAGCAGTTTGTGCTGTTCCGGGCTCAATGTTTCTTTGTCTTGCTGTTCGTAAACAGCTTTGATACGTGCAAACAGCTCTTCGTTCAGGCTGATGTTGTTTTCATGCTCGCTCATCATCGGCATGATTTCTTTGGCCAGTTCCTGTAGGTCATCGTCCGTTTCGGCACTGAGCAGATTGCCGAATACAGTGCTGACACGGTGGAGCATCTCACCGGACTTCTCGTAGGCCAACACTGTGTTGGCAAATGTCGGGACTTCCGGATTGCGGATGATGGCCTCTATTTCCGCATTTTGGCGGCGGATGCCTTCGCGGATGGCGGGTACGTAATCTCCGGTCTTAATCTTGTCGAACGGGACAGTGCTGTGCAGCGTGGAGTATGTTTCAAAAAAAGGATTTTGAGACGATATAGTGTTCATAAAGCAAAGCAATATTAGAGTTAGTATAATCTTCATCATGTTTAAAGGGTCTGATAAAAAACGAACTAGCTGCAAAATTGCAAAAAAAATAGGCGACTTCTGCAGAAGTCACCTATTTTTTATTATTTTCTAACTGTATATTAGCAGTTAACTGATGCCATGTGAGCAATCAAGTCAAGAACCTTGTTAGAATAACCGATTTCGTTATCATACCAAGATACAACCTTAACGAAAGTATCAGTCAAAGCGATACCAGCCTTAGCGTCGAAGATAGAAGTGCGAGTGTCACCCAAGAAGTCAGAAGAAACAACTGCATCTTCAGTGTAACCCAGAACACCCTTCAATTCGCCTTCAGAAGCTTCCTTCATGGCAGCGCAGATTTCAGCGTAAGTAGCGGGCTTAGCCAAGTTAACTGTCAAGTCAACTACAGATACGTCCAAAGTCGGAACACGCATAGACATACCAGTCAATTTGCCGTTCAAAGCAGGGATTACTTTACCTACAGCCTTAGCAGCACCAGTAGAAGACGGGATGATGTTGCCAGAAGCAGCACGACCACCTCTCCAGTCTTTCATAGAAGGACCGTCAACTGTTTTCTGAGTAGCAGTTGTAGAGTGAACTGTAGTCATCAAACCGTCAAGGATACCGAACTTGTCGTTCAATACTTTAGCGATAGGAGCCAAACAGTTAGTAGTACAAGAAGCGTTAGATACGAATTGAGTACCTTTCACGTATGTTTTTTCGTTTACACCGCAAACGAACATCGGGGTGTCATCTTTAGAAGGAGCAGACATTACTACATATTTTGCACCAGCTTCGATGTGAGCTTGAGCTTTGTCTTTGCTCAGGAACAAACCAGTAGATTCAACTACGTATTCTGCACCTACAGCATCCCATTTCAAGTCAGCCGGGTTTCTTTCTGCAGTGATGCGGATAGCTTGGCCGTTAACGATCAGCTTGCTGTTTTCAACATCTGCTTCGATAGAGCCGTTAAACTGACCGTGCATAGTGTCATACTTCAGCATGTAAGCCAAGTAATCTACCGGGCAAAGGTCGTTAATACCAACGATTTGAATATCGTTTCTTTCCATTGCAGCGCGGAATACGAAACGTCCGATACGTCCGAATCCATTAATACCTACTTTAATCATTTTGTTTAAACTTTTAAGGGTTTTATAATATTTGTTCAAATATCTCTCTTCTCTTGCGCATTTATTTCTGAAATGCGGTGCAAAAGTAAGAAAATGTTTTTATATTCGCACTTAATTTTATAATTAAATAATGGAAGTGATGGGAAAAAGTTCATTTTTACAAGATTTTAAATCATTTGCCATGAAAGGCAATGTGATAGACATGGCTGTCGGTGTAATCATCGGTGGCGCGTTTGGTAAAATTGTATCTTCTGTGGTGGCAGATATTATCATGCCGCCTCTCGGTTTATTGGTGGGAGGTGTGAACTTTACGGACCTGAAGTGGGTGATGAAACCTGCCGAAGTTGTGGACGGTAAAGAGATTGCCGCTGTAACCTTGAATTATGGAAATTTCCTGCAAGTGACGTTTGACTTTCTCATTATTGCTTTTTCTATTTTCCTGTTCATCAAATTGCTGACCAGGCTGACGGCTAAGAAGGAGGCGGAAGTTCCCGCAGCACCTCCTGCTCCTCCTGCACCTAGTAAAGAAGAAGTCTTACTGACGGAAATCAGGGATATCTTGAAAGAAAAACGATAAAAAGAACAAAAAATAATCCTCACTGTACCCGGTCCGTGTCTGGCCCGTACCTGGTCCGTATCCGGTCCAAACGCTTAGGTACGGAGCAAATACGGATCTGATACGGTTCGGGTAATAGGCGGTAGGAAAAATGGGACAATTCATTCCCTGTCAGCAAGGAGTTAACTTCCTGTCGACAAGAAATTAACTCTTTGTTGACAGGAAGTTAACTCCTTGTAATATCTTGATTATCAGCAATGTTTTTAAAGCTGATTTTACTGTGTTCTATGTGTCTTTCCGGCTACCAAATTCATTAATTATGTTATGAAATATAGATTTTCTGGCTATTATTCCCGTTATTTTCTTACTTTTTTCTACTTTTGCGGAACATTTTAATTAAATCCATACAGATTATATGCAAGAAAAGATTGTCATTCTTGATTTTGGTTCGCAGACTACGCAGCTTATAGCCCGTCGTGTCCGTGAATTGAATACGTATTGCGAAATTTTACCTTATAATAAGTTCCCGGAGGGGGATGAGAGTGTAAAGGGGGTTATTCTTTCGGGAAGCCCGTTCTCTGTATACGATGAAAGTGCATTTAAAGCTGATCTGAGTGAAATTCGTGGAAAGTATCCTATTCTGGGTATCTGCTACGGTGCGCAGTTTATCGCTTATACCAATGGCGGCAAGGTGGAACCTGCCGGAAGTCGTGAGTACGGACGTGCACATTTGAGCTCTTTTGACAAAGACAATGTGCTGTTCAAGGACGTGAAGGAAAATACACAGGTGTGGATGAGTCACGGAGATACAATTACGGTTATCCCTTCCAATTTCAAAAAAATAGCTTCAACGGATAAGGTGGCGATTGCTGCTTATCAGATAGAGAACGAAAAGGTGTGGGGAGTACAGTTCCATCCGGAAGTATTTCACAGCGAAGATGGCACGCAGATGCTGAAGAATTTCGTGGTGGATGTTTGCGGTTGCAAACAGGACTGGAGTGCTGCTTCCTTTATTGAAACAACGGTTGCCGAATTGAAGGAACAGTTGGGTGATGATAAGGTGGTTCTTGGTTTGAGCGGTGGTGTGGATTCTTCCGTAGCTGCTGTATTGCTGAATCGCGCTATCGGTAAGAACCTGACTTGTATCTTCGTAGATCACGGTATGCTCCGTAAGAATGAGTTCAAGAATGTACTGCACGATTATGAATGTCTCGGTCTGAATGTTATCGGTGTGGATGCCAGTGCCAAGTTCTTTGCAGAACTGGCAGGTGTAACGGAACCTGAGGAAAAGCGTAAGATTATAGGCAAGGGTTTTATCGAAGTATTTGATGAGGAGGCCCATAAGATTAAAGATGTGAAATGGCTGGCACAGGGTACGATTTATCCTGACTGTATCGAGTCCCTTTCCATTACCGGTACGGTTATTAAGAGCCATCATAATGTAGGTGGTTTACCTGAAAAGATGCACCTGAAACTTTGTGAGCCGCTTCGCTTGTTGTTTAAAGATGAAGTTCGCCGTGTAGGTCGCGGATTGGGTATGCCTGAACATCTGATTACTCGTCATCCTTTCCCCGGACCCGGTCTGGCTGTGCGTATTTTGGGTGATATTACTCCGGAGAAAGTGGCTATTCTGCAAAATGCGGATGATATCTTTATTCAGGGATTGCGTGACTGGAAAGTGAAAGAAGCTGATGGTAGCGAAACTTCTCTTTATCATCAGGTTTGGCAGGCGGGAGTTATCCTTCTTTCCCTGCAAACTTATACAGTT
>OGQL01002676.1_pt1 | contig 11134 bp, 8 predicted proteins | sample 1553211 | NCBI WGS metagenome assembly OGQL01 (sample SAMEA2579942, study PRJEB22360) | human gut metagenome
AGAACCAGAAGGGGGCCCTCTTCCCCCCCCCCCCCAGCCGGTGCATTGAAAATGAGATCCGGATGCAGTTTCGCCGGAACCGCAAAACCGGCGGGACCGTCTCGCTGCAGGAAGCGCTGGAATCAGATGGTGACTCTGCGCTGACGCTGGCCGATGTGCTGCAGGACAGCTTCTGCATGGAGGACACCTGCGAAACGCAGGACGATATCCGCCGGATGCGGCAGCTGCTGGACGGCCTGCCCGCCAGGGAGCGACAGATCATTCTGCTGCGGTATGGTCTTTCCGGCCAGCCGCCGCTGACCCAGCTGGAAACTGCAAAACTGCTGGACATCAGCCGCAGCTATGTTTCCCGTCTGGAAACTCATGCGCTGGAACTTCTGCGCCAGCGGTGGGATGTTCCGGGCACAAAAAAAGCGCAGAGGTGAACGGTGTGCTCACCCCTGCGCCATGCAGTCAGCTATCCAGAATTTTCAACTGCAGTTCGTCCAATTGTTCAAAAGTATACAGTCGATTCAGCGCTTCCACCAGCTCCTTTTTGGAAAGACGCGGCGGCAGGCCCAGCGCGTTCAGAAGCTTTGCCTTGCGCTCGGCGCTGCCCGGCCTGCCGGAAAGCCCCCACTCGTAGAGGTCGGTATAGGTGATCTGCCGTCCTTCCGGGCGGGCCGCTGCGGCACCCGCCTCAGCGCCAAGGGCATCCCGCAGCGCCTGTAGAACAATGGCATCGTCCACGCCCTCGACCCCCAGCAGGCCCTCCTTGCCGGGCTGTTCCTTGCGCTTTTCCTTGCCGTGGATCGCGGGCACGTAAGCCTGCACCACATTCTTTTCTCCCACCAGATTGGTGATGTAGGTGCGGATGCGGAAGCCTGCTGCGTCCGAATCCGTGAGCAGGATCAGGCCGTTTTTCTGCGCCAGCGCTTTGAACAGCTGCTGGCGCTTTTTGTCGCTGTAAATGCCAAAGCCATCCGTCAGCAGGATCATGGCATCGGTCAGATGGGAGAGCCGGGCCGCATCGTACTTGCCCTCCACAATGAGCACCCGGCCTGTATGGATCATTTCGTTTTCCTTCATCGTCCGCTCCCCGCCATTGCCAACCGGCACAGCGCTGTTTCCAGCAGGATCTGGTCATCGGTAGGCTGGCTTTTCAGGCTCTGGTCCAGTTCCAGCAGCACCTGCATACAGTTTTCGATCTGGCCCAGCGTGTAATGCGAGGCTGTTTCGGCCGACCGCTTGAGCCGGTAATCACTGCCCTTATAGCCAAAATCCTTGAATACCGTGCTGTAATTTTTCCGTTTTGCTGCCCCCAGCTTGACCCGGTACAGATCCACATAGCTGCCGATCATGGCCGCTGTAATGGCAATGGGCTCCTGCTGCAGGCGCAGCAAAGTCTGCAGCTTTTTGCAGGCACCTGTGGCGTTTTTGGCCGTGATCATGCGGATCATCTCGAACACGTCTGCTTCCAGACTGACCGTGCCCATTTCCGCCACCATCGCTGCCGTGACCGTCTGATACCCGGACAATGCACAGAGCTTGTCCACCTCATTTTCCAAAAGGAACGGATCCTCGCCGCAGCGCTCCAGCAGCGCCGCCGCTGCGCCGTCCGGCAGGGTGGTTTTCTGCTCCTTTGCGCGATCGATCATCATCATTTTCAGTTCAAAGGGCTTGGGCTTAGCCAATTCTTCGGTGTAGCCAAGCGCCTTGCACTGCGCGATCAGCTTCTGTGCGCGCTTGCCTGTTTTGAGCTTGCTGCGCTCCAGTTCAAACACGCTGCCCAGCACCACCACAGCATTTTCCAGACTGGAAAGGGTGCTGTTCAACTCTTCCAGATCCTTGTCACTGTAAGCTGCAGGGTCGATCTCCGGCAGCACCACCACACGCCGGGTACCAAAAAATGAGATGGTGCCCGCCGCCATGATGAGCTGTTCGATCTCCGGCGCAGCTCCATCCAGAGCCGTGGCATCCTCGTCGCTGTCTGCGGTCAGGATGCGGGTGATGGCCGTGACCGCCTGCCGCACCAGATACCGCTCACTGGAATAAAAATAGTAGACCGGGCAGCCCTTGTCCGCCAACTGCCGGAGTTTTGTCTCGGTCGCCATGCAGGCACCTCCCTTCTCTTATGGTGTTGTTCTATTGTACCACACTCTGCCCGGATTGCAAAGCATCACTCCGTTTTCAGCCCGCCGTGCCGCCGCAGGCTGATGGATGCCGCCAGTTCTTTTCTGTTGTCCATCCAGTCATAGCTGCGCAGGGCCAGAACATTTTTATACTGCACAGCATCCGGCTTTGCAGGGGAGGCCATCAGCCACTGCACTGTGACCTGTTTTGCCAGTTCTACAGTTCCATTGACCACGGCAAACTGCCGGTTGCCCACAGTCAGCCGCACAAGACAGCCATTCCGGGTGCGCAGCATTTCCACCAGAGCCGGTGTGCACCGCAGCTTTTGTGCTGTGTTCACCGCCATTTCTGCTGCCAGAAGTGTCCGCTCTGCTTCCAGTGTACAGGCCGTTTTAGGGTTTGTGCGCAGGTCTGCCACAAGCTCCACAGTCTGCACGCCCCGCCGGGCAAGCTGGTTTTCCACTGCGTTCTGGGCAGAAGCTCCGCCCCGGAACAGCACCACGGCGGTATCGTTCTGGGTGACGACCACTGCCGGCGCGTTGGCGCTGCCTACAAGGTCGATGTGCACCACATCCCGGCTGAGAGCATTGCCCAGCCCGATGGAAACAGCTGCCGCCAGCAGGATGCATGGCCCTGCCACCCGCAGCCGTACCCGCCAGTGGAACGCCAGCCAGCACAACAGGATCAGCACCAGACACACGATGGCTGCATAGGCCGTATCGAAGTAGATTCCCGCGCCCGGTTTTGCAGAGATCCAGACGGCCCAGCGGTCGAGCAGGCCGGTCAACGCCGCAGACGCTGCGGACAGCACCCCATACAGCGGAGCAAGAGCGGGTACCAGGCCGGCAAAGGCCGTGCCAAGGCCCAGCAGCATCATGGGCTGGATGAGCCACAGCACCGCCACACTGGATACCACCGCATAAATGCTCACACTCAGCCCGCGCAGCACCAGCACCGGGAATGTGGCCACCGAAGCACAAAACGAGATGCAAATGCTTTCCGCAAGGCCCCAAAGACGTTCCGGCAGTTTGAAATACCATGGGCGCTTCACCGGATTTTTCGCGTTTTTCCAGAACTGGCGGTACCACGCATCCCGGGCGCGGCGGATGCACACACCGCCTGCCACCGTGCCCACCACCGCCGCAAACGAAAGTTCAAAGCCGATATCGCACACTGCATAGCTGTTGCCTGCGGTCATAACGATACCTGCCACCGCCAGAGAGGTAAGGGTATCCGGCGGGCCGTACAGCCACACGCCCAGTGCACCGACCCAGACCGCCACTGCAGCGCGGCATACCGAGGGTGTGAAGCCGGTCACGCCCATCAGCAAAAAGGCCAGCAGACTTCGGAATACCGCCCGGCGTCTGCGCCTGCGGTAGCTCTGCTCCCACTCGTAGGGCAGGAGTGTGCTGAGGATATCACCGCACAAAATGGACACATGCATTCCGCTTACCACCAGCACATGGGCAAGACCCGCGCCCCGGTAGGCGCTGCGCATGGCCGAAGACAGATAACTCCGGTCGCCGGTAGTCATGGCAGCCAGCACACCGCCGGTCTTGCCGTCCATACGGCGGCGCAGCGACGCACTGAGCCTTTGCTGCAGGCGGTGGGTGCGGGCGCGGAAGCTACCGCTTTCGCCCAGAACTGTAAGCTCCGGCCCATCCTCGTCCATTTCCGCCTGCAGAGCGATGCCGTCCGCATACAGGCTGACCCGGCTTCCGGATGCCGGGGCCGACAGTATAAATCTTCCCTGCACCCTTTCCCCGGCTTTGCACTCCGGCAAAGCACTGCACTCCACCCGGAAGGATGCCGCGCTGCCGTTCACTTTCTCTACATGCAAAACCGCATCCACGATACCGGGATCGTAGGAATCCGCCGTGCTTTCCACCTCTGCGGTCAGCACCAGTGGACGGCCTGCATATTGCACCCGGATGCGCTCCAGCCGGTTTGCCGTGTGCAGCACCGATGCCATACCCACAGCAGCACCCAGCAGGATGCAGAGCGCTGCTTTGCGGGCAGCATCAAAGATGCACAGCACCAGACAAACGGCAACAAAAAATGCCGCAAACGGCACAAAAAGTTCCGTTTGCGGCAAAAAAACGCACACTAACTCCACACCCAGCATTCCAGCGCAGAAAACGCAGAGCGGGCGTCGCATTGCAGCTTAGTGGAAGAACAGAGGCAGCGGCTCCAGGAAGATGATATCCTTGCGCTCAGCTGCATCGCCCTCGGCCAGAACAGCGGCCTGGCCCACAATGGTGCACTGGGTCTGCTCAGCCAGCGCGTCCAGAGCCTTGAGCGAACCGCCAGTGGAAATGACATCGTCCACCACCAGAACGCGCTTGCCGCTCATCTTGTCCAGCTCCTTGCGGTCGATGACCAGCTTCTGCTTGCCTGCGGTGGTAATGGACTGATCCTCCACCACCACGGGGTCGGTCATATACAGCTTTTCGCCCTTGCGTGCGCAGACGTAGGGCTTGCCGCTCTGGCGGCTCATCTCGTGTGCCAGAGGGATGCCCTTGGCCTCGGCGGTCAGCAGGATATCAAAATCCGGGCACTTCTTCAGCAGTTCAGCGGCAGCAGCCACGGTCAGCTCGGCATCACCCAGCATGATAAAAGCAGCAATGTCCATGTGGTCATTCACCTTGCAGATGGTCAGCTCACGGGTCAGGCCTGCAACGTGCAGAGTATAGGTCTCAGCCATAATTCAACGCTCCCTTTTTATTGGAATCAGACAGGCAGCTTTTCGCCGCCCAGAACATGGAAATGCAGATGTTTCACGGTCTGGCCTGCGTCCTCGCCAACATTGGAGATGACGCGGTAGCCGTTGTTCAGGCCCTGCTCCGCAGCCAGCTTTGCGATCACTGCAAAGATATGGCCCAGCAGTGCGCCGTCCTCTTCGGTCAGCGCAGCGGCAGAGACAATGTGCTTTTTGGGCACCACCAGAAAGTGCACCTTGGCCTGCGGGTTGATGTCGTAAAACGCCACCACCTGCTCGTCCTCGTACAGCTTCTTGGAGGGGATTTTCCCCTCCGCGATCATACAGAACAGACAATCTTCCATGGGAAACAACTCCTTCCTGATATTTTATAAACGTCCCCGCCCTCTCAGGCCGCTTTGCGTCCAGCTCTCCCAAAGAGAGAGCCCTTGGCAAAACCATAAACTTTGGCAGCGCGTCAGCGCTGACGGAGAGGGCGAACCCGTTTTCTTATTCGCCCAGAGCCTTCTTGACGATAGCGCCGACAGCAGCCAGAGCTTCGTCGATCTTGGTCTCATCCTTTAGGCCGGCCATTGCAAAGTCCGGCTTGCCGCCGCCCTTGCCGCCGGCAATGGCAGCGATCTCCTTGACCAGAGCACCGGCCTTCAGGCCCTTTTCCTGTGCCTGTTTGGTCACAGTGACAGCCATGGTGATCTTATCCTCAGCCTTGCCCACCAGAACCGCCACAGCGGGCTTCACAGCCTTGTCGCGGACGGTATCGCACATGCCGCGCAGGGTGTCGCCGGTGGTGCCGGTGAAGTATGCAGAAGCGATCTTCACGCCGCCGATCTCTTCGGCATTGTCAAACAGGCTGGTCACCTTGGAAGCGGCGACCTGTGCCTTGATCTCTTCCAGCTCCTTGGCCAGAGCCTTGTTCTCAGCCATCACGGCCTCGGCACGGACGGGCAGAGCGGTCACGTTGTTGGCCTTCAGGGTGTTTGCCACGGTATGCAGCATAGCCTCCTGCAGGTTTGCACGGATCAGCAGGTTGCGGCCGGTGACAGCCTCGATGCGGCGGATGCCCGCAGCAACGGAGGCCTCGCTCACGATCTTGAAGCCGCCGATCTGGGCGGTGTTCTTCACGTGGGTGCCGCCGCAGAACTCGGTAGACCAACCCTCGATGTCCACAACACGCACGACCTTGCCGTACTTTTCGCCGAACAGAGCCATTGCACCCAGCTTCTTGGCTTCCTCAATGGGCATTTCCCGGACGGTGACGTTCATGGACTCGTAGATTTTATCGTTCACGATCTTCTGCACGCGGGCCAGCTCCTCGGGAGTGACAGCGCTGAAGTGGGTAAAGTCGAAGTGAGTGATCTCTGCATCCTGATAGGAGCCTGCCTGATGGACGTGGTCGCCCAGCACTTCACGCAGAGCTGCCTGCAGCAGATGGGTGGCGGTGTGGTTGCGGGCAATGGCCATGCGGTATTCCTTATCCACCTGAGCGGTCAGATGGTCGCCCACCTTCACGATGCCGCTCTCCAGCACGCAGGTGTGGACGTAGTAGCCCTTGGGGGTCTTCTTCACATCCAGCACGCGCAGGCTGCAGTCGGCGCTGTTCAGCATGCCGTGGTCCGCAGCCTGACCGCCCATCTCAGCGTAGAAGGGAGTCTTATCCAGAACCACCAGCACGCCGTCCTTTGCTTCCTCATCGGTAGCAATGGCATCGGTCAGGGTCTCCTCGTCGCTCAGGGCCACCACAACACCGGTGTCGTTCAGGGTCTCGTAGCCGGTAAAGACGGTGGGCTCTGCATCCAGCGCACCGAACAGATCCTCGCTCCAGCCGGAGATGTTCTTCTTCAGGCGCTCCGCACGGGCACGCTCCTTCTGCTTGGTCATTTCGGCGTGGAAGCCTTCCTCGTCGATCTCAATGCCCTGCTCTGCAGCGATCTCCTTGGTCAGATCCAGCGGGAAGCCGAAGGTATCGTTCAGCTTGAACACATCCAGACCCTTCAGCAGGTGCTCATGTGCCTTTTCCAGACCGTCGATCATGTTGTTCAGGATGTTCATGCCGGCATCAATGGTGCGGGCAAAGTTTGCCTCCTCGGTGCCGATGACCTTCTTGATATAAGCATCGTGCTCGCGCAGCTCGGGGTATGCGCTCTCGCTGGACTGGATGACAGTCTCCACCAGCTCCACCAGGAACGGGCGGGTGATGCCCAGCATACGGCCATGGCGGGCAGCACGGCGCAGCAGGCGGCGCAGCACATAGCCACGGCCCTCGTTGGAAGGCAGGATGCCATCGGACACCATGAAGGTGCAGCTGCGGATGTGGTCGGTGATGACACGGATGGAGATATCGGTCTTGTCGTCCTCGCCGTAGGTCTTGTTGGCAATGTGCTCTACATGGTGCAGCACGCTCTGCACGGTGTCAACCTCAAACAGGTTGCCCACGCCCTGCATCACGCAGGCCAGACGCTCCAGACCCATGCCGGTATCAATGTTGGGGCGTGCCAGACGCTCGTAGTGGCCCTTGCCGTCGGCATCGAACTGACTGAACACCAGATTCCAGATCTCCATATAGCGGTCGCAGTCGCAGCCCACGCCGCAGGTCGGCTTGCCGCAGCCGTACTCGGGGCCGCGGTCAAAGTAGATCTCGGAGCAGGGGCCGCACGGGCCGGAGCCATGCTCCCAGAAGTTGTCTTCCTTGCCCAGACGCACCATGTGGTCGGGGGCGATGCCCACCTTCTTGGTCCAGATATCGTAAGCCTCGTCGTCCTCTTCGTACACAGAGATGTGCAGGCGGTCCTTCGGAATGGCCATCCACTCGTCAGAAGTCAGGAACTCCCATGCCCAGGGAATGACCTCCTCTTTGAAGTAATCCTGGAAGGAGAAGTTGCCCAGCATTTCAAAGAAGGTGCCGTGGCGGGCAGTGATGCCAACACGCTCGATATCCGGGGTGCGGATGCACTTCTGGCAGGTGGTCACGCGGTGACGGGGCGGCTCTTCCTGAGCCAGAAACCACTTTTTCATGGGGGCCATGCCGCTGTTGATGAGCAGCAGGCTGGGGTCGTTCTTGGGCACCAGCGGGAAGCTGTCCAGACGCAGGTGGCCCTTGCTCTCAAAGAAGCTCAGGTACTTTTCACGCAGTTCATTCAAACCGGTCCATTGCATAGGTTTTCTCTCCTCGATTGTCCTTGGCGTTTGCACGTCAGATTTATGATTATGGCAGACGGGGCGGGTGGGCGCAGAAAACAAAAAACAGCCCCATCCCAAAAGGGACGAGGCTGCCTGTAAACTGCTCCGTGGTACCACCCAAATTGCAAAGGATAAAATGTGTCCCCTGCCGCTTTCGGCGCGTTAACGCTGCGCTGCGTCCGACTTGTGTCGCCGGAAGCTCCGGGGCGGCGCAAAATGGAACCGGCCGGAACGCCTTGCAGCTGGAAGCGCTCTCTCTGAACGGCGGTGTGCATTTCTGACCCCATCATTGCCATCTGTCATAATTTCACATTCCGCAAAGCAGACACAATGCCCCTTTGCGTACAGCTAAATTATAGCATACGCAAAACGTTTGTCAACGGTTTTGAGCAAAATTTACGGCACCCAGATGCGGACGATGCTGCTGATGGTGCCATCCTCGGTAAAGACCAGGGTGTTGTTGGGCATCCAGCCGTCCGGCTCGGCGTTGACGGCCTCGGCCACGGCATCGGCGCCGTCCGTCTCCACGGCGGAAGCCTGCGGGTCGGCCGAGCTGTCGCTCAGGGTCACGCCCCCGGCCAGAGGCAGGGTCACCTCGCCCATCTCATAGTAGACGGGGTAATCGTCAAAGGTCACGGTGCGGTACACATCGTGGTCCAGCGTCAGCTCCACGCCGCCCGCTTCGATGCCGCCGTTGATGGTCACATAGCCGTTGTCGGCATCCCTGTCGATGCTGGTCACAGTCAGCTTGGTCACGGTGGTGTCGCCCTGGTCGTGGACCCGAAGCACGCTGCCCTCCTGCAAGGCGTCGATGTCCTCGGGCAGGTAGCTGTCGTAGCCGTATACGCTCAGGGTCGCCTGGCCGTCGGCCACCTTGGTGATGCTGGCTGCAAACTTGTAGGAACCCGTCTTGATCTCGTTCAGATCCCCGGCGTCGATGGGCAGCACATCGCCCATCTCACCGGCTGCTTCGGACGAAGCCGCACTGCTTTCCACGCCGGAAGCCGGTGCGCTTGCCGCGCTGCCTGCGGTGCTGTTGCTGCTGCCGCACCCTTAATTCCCATATTAAAACCTGCCACAAACAATATATCTAAAAATATATTAAGCACAACAGACACTGATAGAAATACAAGGGGAACTACCGAGTTGCCAATTCCCCTTAATATATTAGACACATAATTATATATGTATATTGCAATAAAACCTATAAACACATATATAAGATACTCTTTCATATCTCCGGCAATTTCATACGGAACCTGCAAAAGTAATATAATCTTATCAACTAATATATAGAACAATGCCATAATCACAACAGCAATTGCACCTATCATAGATGATGATAAGAATATTCCATTACGGATAGCCTTAACATCTTTTCTGCCATATGCCATAGACACAAATGAACTGCTGCCAAGACACAAGCCTATAATTACTGATGTAAGAAATGTCATAAGCGTATATGACGAACCTACTGCCGCCAGTGCATTATCACCTACATATCGTCCAACAACCCACGTATCTACAAGATTGTAAAGCTGCTGTAATACATTTCCTAACATAAGAGGAAGTGCAAATCCCCATAAGCCTCTCGTTATATTTCCTTTTGTCAAATCCGTACTTCTTGCCATAATACTGCTCCTTAAGTAATTCTCTTGTAAAAAAGACTTCTTAAATAATAGTTACCAGAAATTAAGCTTTAAAATTATTATTCAAGATTTAATTTCTTATCGAGTATATATATTGAGGCAACCACAAACGCAATAAACATAACTACTGACACCACAACCGAACCTGTCATAATATGTCCGAATTCTTCAAACGTAAATGCCACATCACTTCCCGTTACAGATTCCTTAATCATCTCTTCAAACATATTACCATTCCCCTTTATTGGCGTAAGTAAAAGCACAATAACATTCAATATCTGTCCAACAATATACACTGCAATATATGTTACAAATGAGAATGCATCCCTGTTGCCATTGGCTGTATATCCCATACACATACAGAAAAAGAACATTGCATACATATATATCCCTGACAATATAATCAATATAATTATTAATGTGCAGAAACTGCCTTTATATCCTAACACATTTAACTGCTCATTAATACTCTCTGGCACTCTCCATATCCAGTCCACCCTTGCAATTGATATACATACAGAAACAATAATCACTACAAAATTAACAAGATATATAATATATCCTGATATAAGCTTGCATACATATATAAGCCATACAGGAACTGGAAGTGTGTGGGTAAGATAGCCCTCATCTTTTAACGTGCTTCTTCTAAAATATAATATCACAAATACTATGCTTACAATAAATAAAACTACGCATACAATTACATAAACTGCTATCATAACCGGATATGCCACTGGTGTAATGCCATTATCCGGAACATATTCTGACAACATATGTAATGCCCAGCACCCAAATGCTGCAAGTAATGTAACTATATATAATGCAATGTGCTTTTTAAATAATTCTTTCAAATCATATTTTATTAATCTGCCTGCTGTTAATAACATACGAACACCTCCCTGAATAATGCGTCAACACTCTTATTGTATTTGGTTCTTATATCATCAACTGACTCCTTAAGATATACCTCGCCCTGTTTTATAAATACAACCTCGTCAAGAACATTTTCTATATCACTGATAAGATGTGTTGTTATAACAACTGTCGCATCTTCATTATAATTGCTTATTATTGTCCGTAAAATGTAGTCTCTTGCCGCAGGGTCAACACCTCCCATAGGCTCATCTAAAAGATACAGCTTTGCTTCCCTGCTCATAACAAGAACTATCTGCACCTTCTCCCTTGTTCCCTTAGAAAGTGACTTTATCTTATCCTGCTCATTAATTCCGAACTTCTCAAGCATATCAAGTGCTTTCTGCTTGGAAAAGTCCTCATAGAAATCCGCAAAATAATCAACTGCTTCCTTTACCTTCATAGATGGATTAAGGTATGTTCTTTCTGGAAGATATGACACTATCTTCTTAGTATTAACACCAACCGGATACCCATTAATTGTAATCTGTCCTGACGTTGGCTTAAGCACGCCTGCCATCATCTTAATAAGTGTACTCTTGCCACTTCCGGTACTTCCGAT
>OGQL01002679.1_pt1 | contig 11124 bp, 6 predicted proteins | sample 1553211 | NCBI WGS metagenome assembly OGQL01 (sample SAMEA2579942, study PRJEB22360) | human gut metagenome
AAGCCGTGAAGCGAACCTTTCCTTCGTTGACCCACTGAGAAATACCGGCTAAGACGGCATTTTTCTGAGCGCGGTCGACGATTAATGTCGAAATATCGCTTCCGGCCAAATTAACCGGAACATCAAAATTCACCGCCATACGAGCTTCTTTCTTGATGCGCTGCCAAGCCGTGGAATCAAATCCGCGGAAGCGCTCAAAGCCGAAGCGGCGATTAAGGCCGGGAGCCATATTGCAGGCGATCGTGGCAGCTTCAATGATGATGGTGCCCGAGCCGCAGAAAGGATCCTGCAGCGGTTTGTCCGGTGTCCAGCCGGCAAGTCCGAGAAGACCGGCAGCAAGATTTTCTTTCAGCGGGGCTTCGCCTTTAGCTTCGCGCCAGCCGCGCTTAAAGAGAGATTCACCAGAGGTGTCTAAATAAATAATGCAGCTCTTGTCCGTTAAGTGGACATAGATTCGAATGTCCGGGTCGTGCTTTTCTACGTCCGGTCGCTGACCGTCGGTCTCACGAAAATAATCGCAGACGGCGTCTTTGACGCGAAGGGCCGTAAAAGCGACGCTTTTGAGCGGGGAGCGGCGGGAAGAAAGTTCGATTTTGAAGGTGTTTTTAGGCGTGAAATACTGTTCCCAGCGGAAGGATTTAGCTAATTTATAGATATCTTCTTCCGTGCGATAGGGACCTTCGGCCACTTTCAAGAGAATTCTCGAGGCGTAACGAGTCCAAAGGTTAACCTGCATCATTTGGCTCATTTCTGCGCCGAACCAGCAGCCGCCTTTCTCTAAACGGAATTTTTCAATACCGAGCTTTTTAAGTTCCTCAGCGAAGAGCTCTTCTAAAGAGAGAGGGACGACTGCGTAAAAAGGTTTAAGCAAAGTATTCACAAGAATTCCTTCTTCATTTGAATTGAATTGTAGGCCTTTCGGCTTGCGGCCGTAAGATGGTTTACCACAAGGAAAATCTTACTTGCGAAGTTCACCGTGGCCGAAAACAACATATTTTTGACTGGTTAAGCCTTCTAGTCCCACCGGTCCGCGAGCATGGATTTTGTCTGTCGAGATGCCGATTTCGGCACCCAAACCGTATTCAAATCCGTCTGCAAAACGTGTGGAGGTATTGAGCATGACAGAAGAAGAATCGACTTCGCGCAGGAATCTTTCGGAATGCTCAAGATTGTTGGTAATGATGGCATCCGTGTGGTGAGAACTATACGTGTTGATATGGTCAATGGCTTCTTCCAGGGCGTCAACGACCTTAATCGAAAGTACCGGAGCGTTGTATTCTTCGGACCAGTCGGCTTCTGTTACGTCTTTAACCGGACCGAAATTTTCCAGGATGGCTTTAGAAGCCTGATCGCAGCGAAGCTCCACGCCTTTCTTGAAATAGATCGCGCCGATCTTCGGCAGGAACGTTCCGGCAATTTTTCGGTTGACCAGCAGCGTTTCCATGGCGTTGCAGGGAGAATAGCGCTGCGTTTTGGCATTGTCGCAGACGGCGACTGCCATATCGATATCGGCGCTTTCATCCACGTAGGTATGGCAGATGCCATCGAGATGCTTGATCTGCTTCCTGCATCAAGCGGGAGATCAAGCCCTTGCCGCCGCGGGGAATCAACACATCGATGTATTCGCGGGCGGTAATCAATTCGCCTACCAAATCGCGGTCCGGGTCCGTGATGATCTGAACTGCGTCGGAGGTAATGCTGTTTTCCGAGAGTGCCTGCTGAATAAGGCCTGCTAAGAAAGCGTTGGAATGTTTGGCATCGGAGCCTCCGCGGAGCACGGCAGCGTTGCCGCTCTTCAAACAAAGGGCAGCTGCATCAATTGTGACGTTCGGGCGGGACTCGTAAATAATGGCAACCACGCCGAGGGGCACGCGCATTTTGCCGACTTCAATGCCGCTCGGCTGCGGACGAACATCGGTGATTTCGCCGATCGGGTCTCTCAAAGAGGCGATCTGGCGAAGTCCGGCAGCCATCTGGGCAACGGTGTCTACAGAAATGGTCAGACGATCAATAAAGGCTTTAGAAAGACCATTCTTTTCTGCCTCGACGATGTCCAGGTTATTTGCCTTTAAAAGATCTTCTAGATTCTTGCCGAGCAAATCCGTCAAAGTCAGAAGAACATTGTTTTTCTGTTTGGAGGAGGCTTTAGCCATGATCAAAGAAGCAGCGCGTGCCTTTTTGCCGATGACGGCGATTTTGTCGTGAGCCGTTTGGCTGACGTTCGTAGATACCATAGATTATTACTTCCTTTTTAGTGAGAGCATGAGACAGACAGCCTTTAATTCCTGCCAGGCGTCTCCGTCACTGCTTTCGACAAAGAGTCCCTTACTCATACGATCTACATCGCTTAGGCGATGAAGCATCAATTCAAGGAGTTTAGGATTGGCACGGCGAGATGCGCGGTTGAGCGCACTGCGATGGGCCTCTGAGAGTCCGAATGTTCTGACGGCAAATCCTCGATTAAGCAAAAGCAGATTGCGAACGACATCCGTCAGCATCCAGAGAAAAGAAGGAATTTGAACGTTTTCCCCTTGCAGGGAATCGATAATTTTGGACACCTGTCCGGCATCGCCTTCAAGCATCGCAAGAAATAGCGATTCCTGATCAAAACGAGAAACGTCGGAAACGGCGTCGAGCACATCGCTGACATCAATTTCCGGCTTGTTGACGAGCAGGGCGAGTTTCTGAATTTCCTGAGACGTCGCCAAAAGATTCCCTTCGGTTCTTTCAGCGATGAGATTTGCGGCTTCAGGCGTGAGCGTTTGGCCGTTTTTCTCTTTGGCACGCTCCGTAATCCAGAGCGGCAGGGCGTTACGGTCAATCGGATCCGTGCGGATACAAACCGACGATTTCATGAGGTGATTGAACCAGTCTTTTTTCGTTGCGGTCCAATCGTAATCAAAAAGCGAGACAACGACCATCTTGTCTTCGTCGGCGTGCTCAATAACAGCTTCTACAGCCGCAGGACCGTTTTTACCGATCGTTGCTCTGGGGAAAACAACCTCAATCAGATTTTTTTCGCCGAAAAGGCTCTGGTCGCCGAGTGCTTCGTAAAGAGGCGAGTAATCGGCGTTGCCTTCAAAAACAAAAGATTTGCGTTCGGAATAACCTGCTTTAAAAGCAGCGTCTCGGATAGCATCCTGAGCCTCGATGGCCAGCAGGGGTTCCGAGCCCAATAAAAACCAAAGCCGAGGAAGATTACCGTTTTCGTCGGGCCTTAATTTTTGTGCAAGAAGACTACTCCAGCTCATGCATACCTTTTTGGACAGCTTCTTCGGAGATGTGAGTCATACGGTTGACCATTTGATGGATACAGGACTGCTCCATTTCTTCATAAAGCAGTCTTTCCTGATTTGCGCGGCCGTTTTCGTCACTTTCGTCGCGAATCAATTCGCGGGTAGCGCTGACCGTGGTCGTGGGCAGAAGTTCTACACCGTTTTGCAGAACGACTCTGAATGTATTCGTTAAACGCAGACTGTAGATACGGGCTCGACCGTCTGAGTTGTAAGCCAAGACATTGGAGCCGCGGGACTGCCCGAGCAACTCAAAAATCGCCTCGGCTTCTTTGCGGTCATTGACAACTTTGACTTCCGTTTGGGCTTCAAGGTTGCGGCGGATGGTTGCCCGAACCGCAGAGTTCTCGCCAAGAGCAATATAGATCGTCTTGAAAGGAACGTTTTGCTTGCCGCGCAGATGCCATCCGCAGCCACTCAGGCCGAGGGCCGAAAGACCGAGAATGAAACTGCGGCGAGTCAGTCCTATGTAATTCATAAGCACCCAGTAAAACAAAAAGAATGAAACCTCAGGCCCTAAGAGGGCCTGAGGAATTAAGCCTTATCAGACCACAATGTTGACCAATTTCTTTGGCACAACAATGATCTTACGGACAGGTTTGCCGTCAATAAATCGCTGTGCGTCAGGGTTGGCCAGGGCAGCTGCTTCGATTTCAGATTTCGGTGTTTCGGCCGGAACGTTGATTTCTCCGCGCAGTTTGCCGTTAATCTGAATCACATACTTCACTTCATCGGCAACCATAGCCTGAGCGTCAATCTTCGGCCAGGGAGCGTCGACGATGGAAGTGCCGAAACGCTGATCGTAGCCCAGGTCTTCGAAAAGCTGAGCCGTGATGTGCGGAGCGATCGGGTAGAGCGTGCGAAGCAGGATGGACATGCCTTCGTTGATCACGGCGCGTGTGCCTTCGGATGTGTTGTCCTTGAGGGTATCAAGGGAATTGAGCATCTTCATGGCAGCCGAGACAACGGTGTTGTACTGCATGCGGTCTAAGTCGAATTCAGCCTGTTTGAGCGCCGTGTAAATATCGCGGCGAACAGCCTTTTCTTCATGATTCAGTTTGGCGACATCCAGTTTGACATTTTCTTTAATGACATCCTGATGTGTGAATCCGAAGTTCCAGAGTCTTCTCATGAAGCGGAACGTACCTTCGGCTCCAGAATTGCTCCAGGCTGCGCTCTGGTCGGGAGGTCCTGCAAACATCACGAACGCGCGGGCAGTGTCGGCACCGAACTTGCCGATGATGGCAGACGGTTCCACAACATTGTTCTTCGACTTGGACATCTTTTCGATGCCGCCAGATTTGACGGGCAGACCGTCTTCCTTGGCAGTGATCTTCTCGATTCTGCCCTTGGCGTCATAAACGATATCGAGTTCGCTCGGGTAGAACCAACGTTTTCTTCCGTCGGGGAGTTCGCGGTAGAAGCATTCAGCCGTGAGCATGCCCTGAGTGAAGAGGCGCTTGAAGGGTTCGTCAAATTTGACGAGGCCCAAGTCGCGCATGACTTTGGTCCAGAAGCGGGCGTAGAGCAGGTGAAGCACGGCGTGTTCGATACCGCCGATATACTGGTCCATAGCCATCCAGTAGTCATTGCGTTCGTCGACCATGGAAGTTTCACAGTCGGGCGAGCAATAGCGCATGTAATACCAGCTGGAATCGACGAAGGTATCCATCGTGTCGGTTTCGCGTTTAGCGTCTCCGCCGCACTTCGGACACTTGCAGTTAAGGAAGGCTTCGTCCTGATTCAAGGGGTTGCCAGAGCCGTCCGGGATTAAGTCTTCAGGCAGGATGACAGGCAGGTCTTTTTCAGGAACGGGAACCGGGCCGCAGTGCGGGCAGTTGATCATCGGGATCGGTGTGCCCCAGTAACGCTGACGGGAAATACTCCAGTCACGCAGACGATACTGAACCTGAAGTTTGCCTAAGCCGAGAGCTTCCAGGTCTTTAGCGACGGCGTCGCGAGCCTGTTCGAAATCCATTCCGTCATATTTGCCGGAATTGACGCAGAAGGTGCCTTCTTTTTCGCCGTACCATTCGTGCCAAACTTTGTCATCGAAGACTTCGCCTTTTTTGCCGATGACTTGTTTGATAGGCAGGCCATACTTGAGGGCGAAAGCGAAATCGCGTTCGTCATGAGCCGGAACGCCCATCACAGCGCCTTCACCATAGGTCATTAATACATAGTTGCCGATCCAAACGGGAACGTCGGCGCCGGTGAGTGGATGCTTGACGCAGAAGCCTGTCGGAACGCCTTTCTTCTCCATTGTGGCCATATCGGCTTCGGAAACGGAGCCTTTGCGGCATTCATCGATGAAGGCCTGAAGTTCGGGTTTGTCTTTTGCCAAACGGAGCGCAAGCGGATGCTCGGCAGCGATGGCAGCGAACGTGACGCCCATGATCGTGTCAGGACGTGTCGTGTAAACACGAAGTTGTTTCTTTTCACCGTCGAGTTCGTACGGGAAGGCAAGGTTGACACCGTATGACTTGCCGATCCAGTGTTCCTGCATACGGCGGACCTGTTCGGGCCAGCCCTGAAGCTGGTCGAGGTCTTTCAGAAGTTCTTCTGCGTACTGAGTAATTCCGAGGTAGTAACCGGGAATCTCACGTTTTTCAACGATGGCGCCGCTTCGCCAGCCGCGTCCTTCAATCACCTGTTCGTTGGCCAAAACGGTGTGGTCGACCGGGTCCCAGTTCACTGTCTGGGTCTTGCGGTAGGCAACGCCTTTTTCGAGCATTTTCAGGAACATCCACTGATTCCAGCGGTAGTAGTCGGGCTTGCAGGTCGTGACTTCGCGAGACCAGTCGAAGGCGAGGCCGAGCGGCTCCATCTGAGCCTTCATGTCGGCGATGTTGGCGTACGTCCATTTGGCCGGTGCCACTTTTTTAGCGATGGCAGCGTTTTCAGCTGGCAGGCCGAAGGAGTCCCAGCCCATCGGGGTCATGACGTTCATGCCGCGCATACGCAAATAGCGGTAGAGGACGTCATTTAAGGTGTAGTTGCGAACGTGACCCATATGCAGTTTTCCGCTTGGGTACGGAAGCATCGGGCAAACATAGAATTTCGGTTTTTCGTTACCGTTAGCGTCGAGTGCGTGTTCGACGGCACGGTAGATATCTTTAGCACGCCAGTGGGCCTGCTGGACGGATTCAACCTCCGCCGGATCGTATGTTTCTCTCATGAGAGTTCTTTAAGTTAAAGAAGCTGGAAAATGTGTCAATTATAGGTGATGGAGCGAGAGGTTTCGGTTTTGCAGTAAGCATTGGCCGTTGTTTTGTATGTGGACTGTCATACCTTTGCGCGCAGTTTCACTTTTTGGGCTTTGCCATCTAGACGATCAGAGTAAACCCAAGGAAGGATTTCCAGAATTAAAAAATTTCAATCATTGAATGGGAAGGATTAACTTGAATTGCAATCTTCAATCCCCTTGTGTCTAAAGACAAACCTAGAGTTTCTCAATAGCCCACTTTAAGAGTAAGGAGGATGTCCTAGAAAAGGTCAGAGCTTCACATCTATTATGGAAATGCCTTAGTTGATAATGGAATCATTAAATTTCTACTTGAAAGCTCAGATCGAATAGTCCTCATCATTTCCTTCTGGTTTTCTCAATTCAGAGATTGGTTCAGTCCCATTTAACACAAATTCGAAGATTTCTTTCAGCTCTTCCAGTGTTGTGTAGTACCACTCGTTACCGGGCGCCGATTCAACTTTTCTTTTTCTGAAAGATAGTACAGAGTGAAAGGCATTCTCCAGTCCCTTTGCGTCATTGCACTTAAACTCAATGGCGATGTGCGGGCTTTCTGGGTAGGCAGTCCCAGTTTGAGAGAAAATACGAGAAATAGTTTGTTGGGAAGTCATTCCTACTTTGCAAGGCCAATGCTTCTGACCTCTGGTTTCCGCTAACTGTCTATATGCATCGTAGTAATAGACATAAACCGTTTCGTTCCCAGTTCCTAATGTTTCGTCAATTGGAATCTGACTGTCTTCTTCTTTTGTGACGTACGAATCAAGCTCTAAGCTTGTTTCATTCGCTTCAGATTTAAAGAGCCATTGTCCGTACCCAAGATTCTTTAACAACCCTTTATTACGAAGAATTTTGGTTGCCTTTTTAAAAGTAGAAATGTATTCGTTCCCAGCGGTTATTCCACCATGGGTTTGGTGATATACAACTACCCCCGTAATTACGTCACCTCTTGAACGTTGAGTGCCACGACACAAGGACATGGCAATGTGAGCAAATACATTTGGCGTTAATTCTAAGTTTGAGTATAAATAGTTCTTATTTTCGTCAAATAGAGGGGAGGTAACGTTAACTTGGGCGCCTGCATTTAAAGGGTTCCTCATAACTAATCCTTTAAGTTATATAGGTTAGATAGAAATTGTTTATGCATAACAACACTGATTAATTTGGTTTTTGTTACACGACAGCACAGAATGACCGTCTAATGAACTGACCCCATAAGGTGCAACACTTATTTAAATGAATTGGGGTTGGACTCGATCAAGTCTTTAGATTCTTTTAATTTTAATAAGAGTTGTCGTTTGACGATACAAGCTTTTGGAAGGATGCTGTCACCAGAAGCAATGACAATTGATACTAGCGAGGATAGCAGTGAGCTCCAAACCAAAATGGAGATCCAAGTGATAGATCAAAAACTCACGTTTTCAAGGATAGAGGCAAAGATCTAATTAAGCAAAAGGTTTATTTTTAAACCGTTTGCAAGGTTTAAGTGCAATGAAAGTATTGAGGTTCACTAAGTCGTAAGTGTTCGTCACTGCGCCTGCAACGTGCAGATGCGTTTGCTAGACTTCTCACTCCTTTGGATGAGAAGAAAAGAATGCAATCCATTACTGAATCGCTTAATAAGCAACAAGCCCAGGCAGTGACTGCCGAACCCAAGTCCGCATTGATTCTTGCAGGCGCCGGTTCGGGGAAAACGCGCGTCTTAACAAGCCGCATTGCCTACCTGCTTCAACAGAATATGGCTCATCCGAGCGAGATTCTTGCGGTGACCTTCACCAATAAGGCCGCTAAAGAAATGCTGGCTCGCCTGCAGAACATGATTCCGATCAACCCGCGTGCTATGTGGGTCGGCACCTTCCATGGTTTATGCAATCGTTTACTGCGTCTGCATCATCAGGAAGCCGGCCTTCCTGCGACGTTTGCCATTTTGGATATGAGCGATCAGCTCGGCGTGATCAAACGCGTGATGAAGGCAAACGGTATTGATACGGAAGAGTTCAAGCCTCGTGAAGTTCAAAACTTCATCAACCGCTGCAAAGAAGAAGGCAAGCGCGCGTCTGAGGTTTATTCAAAGTTCTCGAAGGATAAGGCATATATTCAGATTTATGCCATGTACGAAGCTGTTCTTCAGAGAGAAGGCGCCTGCGACTTCGCAGAACTGCTCTTAAGAGCCTATGAGCTTTTGAGCCGCAACGAAATGATCCGTCATCATTACCAGGAACGTTTTCGTTTTATCTTGGTAGACGAGTTTCAGGACACCAACGTTCTCCAGTATGAATGGCTGAAGCTTTTGGCCGGTTTAGGTGAAAAAAATCCGCCGAACGCGGTCTTTGCGGTCGGCGATGATGACCAGTCGATTTATGCTTTCCGCGGCGCCAACGTCGGCAACATGATGTCATTTGTCCAAGAGTTCAGAATCAGAGAACCGATTCGACTTGAACAAAACTATCGTTCTCAAGGCAACATTCTTGATGCTGCTAATGCTTTGATTTCCAATAATTCCGAGCGTATGGGCAAAAACCTTTGGACGGACGCCGGTAAAGGAGAAAAGATCCGAGCCAACCGTTCGGATAACGACTTTGATGAAGCCCGCTTTGTCTGTTCCACGATCCAGGAGTACATCGATAAAGGTGTTTCTCCTAAAGATATTGCCATCCTTTACCGTTCAAATGCTCAGTCTCGATTATTCGAAACAGAGTTGACGAGACGAGGGATTCCGTTCATGGTTTACGGCGGATTGCGATTCTTTGATCGAGCTGAAATTAAAAATGCCATGGCATACATGCGCTTGGCCGAGAACCCTTCCGACGATTCCGCATTTTTGAGAGTCGTTAATGTGCCTGCACGAGGAATAGGCGCTAAATCTATTGAAAATCTGGTGGATTTTGCAACTACCAACGGAATCTCGTTATTTGAGTCTATGCAGTACATCCGCGGAGCGGCAGCTGCTAAATTTGCAGCTTTCAAGGAGATTATCGATACCTTGCGTGTTGCCAAGGATGAGATGCCGCTTCCGGCCTTCGTTGACTTCACTGTTGAGAAGAGCGGATTGAAGAACATGTACGAAATGGATCCGAACGGCAGTGAGCGTATTGAGAACTTACAGGAATTAACTTCTGCAGCTCAAGGCTTTATTAAAGAAGAAGCTATCGACACCGAAAACTCTGACGGAACGGCAGTTGAGAATCTTTCCGCGTTAGCCGGATTCGTCTCTCACGCCAGTTTGGAAGCCGGAGAAAACCAGGCCCAGGTAGGACAAGACGCTGTTCAGCTGATGACCGTACATGCTTCCAAAGGTTTGGAATTCGACATTGTCTTTATTACCGGTTTGGAAGAGGATATGTTCCCGCACTTCCGAAGCAAAAATGACAAAAAGGCTCTTCAGGAAGAACGCCGTTTGATGTATGTGGCAATCACACGTGCAAGAAAGGAACTTTATTTGACGCTTGCTGAGGAACGTATGCTGCAGGGCAGAACGTTCTCAAGTTATCCAAGTTCTTTCCTCACAGAAATTCCGGGCGAGACACTCAAGTGGCTGAGCAGAAATCCGTTCGAGTCTCGTTACGAAGTCGAGGACGAGGACTCTTGGGGAAGCCGCTCAGGGTCGAGCAAAAATTATTCAAGTCCTTATCGCAATTCTTCTTACGGCGGATCTACAAAACCGTCCAGTCATAGATTCGCTTCAAATGTTCCTGAATGGGCGAAGGGAATTATTGAAACGAAGAAAGAAAAACTTCAGACTCAGAAAATACGTGCTAAACAGAATTCTAATTCTCCCTATAAAGCAGGCATTAATATTAATCATGAAAAATTTGGTCCCGGCGTCATCCTTGACACTCAGGGAGCAGGGGATGATATGGTCTTGATCGTAAAATTCAAGACCGGTGGAATTAAGAATCTTTTAGCTAGAATCGCCGGAAAGAAAATTACAATCCTGTAACCTAATACAAAACTTTTAGTAAGGTTCTGTCTTTAAAACAGAACCTTATTTTTTAACTAAAAATTCTATTCTTCTTGGTATTTGATATATGTAGGAATTTTATCTAGGTTAGATAGATAAAATGAATTTTCAGAATAGAAAGTGTATATCTAGTGTATTTAAAGATCGTTTATCTAGATATATAAATCTAGTCGCTCCCGATAGATATACGATCTTGAATTTTTCTTAGTTAAAGTGATATTTCAACTTCTGTATAACATGATTAACTATTTGAATAATAATTAAATATTACATATAAAATAGTTAAACTATAGTACTAAGACACGCGAAAAATAGGTTTAAAAATCGTTAAAAATAAATTATTAATGACTTCTTTTAAATAAGAAATATGAGGTCTAACTAATAAATTTATTTCTTGTTGATATACATAGATATATTATTTATATCTTTAAATCTTATTTACGTATATGAGAAAAATAATTTAAGTGTTTATTTATAAAATTATATGTAATCAAATGTGTTCTACGTATTAATTATTATTAATACCTAATATGTAGATCTAGCGAACAATATCCTATCATCTTTTCTGATGGATATTTTTTATTGATAATGATGTTTCTGACCATGTCTAAGGACTATAATTTATTTAC
>OGQL01002699.1_pt1 | contig 11051 bp, 16 predicted proteins | sample 1553211 | NCBI WGS metagenome assembly OGQL01 (sample SAMEA2579942, study PRJEB22360) | human gut metagenome
GGCGGCTATCAGTTCGGCGGCTTCCCGTCCAGCTGGTCCGAATGGAACGGCCGCTACCGTGATTGCGTGCGTGACTTCTGGCGTTCGCAACCATCGACGCTACCGGAATTCGCCAGCCGTCTGATGGGCAGCTCCGACCTGTATCAGATGAACGGCCGCCGTCCGGTGGCTTCCGTGAACTTCATCACCGCACATGATGGCTTCACCATGAACGATTTGGTGAGCTACAACGAGAAGCATAACGACGCCAACGGCGAAGGCAATAGGGATGGCGAAAGCAACAACCGTTCCTGGAACTGCGGTGTCGAAGGCCCGACCACCATCAAGGACGTCAACGACCTGCGGCAACAGCAGATGCGCAACATGTTCGCGACGCTGCTGTGCAGTCAGGGCATTCCGATGATCTGCGGCGGCGATGAGGTGGCACGCACGCAACAGGGCAACAACAATGCCTATTGCCAGGACAACGCCATTTCATGGACCAATTGGGATCTTGACGATAGTCAGAAGGATCTGCTTGAGTTCGTTTCGAAGCTGATTCATCTGCGACTCGAGCACCCGGTGCTCCACCGTCGTCGTTTCTTCACCGGCCGCGAGCCAGGAGACCCGGACGATAAGATTCCGCAGGTCGAATGGATGGACCACACCGGTTCCATCATGGACATGGAAGATTGGTCCAACACCCACGCGTTCTCGGTGATGATCTATCTGAACGGTTCCGATATTCCGGAAGCCGACTGGTATGGCAACCAGATGGTGGACAATAACTTCATCCTGATTTTCAACGCGCATTACGAGCCGATTATGTTCACCTTGCCGGACGAGCGGTATGGCAAGAAATGGCGTCTGGTCGTCGACACGCATAATCCGAAGGGTCCGGAACTCAACTATGAGGCCGGCTTCGCGATCACGGCGCAGTCGAGAAGCTTCCTGTTGCTGATGAGCGATAGAAAGCCCACCACAAAGAACTACGATTTCTGATAGCCATGAGAACAGGCGAGGTGCCATCCGTACGGGTGACACCTCGCCGTATTGTTTGTGGACTGTGCTCGTGAACCGTTACGAGAATTAGACTTCCGACGAGAGTCGGGAAACGGTTCCAGGAACGGTTTCGCTGACCTCCGCAAGATCCTCGACGGATTCTGGCCGCTTGGTTTGCGCCAGAATAAGCTGCGTCTGCATACGATCGGATTCGATGGCCGCAATCTGCCGTGAAAAGATGATGAACCAGCCCAGAAACATCATGCCGGCAAGAGCCTCGACGTTCGTCAACGTGTTACGCCCCGCCAACCACTGGAACCCGGCAAGAGCCCCGATCACGATAGCTAGGTCTGAAATCACATATACTACTTTTGAAAGCTGCGGGGCCAGCCAAGGCAGCGCGATCATCAGCACGCTCATCAGGCAGGGAAGACCGCGGGCGAATACGTTGTGCAGAATCGGATGCGGCGTGTAACGGAACATGCCGATGCCGATGAAGGCGATGCCTGCGAGCGTCAGCATGGTCGATAGCAGAAGAATCCGCGCCTTGAAGTGTTTGGGAGCTTCTTTTTCATCGCTTGCAGACAGATACTGCATCTGCAGACGGTGCGTGGTGATGAGCTCCGAAATCGCGAAATAGCTGATGATGACGATGCAGACGCCGGCCAACATCAATGTCGAATTGAACATACGAGCAGCAAAAGTGGTTCGATCGCCCAATTGGGAGAAATTGTTGTTGTACCAGTATGGATCATCGGACGTCAATCCTGCGATGCTGACACCGGAAACCACGAAGAACGGCAACAAGGATGCGATGGTCTTGGCATTCATGAGTTCCGCCTGTACGAACGTGACATAGCCTACGACCCCCGAGATCGCGGCGCAGAGCGCAGTCAGATAGCCTTTTAACGTGCGCAACCCCATCATGTTGCTGGCAATGGAAAGCAGCATGAACGCCGTGACGAAAATGGTCGACGCGTAGACCACGGACAAAGCGAGTATCTCGAAGATACGGCGAATAGGAATGGTCCAGCCATGTTTCAACGTCATCGACCTGGAGTTGCGCGCATACCCCAAGGTGAACGAGATGACTCCACATCCCGCGGTGATTCCGGCACACACGGTGAACAGGCGTTGGGTGACACGCCAGATGGCGGGAGCGAATTGCAGATATAGGTCCATGGCGATCCATGCAAGAGTGGCGCATGCCATGAAGGAAATGATGCCTGAAGCCTCGGCTTGCTGATGACGTCCCATGCGCGTTCCCTCCAGTATTTGCCATTCTAGCCTGTCGTTGTCCTACCATACGCTACAATGGAAACTCGTGTTCACCTGCCACGTGCGGGAGTGCATGAACGGGCTGTAGCGCAGTTTGGTAGCGCGTCTGCTTTGGGAGCAGAATGTCGCAGGTTCAAATCCTGTCAGCCCGACCGGAGCCCTTGGAAACATTAGGTTTTCAAGGGCTTATTTTTTCCGTCGAAAACAATCCGCATACAAATGCATACAAACGCCGCGGTACCTCCATGCCCGATTCACACGAGTTCGCGCTCGCGGAGGGCTCCGATCGCGTCGGCCACGTCGTCCAATCGTTCCGGCCAGAGCGCCGTGTAGGTGTTCAATGTGATGCTGGGAGAGGAGTGGCCGAGCTGCATCTGCAGGGTCTTCACGTCCGCGCCCTGGGCGATCGCGAAGCTCGCGTATGTGTGGCGCAGACTGTGTATGGTCACGCCCGCGTCCTCCATGCCGGCCGCTTTGACGGCCTTGTTCCATATCCTTGTCCGCCACGTGTTCGTCCAGACGTTCCCACCACGGGTGGCACGGAACAGCCAATCGTCATCACCCATGCCATCCATCTGCGCCTTGATCTGCGGCATAAGGAACCGTGGTATCGCGATGTTGCGGGCCTTGCCGTTCTTCGGGGTGCCTAGCATGCTGCCGCCGTGCCCGTCGTCAGTCCATGTGCGGCCTATCCTGGCGCGCCGCCTGTCCACGTCCACGTCACCGACCTTAAGGGCAAGCGATTCGCCTATGCGGCATCCCGTATAGGCCTGCCATCTGACCAGCAGACCGTCCACCGGCTTCCCGATCCCCTCCGCCTCGTCCGCGAGCAACTCGACCTCGCGGACCGAGAGGAACACCATGTCGTCGTCGGAGACGATCTTCGGCACGGTGACCCTGTCCACGGGATTCTCACCGATCCACCCGTTCGAGACGGCGTAGTCAAAGACGCCTTTGAGGACGACTTTCATGATATTGCGGATGCTTCTCGCGCTCAGCGGCTTCGAATCACGCCCGTCCGGCAACGCGGCCGGATAACCACCGTCCATGAGCTGGCCAACCCACTCCTGCAGCATGTCAGGGCGAAGCTCACGCAACGTCACGCCACCCCATTTGGGCAGGATGTACAGGCGCAGCTCCCTCGCATACCGGCCTGCGGTGCCGGGTTTCAGATCAACCTTCGACGCGAGCCATTCGCCGGCCACATCATCCAGGACACGAAGCTCCTGACGAGGATCGCGGTAGCGTCCCCGCCGGATGTCGTCCTCCATGGCCGCGGCATATTCCTGCGCTTCGGCGAGCCTGGCGAACTGCTTCACCCTCTGCACACGTCTACCGTCCTTGACGATGGTCCAATGACAACGCCAGCGCATCCCGACTCCATAACGGCTTTTACGCCACTTCTCAGGCACATTGGCCTTCATCGGATCGCGTGAGTTCGCCAAAGAGCGTTTGGCCGCGCGACTCGGCGGATTGCCATCATCGTCATTCTTGAGCCACAGATCATCAATGGTCACTTTCATGGCGCTTCTTCCCACATGTTCTTCACCCCGGCGCTCGCGGTATGCGGGTGGCCGGGGTCATTTTTTATAAGGAATCCGAAGGGGTATAAGGCTCTATAAGCACGTATAAAGGCGTATAAACTACTGCACGCACACGCCGGAATCGTACAATAGCTGCCGGTAGTCGTTCAACACCTGGATGGTCACGCCCAATTCCACTGCCATCATCCACGTATTGCCCTCGTACACCGTCTCGGCCATGCCGTAATCCACCGGCGATATCAACGCCAACGCGGTCTCCCTACGGCAACGGCGCTCGCATTTGATCCCGTATCGTGTACCGCATCCTGGGTCATGGTGTCTGGCGTGTATGAGCTCGTGGCACAACGTGCAGCGGCGTTGGCGCTGGTTGAGCCAATCAGCCAATAGGATAAGTCCATGCCGGTTGTCGTACAGTCCGCATATGTCGCGTGGAAGGTCACGCGACACGACCGACAGGCCCATGGATTCCGCATGCTCGATCAAACCTGAAATCGTTTCGATTTTAAAAATCCTCTTTCATAGGTATGGCGCCCACACCCATACGCGCACGCAACGCTTCGGAGGCCCTGAACTTGAGTGGACGTTTCCCGACAAATTCGATGAGACCCGCGCTCGCAAGTTCATCCACGTATTTGCGGACTGTCTGCTTCGTCAGCCTGAGGTCGACTTCAGCGTCTTCGAGCGTCATGGACTTGGTGGTGTCAAACAGCTCCTCCTGCATGACCGCGTAAAGAAGCAGCGTCGCGTTCTTGGACATCGCATGCTCATTCCGCAGTTCGTCGCGCAGGTCGGTCGCCTTGCCAAGCTGGTCGATCTTGATGCCGAGTTCCTCGATCAAGGACTTCTGCGCGCGTTCGATGAATCCGAGGATGGTGTATACGAAGAACGTGAGTTCACCGCGGTTGAGCTTGTCCTCGGCCTCTGTGAAGGCCTTGTAGTATTCGTTCTTGTTCTCCGCGATTGTCTTGGAGAGGGACAGCACGGTGGGCAGTGTGAGGTCATGGCTGAGATAGAGCGCGAGCAGATACCTGCCGGTTCTGCCGTTTCCGTCGTAGAACGGGTGGATGTATTCGAACAGGAAGTGGCTGGCGATGGCCCTCTGCAGGAACGGTATGGTATCCGAACGGGCGAGGTCTATCATCTGCGCCAGCAGTGCCGATATCCGAGCCTCGCCGCTGACTCCGCTATGGATGACCGTGCCGTGTGGTCCCTGCACTTCCACGTCGCCTTTCCGGAACAGTTCCCCGTCGGGCCTGTCCTTGTCTTCGATCTCGTCGAGGGCGATTTTGTCGTAGATGTCCCTGATATCCTCAAGGGTCTTGGGCAGTTCGACATCGTGGTCGGTGAGGTTGAGATACAGTTTCGCGAACTCGCCGAACCGAGCCTTCTCCATATCGCCATCGGTCTTGGCCTGCCGGGCGGCGGCCACGGCCGCTTCCGTCTCCTTACGTGTCGACCTGACGCCTTCCATCTCGTTTGTGGCGAGCAGCTCCTCGGATATGGCGTGGTGGATGTAGTTCCACCGCATGACTCCTGGGATGCTTTTCCACATGGCTGATACCCGGCGTTCGGCGAGAAGCACCTTCTGTGTGAGCATGCACATGCAGCGCGGTGTGGCGATGAACAGTTCGCCCAGGGGCGTGCCGATTCCGGTCGCGAAGGTGGAATCGTCCTCGAGGCGTTGTTTGGCGAGCCTGTCGTGGTTGGTGTAGGAGTCTGCGCTCCTGTCGGCGTGGAACAGTCTTGCCAAAGTCTTATATTCCATGCTCATTAAGGTCACCGCTTTCTCAAATACAATTCTATTTGATAGAAACCATAAACTATGAGTCAATATTAGTCAAGATAAAGCGCTTAAAGATGAATAATAGCAATTAGCGTCCGGCCATTACCCTACTCATCGGGAGTCTCGGCCTCGAGACGTGCGTTCGGATCCCTGTTTGCGGCCATGTCATAGTCTTCGGGATGCGCGGCGATACGGTCGATGAGATCATCGGTGATCTGGTTTTGGCGCTCGCGGTATTCATCTGGTGTACCAAGTTCATCGAGCAGCCTTTTATACGAGGCGTCAATAACCGCTTTAGGGTCTGCCTCAATCAACTCGCACGTATTCAAGAACGCCTCAAGTGGCATGGACGGCTTCGCGTTGATCCATTTGGAATACCCACCCTTGGAATGTCCAAGAATCTCAGCGACTTTCGTCTGCGAAATGGAATGTTTTGCGAATTCACCTTTTAGCTCGAGCCCTACTAGCTGTGCAAAACGTCGGCTCCGATATTCTCTGTTATCACTCATGTAAGCATTATATTACTCGATTTGAGTAACGCCAATTCCGCATATAGTTATTTGTTATCCAAATGAGAAACGCCGAAGTTGACGGACTCTTATTCATGCATTAACGTTGCTCACATGAGAAACGTTAGTCTACAAACGTGGTTTGGTCACAACGCCGAAAAAATCATTAAAAACAAGGGTATGACAAAACGAGCCGTGTCGGAAAAATGCGGAATCCCATACAGCACACTCAACAGCATGCTGAAGGGATACCGAGCCGTGACACTCGATACAGTCATCGCCCTGTCTGAGGCAACAGGAGAAGCGCCAAGCACCTTCCTTCCGCCTCAATTCAAAGAACAGAATCAGGCGCTCGCCGACGAATGAATCGAAAGGAAGGTGTTCTCACATGGAAACGATAGCGACCTGGTTCTCCATTGTCTGCGCGGCGGCCATCCTCGCCGATGCGCTGGAAAACGCGACAGCCAACAATGCCAACAGCAAGGAGGAGAACTGAAATGAACACGTCGTTCGATATCACCGACATCGACTGCGCGCCCAAAGAACTCGAGGACGCTCTGGGCGTGAGCGGGAGAACGCTCTTCGACCCCACGGAGCATCCGATCCATGTGGACATATGGGACGGCAAGGCATACGTGACCTTGGCTGAAATGATCGAGCTCGAAGGCGACGCACTGCGCCGCTTCTTGGCTATCGTCTTTCCGGCATCGCCATCGGCAGGTTCATACGTTCCGTCGCCGGCGGGGAATCGAGCCAACTGATGATGACATTATCCGCTCGCCCGAGAACGGCGGCGGCGAACTCGAACTTGCGCGACGACCCCTTTGCCATGTCGCCCAACACAACCGGTTCGCACCCATCGGCCTCCAAGCGCACGTCATACGCGTCGAACGTGTTGCGGTTCCTGATCACGAACATGACGTTGTTCGGGCTCGGACTTGGATGCTCGATGACCCAGTCCGGAACGGACACCTTGCGTTCCAATAGATTGACCTGCCTATGCAGCGAATCCGAAGAGTCCCGCATGGCGTCCAGTTGCTCCGAGAACAGCGAGAGACGTCTTTCGAACCTTTCCGTATCGGTCCTCCCACTATTCGCGGCCCTTCTCCCGGTGATGACCCAACCGGCGACGGATACGCCGATAGTCACCGCCCATCCAGCGATGGTCACCCATAACCCATTCATCGATTCTTCTCCTAACTGTTCGGCCCGCACGTCGCAAATGCGGGATGACACCGATTCTAGGAGAGGGCCGGGCGGTTCTCCTAACGCCGCCCGGCATCACACACGCAAAGGAGGCGCGTGATGGATGACAAAGAGGTGTTCGCCGCATTGGCGGCGGCGTTGAAGCCGATGAACACGACGAAGGACATCGCGGACAACTGCGGCATCAAGGAAGGCACCCTGGCGTACTGGCGTAGCGCGGGCATCGGCCCGAAGTTCGTGAAGGTGGGACGAATCGTCATGTATCCGAAGGAGCAGATGATCGCCTATTTCGCGCAACACCTGTACCAGTGCACGGCCGAATACGAGGAAGAGGTGGGTGCGTGATGGCTGACAACGACTGGCGTACCGATACCCCGTGGCCTGATCCATGGGAAGAAAAGGAGGACAAATGAACGCCATCCGCAAAGCCTGCGTCGAAGCGATATTCAGGGAATTCGAGGACAAGGGCGACACCATCCGTCCGGCCTATGCCGGCGGGTGGGACGAAATCGAAGCAAGGCGTTCACTCGGTCACATCGTCGGATACATCGACCTCGACGTGACCGACCTCGTGGACATCGTCATCGACACCATCAACAAGGAGCTGTGATGGAATCAATGCCTCTGGCTGTTGGTCAGGCGCTGCTCGACTTCGTCGTTGCGACTGGCGCCGTGCTCCGTAGTGTAAGCGACGTGGACCGTCACGCGACAGGATCCACGTCCGAAGTAGGTGAAGCCTGGTTGGGCGTTCAGACGGTCGATACCGGCCTGGTCTTCGAATATCTGCTTGGAGAAGAACTCGCTTTCGAGCGCGACCTCTCCGAACGGCGCAACCTCGTCGACGTGCCGTTGCGCAACGGTCTGGTCTTTGAAACGGACGAACACGGACACGTCTCGTGCCATGTCGGGGCAATCGTTGACAAGGAAGACGGTCGAGGTTTCTCCATCGTATTCGACCCGCCACTTGTGGACCGTCTGGTCGGCGGTGACGGACAACGCCCGCTGGCTGATCGAGTTCGCGTCTGCAGCTATCTCGTTCGCCTTTCCTGCAAGGCGGTTGGCCTGCTCGGCGGCACGCTTCGATTCGACGGCGATCCGGTTGGCTTCCTCAGCCGAGCCGTTCGCCTGCTCCGAGAGCTTGTTGCCATGGCGCGCCTGGAACAAGGCGACACATCCGGAGACACCGCCAACCAATCCCGTGACGGCGCCAACGACGCCGGTGACCACATTGATGTCCATTCCACTGATTCTAAAGCGGAGGCAAAACGATGAAAGCTCTTGCCCGCATCATCCTGCACCAGCTGCTGTTCGCGGTGTGGCTACTGGCCATGTGGGTGCTGTATTGCACGCCGGCGTGCATGCACCCGGTCGAACATCTCATCGCCGCGCCGTTCGCGGTGTTCATCCCGACGGCCGTCATCATGCGTCGCCTGTGCTCCGACCCCCGCTTCATGCGATGGCTGGACGAGCAACGGCAGTGAAGGACTTGGACGGTTCCGCACACATTGCGGCATGGACGTGGTTCGTCATGCGCGGCCATGCCGGAACCGCCCGCGCGTCAAGGAAAAGACGTTAAAACCAGCCGGACGGGTCATCTTCTCTCTTCTCCTCCCGCCCGGCCCTCGCCGGGGCCCGCGAACGGATGCGGGCGCCATGGATCGGCGTGTTCAGGTCACGCCGGCGGATGGATGCGCGGTTCGAATCCGCGCCCCGGCACGACATCAATCCAAAGGAGGCAAACGTTGCCAAGCAAAACACCAATCAGGCCAGAAGGCGAGAAGTGGTTCGAATGGCCGCTCACACCCGCCAGCGTCGGCCTGATGGTGATGAGCGTCGGCATGACGGCCGCCGAACTGATCGGCGAACTGTACGAGACCATCAGCACGCTCAACCACGACCGTGGCTGGAACCTCACCATGGTCGCGCCGGCGCGCTTCGGCGAGATCGTCATCGACCGCGAGGCCGGATGCCTCCGCGCGAAATGCGCGTGGAAGGCCAAGGACCCCAGCCAGCTCGGCCCGGAACCCGCCGGATACGTGAAGGGAGCCTGACATGGCCATCGGAGAGACCGTCATCACCATCGTCGGCAACCTCACCGCAGATCCGGAACTGAGGACCACCGGCCAGGGCGCGCAGGTCGCCAGCTTCACCATCGCCAACACGCCACGCCAGTACAACCGGCAGACCGGACAGTACGAGGACGGAGACGCGCTCTTCCTCCGCTGTTCGGCATGGAACGACCTCGCCCAGCATTGCGTGCGGTCATTGGCCAAGGGCATGCGGGTCATCGCCCAAGGCAGGCTCAAGCAGCACTCGTATCAGGCGCAGGACGGCACCAATCGGACCGTCGTGGAGCTGACGGTCGACGAAATCGGGCCATCGCTGCGGTACGCGACGGCGCAGGTCGCCCGCATCAGCCGCCAGGGCGGTCCCGTCTACGGCAACCCCGCATCGCCGCAGCCGACCGTCAACACCGGCGCCGGTGGCTGGAGCCAACGGCCGCAACAGTCGGCGCAGACACAGCCACCCGCCCAGCCGCCGGCCGATGATCCGTGGGGCGCGCCGGCGTCCGACCAATCGTCATTTGGGGACTTCGGCAAACCGGATCAGGAACCGGAATTCTAAAGGAGGAAGCAATGAAAGCCAGCGAACAACAGGCGCTCATCCCGCAGGAAGCCACGCCAGACACGCTCATCGACCTCATCGGCAAGACCCAGCAGGTCACCAAGGCCGCGGCCGTCGTGCTCAAGGCATGCCGCACCGTCATGGACACCCACACCAAGAAGGAGCACATCGACAAGTGGGGCGGCATCCACGCCATCACCGAAGCCGTGTACGACTGCGCGGACCTCGCGCAGCGCATTCTCGACGCGGGACTGGCCATGGAGAACATGTGCGCGAAGCCGGCCACGTCACGGCAGATGATCCTCATCGACGATCTGCGCCGCAGTCTCGACATGGACGACGGCGACGTGGAAGCGACCGTCGATCCGGACACCGGCGAGATCGACTGAACCACGGAAGGAGCAAGAGAGATATGTGGTTCATCATCGACGACCAGATGGCCGACGACAGGCGCATCCGCCGCCTGCCGCTCGCCACCGTGGGCCTGTGGGTCAAGCTGTGCGTCATCCACTCCAAAGGCGTTTCGATGCAGGCCAAGGACCCGGCCGCGTATCCAGGCCACTTCGACAAGCTCGATCTCAAGGACGCCGGCGGCACCATGAAACAGCTGCAGCAGCTCATCGACTCCGGGCTTATGGAAGAGCACGACGGCGGATGGCGTCCGGTCTACGCGGAAGGCATCTGCAGGGAGCCGAAGATGCTCACCGAGGAACAGCGCGAGGCGCGGCGCAAGGCGGGAAGCAAGGGAGGACGCCGCAAGGCGGCCAACCAGAAAGCCAAGCAAACGTCTGGCGACTTGCCGGAAAACAGCCAAGCAAACGGAGAGCAAAACAGTAGCGAGACAGGTAGCAAACCGTCTAGCAAGTTGCTAGAGGACAGCCAAGCAAAAACATGGCATAAAACCGATACCGATACCGATATACCCTCTCCGACCCCTCCCGCCGGCACCGCGAAGCAAACCGCCAGCGAAGCGCCGGATGCCTTCGCCGCCATCGCCGAAACCTACCCCGGCACCATCGGCGCGAAAGGCCGCAAGGCCGAACGCGAAGCGCGGGACCTCGTCGAGACGATCACCGAGAACCCGGTCCAGCTCGCCCGACTCCAATCCGCCGTCCGACGCTACCG
>OGQL01002704.1_pt1 | contig 11018 bp, 7 predicted proteins | sample 1553211 | NCBI WGS metagenome assembly OGQL01 (sample SAMEA2579942, study PRJEB22360) | human gut metagenome
TATAAATGGATAGTTAGTTAAATTGTTTTTGGATTGTCGAGACTACATTTGAAAGAATAATTTGACCAGCGAGTTCACTTTGTTAGTCAGAATATGGTATGGGATTATCCATACCATTTTTTTATACTGGAGACATATGGCATGAATCAAAATCGGTAATTCGTGGTGGTAGTGTCTGTGAGTTAAGCGTTAGCGACAACTGCATGTAAGCTTACCGTGTGGGTGTTAATGCCGCTATATACAAAAGTTCGGTGCAGGAAATCTCGTTCAAGCGAAGCGCGTTTGATTTCCTACACCGTAATAAACTCTGTATATGGCGGCATTTACAGCCACTAGGTCAGCTTACCTAAAGTTGGCACTAATGCTTAACTCACAGACTGTACAACCCCGAAATACTATTTAATTCTCTTCCATATATTTATCATAAATAGCAATAACCTTATTCATAACCTCTGGACCAGGAGCTCCAAGAGTAAGTCTCTTATCTACACAAGTCTGAAGGCTGATAGCCTCGTAGATATCTTCATCAAATACAGGGCTTACAGCCTTGTATTCTTCAAGTGAAAGGTCATCAAGTGCAATATTTTTCTCAATGCACATAAGAACAAGCTGACCGACAATACCGTGGGCTTCTCTGAAAGGAACTCCCTTTTTAACAAGGTAGTCAGCAGCATCAGTAGCATTAGTGAAGCCGTTCTTTGCTGAAGCTTCCATTCTCTTGTTGTTGAACTTCATAGTATCAATCATGCCCTTGAAAAGGCTGATGCAGCCTTTGACTGTGTCAAATGCGTCAAATGATAATTCCTTATCTTCCTGCATATCTTTATTGTAAGCAAGAGGAATACCCTTCATTGTTGTAAGGAGGCTCATAAGAGCACCATATACTCTGCCTGTCTTACCTCTTACAAGCTCTGCGATATCAGGGTTCTTCTTCTGAGGCATAATAGAGCTTCCTGTACTGAAAGCGTCATCAAGTTCTATGAATCTGTATTCATTGGAATTCCAGATGCATATTTCCTCAGAGAAACGGCTTAAATGCATCATGATAGTTGATAATGCAGATAAGAATTCAATAAGGTAATCTCTGTCAGAAACAGAATCCATGCTGTTGAGTGTTGGACCATAGAAACCAAGAAGAGAAGCAGTAAGTTCTCTGTCTAATGGATAGGTTGTTCCTGCAAGTGCACCTGCACCAAGAGGGCAGTAATTCATTCTTTCATATATATCGTGAAGTCTGCTTCTGTCGCGCTTGAACATTTCGAAATATGCACCGAAATGATGAGCAACAGTAACAGGCTGTGCCTTCTGAAGATGAGTAAATCCAGGCATGAATGTATGAGTGTTTTCTTTCATGATTCTTAAGATAACAGCCATAAGCTCTTTAAGCTCAGCATCAGTATTAAGAACTTCCTGTCTTGTGAAAAGTCTCATATCAAGAGCAACCTGGTCATTTCTGCTTCGTCCTGTGTGAAGTCTCTTTCCGGCATCACCGATTCTCTCAATAAGAGTAGCCTCCATAAATGTATGGATATCCTCGTATTCATCAGTGATTTCAAGCTTTCCTGATTCAATATCAGCAAGAATTCCCTTAAGACCTTCTACAATCTGCTCACTTTCGCTTTCAGGAATAATTCCCTGCTTGCCGAGCATAGTAGCATGTGCAATACTTCCTTCAATATCCTGCTTATAGAACTTCTGGTCAAATGAAATTGATGCGTTGAAGTTGTTAACAAGCTCATTAGTTTCTTTGGTGAATCGTCCACCCCATAATTTCATTTATAAATCCTCCTTGAATTAAATATCTGTATTTTCTTCATTAAAATTATCTTCTTCATCTTCAATAGAAGAGAGAAGACTGTCAGTAAGTTCATCATCAATATCAGGTGATTCAAGATTCTCGAAATCATCCATATCATCAAGAATAGAACTTTCTATATTATCATCAGACAGTTTCTTAATGTCTTTGTTAGTAAGAGACGGATCATCAAGATATTTTCTGATAACTAACGGAAAATGTGCCATATTTACTTTTCCTGCTTTAATAAAGCAGCTGGCAAGATAAATGCCAATCAATATAATAATGCAAAGTGTAGTAATAACGCAACCCAATATTAAATTAACAGGACGATATTTTAATACAACAGTGTGAGTTCCGGCACTTACGTCAACACATAACAATGCATTTTCCCAGGCATAAGTGTCAGCTTTCTTGCCATCAATATACACAGACCAGCCACCATCGTATGGAATAGAGAATAATATTGCTTTGTCTGAGGAAGCAGTAAGAGTTCCTGTAAATTTAGTATCAGAGAATTTCTCAACCTGATAGCTTTCTGAATTGAGTTTATTGTAAGCCCTGATGAATTTGTCTTCATCGAGTGTGTATACAGAAAGATTCATTCCGCCGGTATCAGAAGTTACTTCGACAGTATCTGTGTCGTGGACATAACCAATATCAAGAATCCGGTTATTGCTCTTTATATTATTGTAGGTGTAAGTGGTTGTGTTATTAATAGTAACAGTTACGGAATCAACAGATTTATTCGCAACTGACAGGTACATATGACCACTCTTTGAAGGTGTGATAATACAATCGGCTTCAGTAGGGAATGAAGTAGTATATTCAAATACATCACTTATTCCGGTAAGAGATTGAATAAGAATATTCTGGTTCTCAATACCATTGTTATTCTTAGCCATAACAAGGTCATATGCTGTTGAACTGTTAATCGCATAACCAATAGGAAGTGTGTAATTATTCTTATACACAAATTCACCATCGCTGCCTGTATAATAATTTCTTATATCACTTTCAACTAAAAGTCGGTTAGAAATAGTGTATTTTACAGAGAAAAGAGAATCAGTAACAGCGGTAAGACCATTGCAGCCATATGCATTAGTTGAATTTTCCATTCCTATAAGGTTGTAAAGCTTTGACATCCCTGCATTGCATGTTGATGAAAATGTTGAAACAGTTCGGTAATTATGCCATGCACCATCATTTTTAGAACGCGCTCCAAAAAGCTTATCCATTCTATAGAAGGATGTGTCATTATCAGATACGGTTTTTGTAACAGTCTTTACGGCATCATAATCAAGAAGATATGATGTACGGCTTGTTGTTCCAATACCGGTTGCATCCATATTCATTGTACATTCAATGATTGATACTGAGAATGTAAGCATAAGAACGACAGGAATCTTGAACTTGGCGTTGTTATGAATAAACATTAACAGACCATATATAAGAATAAATATTCCACTTATATATACACTCTTAAATGAATATTCAGTCTCTGAGTTAATAAAAAGTTCTTCCATAATAAGCAGAAGACCAATTGCAATCCATAATGATGCACCAAGCTGCCTGTTAGTAGAATTCTTAAGGTTAATAACAGCTTCATAGCACATTGCAAGCAGGAAGAATATATATATGAATGACTGTCTGCAAGGCAGGCTGTTAGGAAAATGCATACCATGCCATATATAGTTAGGTATATTTAAGTTAAATGCTGTCAGGAAGATAAGCAGGATGACACATTTGCCAATCTTTTCACGTGCATTGACTTTGCTGCACATAATATAAAGCGGTAGCAGTACAAAAACAGCAACGCCGCAGTATATGTTAGGCAGATGATCCAGTCCTAAATGAACCGGAATGTTGATAAGCTGTCTTGTGAGCATTGATAATATGCTGAAATAAGAAATAAGCTTATCAGGGAATGTCGTGTCGCTTGAGGCTGAAAGTGAAAATGTATAGAATTCAGGCAGAAGAAGACACGCTCCCAGTCCACCGGCAAGCAGTGAATATACACAGAAATTAATAAATTTCTTCACATACTGCATAGGGCTTTTAATACCGTTATAAGCAATCATAAGAACAACATAGTAAATCACTACTGAAAGGCATACCATGATTGCAATATAATAATTAGTAAATATACATAATCCTAGAGTTATGCAATAGAATATGCAGCGGTTCTCATTAACAAGTCGTTCAAGTCCAAGCATGATAAGTGGAATCAGAATAACACAGTCAAGCCACATAATATTCCAGCTGTATGCCGCAATGAAGCCGGACATACCATAGAACATACCGAATATGGCAGCAATAACATGCTTGTTATTATTGTGTTTAGTAAGATAATACGTTAAAGAAAGACTGCTGCCAGCTATCTTAAGTATTATAAATGCATTCATTATCTCTATAGTGTATTTCTGTGGAAAAAGTGCAACGAACCAGTTAGATGGACTTGCAAGGTAATATGCGAACAGAGATGTGAAGTTAGTTCCCATTCCTATATTCCATGAGTAAGTAAGACTTTCACCATTTCTTATCTTGTGCCACAGTTCTGAAAAGAATGGTGCATACTGATGATACATGTCAGACCTCAGATAACATTCGTTTCCCCATGGAAATATGCCTCTTGTATAGTACAGTGCCATCATCATTATAACTGGAAGTACAAAGGCAGCAAGATATGTAAAGTTAGAATTAAGAATTGATTTCTTTGATGAATTCATGGCTTCCCTCCCTTAGCCGGTAATAGTAACATTTTACCAAAGAACGAAAAAAGTGTAAACAATTATAGGCAAATTAGGCTTGTATTCGATAGTACAATTTTGTAAAATAGAAAAGTACGCAAAAGGAATCTCCAAAGGGTAATGCTTAAGGAGAGTGTACATGGAATACAGACAATTATATAAAAAACACAAAAGGGTTGTACAATACGGAATATGTGCAGTTTTTCTGATTATAACCGGATTGATATATCTGGCAGGAAGAAAGAACGCTTCAGTGTCAGAGAATACATTTGCAGATAATGTCGTATCAAGTAGTATAGAAGACAGCTGGCATATGGAAAGTGAATCATCATTTGAAGACATATATGTGTATATATGTGGACATGTTAATTGTCCAGGTGTTGTAAAGTGCCTGAAGGGAACAAGGCTGTATGAAGCAGTGGCAATGGCTGGTGGTGCTGATGATTCGGCTGATATGTCTGCAGTTAATCTTGCAGCACTTGTTGCTGATGGGGAACGGATATATATTCCGGCATATGGAGAGGATATTTCTGTTATAGAAGAACAGACAGAGGGGATTGTTAATATTAATAAAGCTACAGAAAGTGAGCTTATGACACTGCCGGGAATTGGAAGTTCAAGGGCGGCAGATATAGTAAGATACAGGACAGATAATGGCAGATTCCAGACAATAGAAGATATAATGAAAGTGTCTGGAATTAAGGAAGCAGCATTTAATAAGATAAAGAATTATATTTGCGTATGATAAGATGCATATGCAAAGAGAGTAAAAGGAGTAGATTATGGCAGGCAGAGTTTTAGTTGTTGATGATGAGAAAATGATTGTTAAGGGACTTAAGTTCAGTCTTATGCAGGATTATAGTGTTGTAGACTGTGCATATGATGGTGAAGAAGCTCTCGAGTATGCTAAAAACAATGAATATGACATAATCCTTCTTGATATTATGCTTCCCAAGCTTGATGGATTATCAGTATGCCAGCAGATAAGAGAGTTTTCAGATGTGCCTATAATTATGCTGACAGCTAAAGGCGATGACATGGATAAGATTCTTGGCCTTGAGTATGGTGCAGATGATTATATTACAAAACCATTTAATATTCTTGAAGTTAAGGCGAGGATGAAAGCTATTTTAAGAAGAAATGCTGTGACAGAGAAGAAAGCAGCAAAGAGCAATATTATTAATGCGGGTGATATGAAGATAGATTGTGACAGCAGAAGTCTTTTTATCAGAGGCAAAGAGATTTACCTTACAGCTAAGGAATTTGACCTTTTAGAGCTGCTTGCATTTAATCCTAACAGAGTATATAGCAGAGATGTACTTTTAAAGACAGTGTGGGGAGCGGATTACCCGGGTGATGGACGTACAGTAGATGTTCATATAAGAAGATTAAGAGAGAAGATAGAAGATAATTCAAGTGAACCTAAGTATGTTCATACTAAGTGGGGAGTAGGTTATTATTTTAATGTTTAATATTAATAAAGGAACGCGGGGACAATCGGCTAAATCCAGGATGAATCATAAGAAATTAATAACAGATATATTAAGTTTTTTCTTAAGCACAAGATTCAGACTCGTATTTATAATAGCAGTAATGTCTATTATATCGACAATCTCAGCAGTCAAGGCTGTTAAATATTCATATACGACATCACTTGTTGAAGCAAGGAAAGCATACGTTAATAATGAGGCTGTGCTTATTGCGGCTGAATTTACGAAGTACGGAAGCATTGATGAAGCACATAATGATGGGGTGTATGAAAATCTTATGAATTATTCATCACTTAATGCAATAAGAATAAGGCTTGTAGATAAGAAATATAACATAAGCGTGGATACATATGCTGTTGACACTGGAAAGACTATGATTAATTCCAAGGTTATAACTGTGTATGACAGTCCTAAGACAATAACTGATTACAGCAAAAAGACCGGCAATATAGAAGCAGCTTCTCCTGTATACAACAGCGAGGGACAGCTTATAGCTGTTCTAGTAGTTAATCTTGATATATCAGATATAAGCCAGATAGCAGGGAATGCTTTTGACAGGATATGGGTTATTGAATTTGTGATAATTACTATTATTCTTGTTGTTTCGATTATTGTGACATATTTTTATTTTAAGCCGTATAAGAAAGCGCTTCATATTGTTGAAGAAGTTGATTTTGGATATATAGACAAGAGAATGGACGTTAAAGGTTCTACAGAACTTAGACAGTTTGCAAAGCATTTTAACAGTATTATGGACAAGAACAGTGAACTTGATAATTCAAGGTCTGAGTTCGTGTCAAATGTATCACACGAGTTAAAGACACCTATAACTTCAATTAAGGTTCTTGCTGATTCGCTTAATACGCAGGAAGATGTTCCTGTGGAAGTATATAAGGAATTTATGGTTGATATTGTAAGTGAAATTGACAGGGAGAATAAGATTATTGAGGATCTTTTATGTATGGTAAGGCTTGATAAAGCTTCAGCTACCCTTAATATTTCATCAGTTAATCTTAATGAACTGTTAGAGCTTGTGTTAAAGCGGTTAAAGCCGCTTGCACAAAAGAAGAATATAGAATTGTTATTTGAGAGTTTCAGACCGGTTGTGGCACAGATTGATGAGGTTAAGATAACACAGGTAATATCTAATCTTGTTGAAAATGCTATCAAATATAATGATATGGACGGCTGGGTGCATGTTTCACTTAATGCAGATCATCAGTTCTTTTTTGTAAGGGTTGAAGATTCTGGAATCGGAATACCTAAAGAGAGCCAGAGCAGGGTTTTTGAGAGATTTTACAGGGTTGACAAGGCAAGGTCAAGGCAGACAGGTGGAACAGGTCTTGGACTTTCTATAGTTAAGAATATTATATTAATGCACCATGGAACAATTAAGCTGTATAGTGAGGAGGGGATGGGAACAACATTTACTTTCAGAATACCGCTTAATTATGTAGAGTCAGATGATGAGGATAAGAATGAGAATTAGACTATTGATTAATAAGCTGGTGGTTATATTATTATGCTGTTGTATGGCTGTAGAGCTGACGGCGTGTTCTTCACAGAACAGGGGCAGGCAGTATACGGTTTATTATACGAACAGTTCAAAGGACAAGCTTATAGAACAGAATTATAATATTGACAGTGATACTTCTATAGAAGATACAGCAAGGCAGCTTCTTGATAAGATGAATGTTAAGCCTGCTGATAAGAATGAATATATAATAAAGCCTGATAATGTTACGCTGTTAGATGTTATGCTTGATGGAAAAGCGATTGCACTTAATTATTCATCTTCATATAAGCAGATGAGTACGCAGGTTGAACTGTTATTCAGGGCAGCGGTAGTAAAAATGCTTACGCAGATAGATGATGTATTGTATGTACATTTTTATGTTGATGGCAAGGAAGCTTTGTATGAGGACGGTACAGTTATAGGTGCATTAAAAAAGACAGATTTTACGGAATCAGACAGTGCATTTGGAGAAATGGACTGGCGTAATGTACAGTTGTATTATGCAGATTATACAGGTACAAAGCTTGTTAAAGTCAAGGAAATGCTTGCTTATAATAAGAATATGCCAATAGAAAGAATGATTGTGCAGAGGCTTATAAGCGGACCTACAGCCGCAGGAGCATACACTTCACTGCCAAAGGACGTCAAGCTTCTTGGCGTGTCTGTTGTAGAAAAGGTGTGCTATGTTAATCTTAGCGAGGAGTTCCGTGACGAGCTTGTTAATGTGAGTTCGTATGTTGAGATTCAATAGTTAATTCATTATGTGCCCTTGACAGCATAGAGTCTGTTAAAATATTCATTAACGGAGATTATACGAATACGTTCAGGGATAGTATAAGCCTTGACAGGCTGTACAAATTTAATTCGGGTATAGTTGAATAAGCGTTCCGGAAAGGAACAAAAGGTTAGTTATTTGAAAAGACCATTATTAAGTGCGGCTGTAACTCAGCTTATAGCCGCAGTAATATCTACATATTGTTACAGGGAAAAGCTGCATTGGAGTGCAGTGCCTGTAATAGTATTGGTTGGAATTCTGGCATTTGAAGTTTTACGCATATGTGTAAGATTCAATAAGAATTCCTGTCTTTATTATCTTATATTTCTTATATTTCCAGTGACAATAATAAGAACAGGCATAGTAAGTGACAGACTGGGAAAATGTTATGAGAATATAACATTTACAGGCACAATATATAATATGCAGAATAAGGATGGTTATAATGTTTTGTATATTAATAATACGGACATTCATACAGGAATTATTGTATACACAGATGATAATAAATGTAATGCAGGAGACATAGTGCGGGTTACTGGAGATGTTAAGGAATTTGATAAGCCAAGAAATTATGGCAGTTTTGACGCTAATATGTATTATATTTCGCTGGGTTATCCATATAAATGCAATGCAGATAAGGTTGTAGTTACAGAGAGTAACAATAACCGGCTTAGATATATTTTGTATGTAATTAAGCAAAAGATTAAGGGTATATATGCAAAGGTATATAAAGATAAAGCTGGGCTTATGTCATCAATTGTGTTAGGTGATAAATATGAGCTTGATATTAAGACTAAAGAGGAATACCAGAAAAATGGAATTGCACATCTGCTTGCAATAAGCGGTCTGCACATATCTTTAGTTGGTATGGCTGTATATAAGCTGATAAGAAAATATATAGGGATAATGAAAGCTTCTGTAATATCAATCGCGGTTATTATAATGTACCTTATTATGACAGGAGAAACGGTATCTGCCAAAAGGGCGGTATGTATGCTGGTGCTTATTATAATTGCAGATGTATATGGCAGGACATTTGATATTCTTACAGGGTTGTCAGCTGCTTCAATATTAATACTTGGGCGTAATCCATATACGGTCTATAGTATGTCATATATAATGTCATTTCTGGCGATTATAGGTATATCACAGTTATATCCTGTATTAATGCCTGATGAAAAAGCTATAAATAGCAGAATGGACAATACTGGCAAAATAGTAAAAAAGTCGATAGTGTACATTATTAATGCATTGCTATGTAGTATTGCGGTTACATTAGCGACACTTCCAGCAGTGCTTTATAGTTATAATTCGGTATTCATGACAAGTATTTTTATTAACTGCATTGTAATACCACTTATGCCAGTGGTGATGATAACGGGAATTATTACAGCATTTGCTGGTTTTATATCGCTTAAGCTTGCGTATTTTACGGCTGGGGCAGGTAATTATGTTCTTGATTACTATGACTTTGTGTGCGAACGTAATTCAAGGTTGGGGCAGTTCAGAATAATAACAGGACAGCCGCCAGCAGGAATAATTATAGTATATAGTGTGCTAATGATAATATTTATCATTATAAATAAGCCGTCCTTTAAATATAACTTTAAGAATTATTGCAAGATGCATAGCTTGGTAAATAAAGCAATTAACAACATTATTGCTGTTATGCTGGTGGTATTGGTTCTTAATATGCACTACAAGCCTTATAACGGGCTGCAGATTAATATGTTAGATGTAGGGCAGGGCGACAGCATATATGTAAGTGCTTCGGGCAGACATAATTTTTTGTTTGACGGTGGAAGTACGGATATTAAAAGTGCAGGACAGTACCGGGTGTATCCTGCATTGCGTGCGATGGGCTGTAAATATATAGACTGCATTTTTATAAGCCATACGGATAATGACCATATAAGTGCAGTTATGGAGCTTATTAAGATGTGTAATGATACATTTTCTATTGGGAGTATTGTTATGCCGGATATTAAAGGCAAAGAGAATATAGAGGCATATATGAAGCTTGTGGATATGGCTGATAAAGCAGGCATAAATGTATGTTATGCCGTAAGAGGATATACATTTACAGTAGGAGAGCTGGATATTAAATGTATACATCCTTGTGCTGGTTACGACTATGAGGATAGTAACGATTATTCTGCTGTTTATTGCATAAGTTATAAAAAATTCTCAATGCTTATGACTGGTGATGCAGAAAGCAGGGCAGAGGACTGCCTTATTAATGATATTAATAAAGAGAGAGCAGCTAATGTAGATATTAAAGATGAGCTTTCTGATATAACAGTTCTAAAGGTGGGACACCACGGCTCTAAATATGCTACAAGTGATAAGCTGCTTAAGACAATTAAGCCGCAGTATGCACTTATATCGTGCGGTATCAATAACAGGTACGGGCATCCCCATAGTGAAACGCTTGAAAGGTTAGAAGACAATAACTGCAAGGTGTATGTTACAAATACATTAGGAGAGATAATAATTAGAACAGACGGATACAAAATGAGCGTTCATCAATATTTACAATAATGCATTATAAATGGTACAATTATACTTATGAAAACTTTAAATGATAATATTAAAAAAGGCGAATATCAGAAAGTATATCTTATATATGGTGAGGAAGAATATCTTAAAAAGCAGTATAAGGATAGAATGAAACAGGCGATAATAGGTG
>OGQL01002710.1_pt1 | contig 10995 bp, 8 predicted proteins | sample 1553211 | NCBI WGS metagenome assembly OGQL01 (sample SAMEA2579942, study PRJEB22360) | human gut metagenome
CGGGAGCCGGTCGTCATCGGCATGAATCTTAAATAGCGTCACGCACGCCGTCAATGTGACGAAAACGACTTATACTTGCGCCTTGTGCTCTAGAAGGTGGAGCGTGAAACCGCGCGGGCGGAAAGAAGAGAAGGACGAGACATGAACGTATTTCGCAAGAAATCCGTCGAACAGACGCTGGCTGAAACAGGTGAGTCCGGCCATGCGCTCAAACGCGATCTGACCTGGTGGGATCTTGCCATCATGGGTGTGGCCGTTGCCGTGGGCGCAGGCATCTTCTCCATCGGCGCGCAGGCGGCTGCCTTCCATGCCGGTCCGGCGGTGGTGCTGAGCTTCCTAATCGCAGGCGTCGTGTGCGGCGCCGCCGTGATGTGCTACGCCGAATTCGCCTCCATGATTCCAGTGGCGGGTTCCGCCTACACCTTCACCTACACCACCGTCGGCGAGATCGTGGCATGGGTGATTGGCTGGGATCTGATCCTCGAAATGCTCATGGCCGGTTCGGTCGTCTCCAAATACTGGGGCGTGTACCTCAACCAGTTCTTCGAGCTGATCGGCTGGAACATCAACACCAACATCGCCATCGGCTCGTTCAACTTCGACCTGGCTCCGGTCATCATCGTCGCCTTCTTCACCGCGCTGCTGGTGATGGGTACCAAGATCGGCGCCCGCGTGGACGGCGCGCTCACCATTTTGAAGATCGCCATCGTCGTGTTCATCGTGGTCGTCGGCTTCTTCTACATCAAGGCCGAAAACTTCACCCCGTTCATTCCGCCGAGTGAACCCGCAGCATCCACCGACGGCTCCGGCGTCTCCGCGGTCATGGAACAGCCGCTGTGGCAGTGGGCCACCGGCATGGCCCCCAGCATTTATGGCGTGACCGGCATCATCTCCGGCGCGGCACTCGTGTTCTTCGCTTTCCTCGGCTTCGACGTCGTGGCCACCGCTTCCGAAGAGACCATCAACCCCAAGAAGAACGTGCCGCTGGGCATCGGCGTGGGCCTCGGCCTGATCATCGTGCTGTACACCCTCGTGGCCATCGTCACCACGGGCATGGTCTCCTATAAGGACCTTGCCAAACAGTCCGATCCGTCACTGGCCGTCGCGTTCAAGATGGTCGGCGCCGACTGGGCCGCGAAGATCATCAGCCTCGGCATCGTCATCGGCATGGCCACCGTGGTCATGGTGCTGCTGCTGGGTCTGACGCGAGTGGTGTTCGCCATGAGCCGTGACGGTCTGCTGCCTCGCGGTCTGAGCCATACCGGCAAGCATGGCACTCCGGTGCGCCTGCAGATCATCGTCGGCGTGGTCATGGCGCTGATCGCGGCCTGCTGCAACGTCGGCATCCTGTCCGACATGGTGAACATCGGCACGCTGTCGGCATTCACCCTTGTTTCAATCTCTATTCCGATCATGCGCAAGAAGCGCCCCGACCTGAAGCGAGTCTTCAAAATCCCCGGCAATCCATGGGTGCCTATCATCATCGCGCTCGCCAACATCTGGCTCATGCTCAACCTGAGCGTGCTCACCTGGATTCGATTCGTGGTCTGGCTTGCGGTCGGCTTCTGCATCTACTTCGGCTACGGCTACCGCCACGCCCGGCTCGGCACGGGAGAGCTGGAAGTTGGCAATTAAGAGTAGTCTTGAACGGTAAGTGTTAAGGAGGTAACCATGCCATACGTTGTCGCTCAGCCGTGCGTCGATGTCAAAGACAAGGCCTGCGTGGACGAATGCCCGGTCGATTGCATCTACGAGGGCTCCCGTTCCCTGTATATCAATCCGAACGAATGCGTGGATTGCGGTGCATGCGAACCGGTGTGCCCGACCGAAGCCATCTTCTATGAAGACGATCTGCCAGACGAGTGGGCTTGGTACAAGGATGCCGCAGTCAGCTTCTTCGCTGAAGTCGGCGATATGGGCGGCGCTTCCGCAGCCGGCCCGATCGGCAAGGATCCGGAGCAGGTAGCTGCTCTGCCGCCGCAAAATCAGTGATCGGCATTTGAAAGCGGCCTTTTCCCGTTGGAAGAGGCCGCATATTTTTTGTTTATAGAGGATTATAAGGAGTTTTCACGATGGGCTTTCATGAGTTTTCTTCGCCATACGATTGGTCGCGTATCGCAGCATACAAGCGCACGGCAAAAGCCGCGTTCGGAGGCATGATCGACCTATCCGTGGGATCTCCCGTCGATCCCGTGCCCGACTCGGTGCGCAAGGCGCTCGCAGTGGCGGCGAATGATCCGAATGCGTATGGATATCCGGCTACTGCAGGTACTGCCGATTTACGTGCCGCGATTGCTGAATGGTTTTCGGCGGCTCGCAATGTTGATTTGCAGGCGATCCATGCTGATGTGGTGCCTACCGTCGGCTCCAAAGAGGGTGTTGCGTTGATGGCGTCGCTACTGCATTTCGGTGAGGATGATGTTGTGGTGCAGCCGAAGGTTTCGTACCCGACGTATGAGATCGGCACGCAGTTGGCTGGAGCGCAGGTGCTTAAGGTCGACGATGTGGCTGATGTTGCGTCGTGGCGCAATGTGCCTGGCATCAAAGCGGTGTGGGTGAATTCCCCTTGCAATCCGACGGGCGAGGTGTATTCGGCCGAGCGGATGGCTGGCATTGTCGCAGCTGCGCGTGAGATCGGCGCGGTGGTGCTTTCCGACGAATGCTATGCGCTGATGCAGTGGAGGGGTGCTACGAATGGCACTGAAGGTGAAGCTGATTCACTTGCGTCGACGCCGTGCGCGCTTTGTGACGATGTGTGTTTGGGCTCCGCCGAGGGCGTGCTGGTGCTGTATTCGTTGAGCAAGCAGAGCAATATGGCTGGGTATCGTACCGCGTTCATTGCCGGAGATGAGTCTTTGATTGCATCGATGAGTGCATATCGCAAGCAGATTGGTCAGATTATTCCCGGTCCGGTGCAGGCAGCGATGGCTGCCGGACTGCGTGATCTGGAATCCGTCAAGGTTCAGCATGCGCGCTATCGGGAACGTCTCGGCGTGTTGGTGAGCGCGTTGCGTGCTTACGGATACTGCACCGACATGCCGGATGGCGCATTGTATGTGTGGGTGAGAGCCAAGTCGGGCGATTGTTGGACCGATATGGAGCAGCTTGCCAAGATTGGCATCATCGCCAGCCCCGGCGAGTTCTATGGTGCGCCGGAATGTCTGCGTTTCTCCGCCACCGCCAGCGACGAGGCGATCGCTTCCGCTGCTGAACGTTTGGCGCGCTAAGCCGATATGCAAAAGGGGCTTCCGGCAATCGCTGGAAGCCCTTTATCTGCGGAGTCAGGGGGAGTCCGACGCCCATGCGTCTTATGGCTATGCGCAGCTGTTGATGTCGCTGATGGCAAAGTGAACGGCGTAGGCTAGGCCGCAGGGCGTCGTCCCTGGTTTACTTAAATCTATTCAAAAGTTTCGTAAATATTTGCATATAGAACTTTCGTAACAAAAGATTTTAAGTATTTAGTTAAGTGACTTGACTTTCTTGAAAATCAAGTCATATAATTAAGCAGTGCTTTAACTGAAATGCTAAAGCATCTATGAAACATGACGATGTGTGTTCATGCATGTCACCAAAGGAGAAAGACATGATGAGGTCAAGAACTTGGAAACGAGTGCTTGCTGCTGTTTGCGCTGGTGTAGCGGCCGTTTCAATGGCTGCTTGCGGCGGAGGTACTAATAACACCGCGAAGGACGGAGTCATTATCAACAGTGTTATGAATTCAACTTCGCAGGCGTCGTTGAATTATAATCCGTTCTCTTCTACAGCTTTGACCGGTGTGGTCGGTGCTCTGTACGAGCCATTGTTCTATATGAACAACCTTAAGGACGACCCTACTAAGCTGGAACCGCTAATGGGTAAATCCTACACTATCAGTGACGATGCGAAAACTATTGATGTAACGATTCGTGACGGTGAAAAGTGGTCTGATGGCGAACCTTACACTACCGAAGATGTTGCATACACATTCAACCTCCTTAATTCCAACAAGGCTTTGAATACCAGTGGCTTTGCTGGCTCTGCCAAGGTCCTTAGCGATACGGAAGTTCGTATCACTTTGGACAAGCCTGAATCGGTGAATGCTCTGTCGTATCTGTCCGGTACGATGATTGTTCCGAAGCATGTGTGGGAAAAGATCGATGATCCGGTGACCTATACCAATAAAGACGCTGTTGGCTCTGGGCCTTTCACAGTTAAGGGCGGGAACTTTTCCCCAACCGCTTACACGTTTAAGAAGAATCCGTACTACTGGGATGAAGGTAAGCCTGAAATTGATGGCGTCCGTTATGTTCTGATCACCGGTGGCACCCAAGCTTCTCAAAATGCCTTGACCGCTGGCGATGTGGACTGGATGTCTGCGATCTTCCCGAATATGGATGATGTGCTGTCGGGATATCCTGATATTAAGACGGTTAACGTTCCTTCTAGTCAGTTGGCATTCATGACCTGTTCGAACAAAGAACTCGGCTGCAGTGGTCCTACCACTGATCCGGCAGTGCGCAAGGCTATCTATTACGCTCTTGATCGTAATCAGATTAATAAACTCGCTCTGAATGGCCAGTACAGTGAGCTGGCTGGTTCTCTCTATCCGTATGGACAGTTCACCAAGTACGCTTCGGATGATGTCCCGGATTCACCTATTCCGGGTAAAGGACGTACGGATGAAGCCGTCAAGGTACTGGAAGACGCCGGCTATACGAAGGGTGATGACGGCATCTATCAGAAGGACGGAGTTAAGCTGAGCATCAAAGTCGCTGTTATGAGTGATGTCTCTGACTGGATCAACGCGATTAACGTCGCCTCGCAGCAGCTGAAAAAGATCGGTATTGATCTGCATGCGGACCAAATGTCTTCTAATGAATGGACTCAGGCGATGCAGCAGGGCCAGTTTGAAATGTCCATTTATGGTCTGTGGGTCGCAGGTGCCGAACCATGGATGTTCTACAACCAGTTCTATTCCACTGCCAGTACGGCTGCAGTGGGTAAGAGCGCTTGGCCTAATTACGCTCGCTACAGCAATAAGACCGTGGATGATGCTCTTAATGCCATCAATACCACCACTGATGTGGCGACCAAGAAGTCTGAATATGAGAAGATTCAGACTCAGGTGTTTGAGGACATGCCGTATATCCCGATTCTGCGTCAATCCGGTCTGAGCGAAATGTGGAGCGATAAGGTTACCGGTTGGCCGACAGACGATAACGTCTATGCTAATCCGCAGACTTGGGCAAATCCTGATTTGGGCATTGTCCTGAAGAACCTGAAGGTTAAGAAGTAACCTGACGGATTTTATGAATCAACGGTGCACAAGGCGTTTTAGCTGTGCGTTTTGTGCACCATTTTTCCATGTAGAAATGAGGTAACATGAGGTTCTACCTGAAAAAGATAGGATTTTACCTTGTTGCATTGTTTGCGGCTTTGACATTGAACTTTGCCATCCCGCGACTGATGCCAGGTGATCCGGTTTCAGCTGTTCTTACCAGGCTTGCATCGCGAGGTGGTACTGTTGCGCCCGAAACAAGGGAAGCGATTACTGCAATGCTGGGACAAGATGGAGGCAACATCTTCCAGCAGTATATTGGTTATCTGAAGAATATCTTCACCGGCAACTGGGGCGTATCTGTAACGTATTTCCCCAACCAAGTTACAACGTCCATTGCTTCTGCACTGCCTTGGACCATTTGTCTTGTCGGCACAACCACGATTATATCGTTCTTTGTTCAACAGGCTCTTGGTATCTGGGCTGGTTGGCGTCGTGGTGGCGCTTTTGATAACATCATTTCCCCTGTGTCCACCATTTTCCAAGCTGTTCCTTACTTCTGGCTTGCACTCATCTTCATTTGGGTGTTTGCCCGTACGCTGCATTGGTTCCCTCAGTCAGGCGGATACAATTATCGTGAGGTTGTGCCCGGCTTCACTTGGGAATTCTTCTCGAGCGCAGTGCAGTATGCAATCTTGCCGGCCTTGACGATTCTTGTCAGCTCTCTGGGCATGGGTGTTGTCGGTATGCGTAATATGATGGTCTCCACGTTGTCTGAGGACTACATTGTTACTGCTGAGGCCAAGGGTTTAAGTCCTAAACGCGTTATGATGTGCTACGCAGCTCGTAATGCAGTGTTGCCATCCATTTCTGGCTTTGGCACGTCTATCGGTGCAGTGGTGGGTGGATCGCTGCTTACTGAACAGGTGTTCTCCTATCCAGGTGTTGGTCAGATGCTTTTGCAAGCGGTGACCAGTAACGATTACGCGCTGATGCAAGGTATCTTCCTGATTATTACCGTTACTGTTCTAGTCGTGAACTTTATCATTGATTTGCTTTACGGCATTATCGATCCACGTACGCGGCAACAGGATTGAGGTTAAATATGTCTGCAACAAATTCTTCTGCTGCTGTGGCTCGTAGCCAAGCTAAACGTCGTCGCTCCGCTTTGGATTCTCTCAAGCGAGTTCTTCCTGAGCGTTCTGCAAAATTGACGGCTGGATTAACCATTGTGATCGCAATGGTTTTGTTCGCCATTATTGTTCCTATCTTCACGAAGGATCCTAATAAGATCAATGACATTGGCTTGTCTGCGCCATCTGCCCAGCATTGGTTGGGCACTACGCAGTCTGGCCAGGATGTTTTCACTCAGCTTGGCTATTCTGTCCGTGGCTCTCTGATTATTGGCTTTGCTGTTGGCTTGATTGCAACTGCGTTGTCGTTCATTTTCGGTGTTTTGGGCACATATATTGGCGGAATTTGGGATGATTTGTTCTCTCTGATTACCAATATCATGCTGGTGATTCCGGGGTTGCCTCTGACCATCGTGATTTCTGCATTGATGCCTTCCAAGGGCACGATGATGTTGGTCATTGTTATTTCAATCACTGCATGGGCTGGCGGTGCCCGTGTACTGCGGGCGCAAACATTGTCGATGCGTGGGCGTGATTATGTTCTTGCCGCAAAAATTGCAGGTGAACGTCCGTGGCGCGTGATTACCGTTGAAATTCTGCCTAATCTGTTGCCTGTGATGGGATCGCAGTTTGTGTTCTCCGTTATTATGGCAATCCTGAGTGAGTCTTCGTTGTCCTTCATTGGCCTGGGATCGACCCAATCCTTCTCGCTGGGAACCATGCTGTATTACGCGCAGAACGGTTCTGCTCTGAACACGGGCGCATGGTGGTGGTTCCTGCCACCGGGACTGATGATCGCTATCATCGGCGCCGGATTGTCCTTCATTAATTTCTCCATCGATGAAGTCATCAATCCGCGACTACGTAAGCCTACCAAGAAAAGCAAGGGAAGGAAAGGGTGAACACGATGGCGACTCAGAATTCTGATATCCTGCTTTCGGTCGATAACCTCGACGTTATCTACGATACGGATAATCCGGTGCACGCCGTGCAGAACGCTACATTCGAATTGCGTCGCGGTGAGATGCTTGGTTTGGCTGGTGAATCCGGTTGCGGCAAGAGTACATTGGCGTATAGCATCAATCAAATGCTGAAAGCTCCGGGTAAGATTAACTCTGGCTCTGTGATTTTCCATGATAAGTCAGGGAAAGATATTGATATCCGTGCTTTGTCGGGGCGTTCATTGCGTGAATACCGTTGGGAGAAAACCTCCATGGTGTTTCAGGGCGCCATGAATTCATTAAGTCCTGTAACTAAGATTGGTAAGCAACTTGCCGATATTTATAAAACTCATCGTCCTCAGATGGCGAAGAGCGAACGACAAGACCGTTGCGCACATTTGCTTGAGATGGTGCATGTTGATCCGAATCGTCTAGCTGCTTACCCGTTTGAACTTTCCGGCGGCATGCGTCAGCGTGTGATGATTGCCATGGCTTTGGCTCTTGAGCCGCAGCTGATTATTATGGATGAACCGACCACGGCGTTGGACGTTGTTGTACAGCGTGAAATCATCGAGGAAATTTCGGAATTGCGCCGTGACAAGGGCTTCTCTGTTATTTTTATTACGCATGATTTGCCGATGCTCTTGGAGATCACGGACAAAATTGCTGTGATGAAAGATGGTGTCATCGTAGAACAAGGCGTTTCTGAAGACGTGTATTTCAATCCGAAGCATCCGTATACACAACGGTTGCTGAGCTCGTTCCCATCTTTGACAGGAGATCGTGGCTCATTCGTTCGTGTTCCACGCCATGCGTGAAAGGAATAATCATGTCAGTATTGAAGCTTGAACATGTGAAAAAAGATTTTACCCTGCGTAATGGTTTGAAAACCACGACGATTCATGCGGTGAAGGATGCATCATTCGAGTTAGCTTCGGATAAGACCATTGCTCTTGTTGGTGAGTCTGGTTCCGGTAAATCGACAATCGCCCGAATGATTACATGTTTGGAGACGCCGACTTCTGGAAGCATCACGTTGGACGGCAAGCCTGTCCCTACGCATGGTAAGGATTTGTACGAATACCGTCATAATGTGCAAATGGTATTTCAGGATCCGTTCGCTTCCTTGAATCCATATCATACGATTTTCCACCATATTCTTCGTCCTCTTATGATTAATCACATGGCAAATAGCCAAGAGGAATATGAGCAGAAGGTTATCGAACTGCTGGAACGCGTTGAATTAACGCCTGCCGTCAATTTCATGTATCGACGCCCTCATGAGCTGTCTGGTGGACAGCGTCAGCGCGTCGCAATTGCACGTGCATTGGCTCCTAAGCCAAAGGTTCTAATTGCGGATGAGCCTGTTTCGATGTTGGATGTTTCTTTGCGGTTAGGCGTGCTTAACCTGCTGTCTAGAATTCAGCAGGAAGAACACATCGGCATGCTGTACATTACCCATGATCTGGCGACTGCTCGCCATTTTTCGGATGAGATTATGGTGATGTGTCATGGAGACATTATTGAACATGGTCCTTCTGATGATGTGATTTTGAATCCGCAGCAAGACTACACGAAAGTGTTGCTTAATGCCGCGCCTGATCCGGAGAAGCATTTCGCGAAGATTCGTGACGAGCGTAGCCGTCAGTAATGCCGCATGGAATACGTCTGATCATCATCTGATTGCTTGCAACTCCCTCGGCCTATGGCCGAGGGTTCCATATAAAGGAGTACTTTATGCAAATCGCAAACCCCGTTCTCCCGGGATTCAATGCCGATCCCTCGATGATTCGGGTCGGGGATACCTACTACATCGCCAATTCCACGTTCGAATGGTTCCCAGGTGTCCGTCTGCACGAGTCCAAGGACATGGTCCATTGGAACCTGTTGCCGAGTCCACTGAGCCGCACGAGCCAGCTTGACATGCGCGGCAATCCGTCATCCGGTGGCATCTGGGCTCCGGATCTTTCCTATGCGGATGGCAAATTCTGGCTGATCTACACGGACGTGAAGGTCGTGAACGGTGCGTTCAAGGATTGCACGAACTATTTGGTCACTGCCGAAAGTATCCGTGGTCCGTGGAGCGAGCCGATTCGCGTGAACGGTGTCGGCTTCGACGCAAGCCTGTTCCATGACGACGATGGCCGCAAGTATCTGGTGCAGCAGACTTGGGATTTTCGTGAGTACCATCATGGCTTCGACGGCATCACACTGACCGAATTCGATGTGAAGACGATGAAGCTCAAGCCGGAAACTGAACGTACGATTTGGCGCGGTACGGACGTCAAACTCACCGAGGGACCACATCTGTACAAGATCAATGGCTATTACTACCTGTTCGCCGCTGAAGGCGGTACCGTGTATACGCATCAGGAAGTCGTGGCCCGATCCAAGTCTTTGGACGCGTTGTCCTTCGAAGACATGCCGTCGAATCCGTTCATCACGAATTTCGACACGCCGCGTTCCTATCTGCAAAAGCAGGGGCATGGCGCGCTGGTCGATACCCCGTCCGGCGAATGGTATTACGCCTCGCTGTGCGGTCGTCCGTGGCATCACGACAATGAATCCTTCACTGATCCGCGCGGCTGGTGCACGCTGGGGCGTGAAACCTCCATCCAGAAGGTCGAATGGACCGAGGATGGCTGGCCGTATATTGTCGGAGGCCATGGCGGACAGCGTTATGTGGATGCTCCGAAGGATGCCATCGAGACTGAGGCACCTGCGGATCACAGCCAGCATGACGATTTCATGTCCGATACGTTGGATTTGAATTGGAATACGCTGCGTGTGCCGTTCGATGGCGAGATGGGCAAGGTCGGTGGCGGCGTGTTGGAACTGCGTGGCCAGGGCTCGCTGTGCAACCTTTTCGATCTGTCGTTGGTGGCACGTCGTTGGCAGGCGTTCAACTTCGATGCGACCGTAAAGGTTGAGTTCGATCCGAAGAACTACCGCCAGATGGCCGGCCTGACGAACTACTACGATGATTTATGCTGGTCGTGGGTGTTCGTGACTTGGGACGAGCGGCGGCAATGCCGCGTGATTGAGGTCGCTCAGAACGATTTCAACAACTACACGTCGTTCCTGCGGGATACCGCTCCAGCAGTGCCGGATGACGTGAAGTCCGTGTGGCTGCGCACGAAGGTGCGCAAGCAGTGGTATTCGTATGAATATTCGTTTGATGGGACTTCATGGGTCGATCTGGGCGTGAAACTGGACGCGAAGATCCTGTCGGACGACTATATCCTGCGTCGATACGGCGGATTCTTCACCGGAGCATTCGTCGGTTTGGCTGCAGTCGATCTTTCTGGATACGACAGGGTTGCGAAATTCAGCGAATTCGATTATCGGGAATTGCCCGATAACGAGTAGGTGTTTTGGTGGCGACGGGAGCTGTGTTTTCGTCGCCACTGACGTATGCAAGCCGTCATGAATCGTATACGGAGGCTTTATGTGGACTTGTCAAAGATGGAAGAAGGAAGAGCAACGATGCTTGCGATGCCGAAGATTTTCGATGACGGATGTGTGCTGCAATCCGGGCAGGACGTACCGGTATGGGGTTGGTGCGAACCATGGCGGAGCGTTACTGTCACGGTTTAGGAACATGTGTGAATAAGGAGATTCAGCAATGAAGTTTGAATACCATGTCAAACCAACCGGCAGCGAT